>ERZ773133.2327-NODE-2327-length-17561-cov-15.152691_pt1 | contig 17561 bp, 16 predicted proteins | sample MGYA00580861_ERZ773133 | MGnify/ENA primary metagenome ERZ773133 (study PRJEB29015, sample SAMEA2737844) | human gut metagenome | biome: human gut; feature: human-associated habitat; material: faeces | place: China | collected 2012 ...
GTTTCATGAAACGCAGTCTGTAGAGCATATGACAAACCGTGATATCATGAATGACTGGTGTAATAAGTTTATTGAAAAGGGATATGATATATTTATCAGAGACGTTTCATATTTAGGATTTCCATCAGTACATATTATCATTCCCAAGATATCAGAAATGTTTGAAGCAGATGATATAAGATACCGTGTTTATAATACAAGATTCTATGTTTGTGAATTATTAAAACAACCTCAGAATATTAATAAAGAAAATGTAAAATATATAATTGCTGTGCTGGAATATTTTTTGCCAAGTGTGCTTGAAAATACAATTGACACATATTATGGCTGGTGTAATAAAGATGCCATTCCATGTGAAAAATATGGAATGGGTGTAATTTATCTGATTTCTATGTGCTATGTAGTGGAAGAAAATTATAAACAGGCAGCGGATTATATGAAAATGATACTTTCCCAATTAGAAAATGAGTCTGGTACGTATCAGGTGGATAAACAGGATATTGCATTTTATAAGGCAGTATACTATTATCTGAGTGGCTTAGATGCAGGTTTGGAAAAAGAAGAAATTCAGTATTATATTTCAAGCTTTTTTTATGAAGAACTCAGTACAAAGGTATGCCGTTTGTTTGTAAATACTGAAAAAATAATTGCGTGTCAATATCCGGAGAAAAAAGCTTCTGATACAGAATATGACACAGAGAAATTGTTGGGTGAAATCAGGGACAAGCTTAAGAAGGCACAGTTAAGCAGTAAAATAAACCAGCTGGATATTCAAAAAAAGTTGGAGGAGAAAAAATAGTGGAGCATTCAATTATCACAGAGTGTCTGTGCAAAAGTTTTGGTGAAAAACAAGTTTTAAACAGTATCAGCCTGAAGGTAAAAAAGGGAGAAATATTTGGATTGCTGGGACCGTCAGGCGCCGGTAAAACGACATTTTTAAATATTTTAACGGGACAGATTCAAGCGGATTCCGGAAAAGGACTGATATTTGGACAGAATATCAGGGAGTTTACGGCTCAGATGTATACACGGATAGGGATGCTATTGGATAACTGTGGTTTATATGCAAGATTATCCGGTTATCAGAACCTTAAAATCATGTCAATTATATACGGATTGTCTGACGATGAAATTATTGAGGTGCTCAAAGAAGTTGAATTACTGGCGGATAAAGATAAAGCAGTGTTTAGAATGTCAAAAGGAATGCAGCAAAGACTTGCATTTGCAAAGGCGATTCTAAATAAACCTGAGATTTTGTTTTTGGATGAACCGACAACAGGACTGGACCCAGTAACCACCGGATATATACACAACATGATAAAGAAACTGGCAGAGAAAGGGACAACCATTATATTGACAACACATAATATGGATGAAGCTGCAAAATTGTGTGATAATGTGGGAATGCTGTATGAAGGCAAAATTGTCGAATACGGTAATCCACAGGAATTATGTTACAGGTACCGGGTTGAAAATTTATTCAGAGTAATATCAAATGATGATGAAGAAATTTACATTGAAAATAATGAATCAGGCAGGAAAAAAGCCGCGGAAATGCTGGTTCATAATGAAATAAAGAGTATTCATACCGTAGAAACAACACTTCAGACAATATTTGTAAAATTAACGGGAAAGGAGCTGGAAAATGAATCGTCATCATATTAAGGCTGTTATGTATAAACAATTTTGTGATACATTAAAAAATAAATTATTACTGCTTCTGATTTTTATGTATCCTGTGCTGGCTTATATCTTTTACTTTTTGCTCAAGGATACGCAGGAAGCAGTGAATATAGTGATTCCTATTTTTATAACCATGCATATTATTATGGCACCGATTGTATGTATGTCGAGCATTATTTCTGAGGAAAAGGAAAAAAATACGATAAAAGTTCTTCTTTTTTCGGGCATAAGAAGCTATGAATATTTATTGGGAGTAGCAGGTGTATTAATGGGAATTCTGATTGTCAGTGTAATACCGTATTTATTTATCTTAAAATTTGATACAGAACAGACACTGTTGTTTTTCTATTTTATAATTTTAGGATTTGTATGTTCCATGCTGCTGGGGAGTGTGATAGGCATTATGTCAAAAAACCAGATGAGTGTGGGAACAATTTCTTCCCCATTATCAATGTTCATAGGCCTTTTGCCGATGGCATCTATATTCAATGATTCTGTAGATAAAGCGTCCAAGATATTATATTCAAAAAGAATTTATGATGTGGTGTATTCATTTATGGGTGAAATGAAAACGGACATCGGAATAGATACAGGTGTGTGTGTTGCCAATATGGCCGTGTTAATTTTAGTATTTTGTTTTGTATATACAAAAAGCGGGAAAATGAGTCAGTAGAAAGAGCAGGTGTGTGATGATATGTGTAGTGAAATCAAAGAAATTTTGGGGAATCTCTCTTTTTGAAGTAGAAAAGCTCTTTAAAAATAAAAGATTTACAAAAGTGTCTGACCGGATACTTGTACATATGACAGTACCGTTGTTTTTGGCAGGTGTTTATTGTAATGCGGATGAAATAAAAAAAATGATTGTTCATCTGCCGGGAATATCAAAGCAGTATGCCGGTTTTGTGGTTTTTTTCAGTATAGCTGTTTTTATAATGAGTTTAATGATGCATGAATTAGGGCATACAATGATTGCAATATCCAGAGGGGTATGTGTGTCTGAAATTGGAATTGGTATAAAGGAAGGAATATTTCTGGCATATACCAAAATGCTGCAGCTGGAAAAGCTGGAAAAAAAGAAAGATAAAATATGTATCTGCTTCGGCGGCATATTGATGAATGTGTTTTTGTTATCAGTGGCATTAATAATAAATGGATTATGGTGGGAGAGTATCATTTTAAAAATAGTTATTTGTGTGAATCTGTTGGTAACACTGTTTAATTTTTCAATCTATTTTCATAGTGATGGTGCTGATGTGCTTAAATGTCTTTTGGCATCAAAAGCGGACAGTAATGAGTCGTCTAATGTAAAGTATATTGTGGCTTTTTCAGCGGTGCTTTATAATCTGATACTCCCGGTGACTGTAATCGTTTGTTTTGTTTTACGCAACATGTGAATATGTAAGGAGGGGCGGATGGATATTATATTTATCATTTTATGCAGTATTATTTTTTTAAGTCCGTATGCTTTGGTGTCTAAAGTTCTGGCAGGGATGATTCTGGTGGCTTTATTTGAAATTATTTCTAAAAATACAAATACAATAAAGCTGTTTGGAAGAATTATTATTGCTGCGTGCTTTACGGCAGCACATTTTGTATATACATATGTAACAGGTGATTATGTAAGTTTGAGAAATAGTATTATGATTGCATTGTTAATAAATTCTGTTATGAGTGTATATATTCTAACGCTGCTGATGATTGTTGAACTGTTAAAAAAGCTTACTTTTCACAATGTATAAAATTTTGTACATATATTAAATTGATATTAATAATTTATTATGATACTATAAAATAGTAATAAAATTGATAAACTATTAGGAGGAAAGATGAAAAAGGTACTAAAAGAGACGAAAGCATTACGGCTTTTGTTACTGTCTGTATTCCTGGTTTCTTTTTTTGCAATGCCTGTCTTTGCGGTCAGCCAGAACCAGCAGGGTGTTGTTGCGAATTTAGTGACGGATAAAACCAGCTATGAAGCAGACGAAACCATTACAACAACAGTTACAGTAACAAATAGTGGAACAAATGTTTTGAAAAATGTTCATATTCAATACGATATTCCGGAAAAATATGAACTGGCAAATGGTTCGAAAAATGAAGATACATTTGAATCTGTTGCACGCGGTGATACGGTGAAATTAACCGGTCAGATTAAGAATTCAAATGTTGTAACAGTGACTCCGGCTCCGGACAATTCCCAGCCGGCTCAGAATACGGAAACGGTTGAAAATATAGATGTAACACAGGATAACGGTACAGCAGCCAATACATTTGACAGCCATATGTATGTATTATTCATGGTGTTATTTATACTGAGCGGTTCTGTCCTGGCAGCTGGTGCTGTAAAGAATAAAAAGCTCAGAAAGGTATTATCTGTTTTCTTCTGCTTTTTCATGGTATTCTCAATGCTGGATTTATCAGCGGTAAACGCCAAAGCAGACACCGTTGCAGAATCCACGATGAATCTTAACCGGACGATTACAGTTGATGGCAATGAACTGGAATTAAATGCACAGATTCGTTTTAATGCAGTTAATGAGGACACAAATACTGTATTTGATGAAAGCAAGACCTATACAAGAGGTGAATGGGTTACACTTCTTCTGGATAAATTAAATGCTCCGCTGATGTCAGCAGATCAGATTGATTATTACTATTTAGACAGCTTAAACTCAGCAACAGGAACAGCAGTAGAAACAGCGAATGCATACGGATTTTTACCGGTTCCTGATGTTGAAGATTTAGAGCAGGATATTCCTCTGTTTTACCCGGATGAACCGTGTACAAGAGAATTTGCAGCTTACACGGCGGTTCATGCAATGGGCTTTAACGGCGAGAATACAATTGCAATGGATGACTGGTCTGATGCAAATCAGGTGAAGTATAAAGATGAAATTAAAATTGCACTTGTAAATAACTTCTTATATTTAACAGATAACACATTCTATCCGCAGAAAACCATTACCGGGGCGGATGTAAAGAGTATTTTCTATGCAATTGATGATTTGAATGAGTCCATCAAGCTGAGCAAAGACCAGACTTATGACCATTCAGAAATTCTGGATTCTGTTGTAAATGTGGCAGCAGATCAGGCAGCGGATTATTCCGTTGTAAAAAATGGTGATGTTTACGAAGTAACACTGCCAAACAAGAAGACAACAGACGGCATAAAAGTCGATGATGTCATCCGTTTACCGGAGAGTACTGAATATGCAACCGGTTTAATGTTAAAAGTTGCACAAATCAGCCAGTCCGGCGATTCGGTAAAATTAGTCTGCACAGTTCCTGAACTGGCAGAGATTTATTCAAAATTAGACCTTGCAGAGCTTGGTTTGCCGGCAGTTGACAGTTTTGTGGCAGCAGAAGGCGTAACCTGCGAATATAACAGCAATGGTTCAATTACAGCAGATGATTCCGGCTTGTATCCGCTTTCTATCAATGCAGGCGGAAGTACACAGATACCGGGAACACTGGAATTTACAATTGCAGAAAAGGAAATTACAGATAATCTGAAGGTTTCCGGTTCTGTTGAAGTTGAAATCCCGGATATAACCTGTATCGCAAAGGCAAATGTCGGCTGGAGAGGTGTTGATGTTGATGAATTTACATTATCAATATCAGAAAAGATTAAGATTGCCAGTCAGTTAGAACTGACACTTGCACAATCCGGTTATGAATTAACCAACAGCAACGGCGCAACCCGTTTTGAATCAGGAAGAATCGAAATCGGACGTCTGCCAATCCGTATCGGTGCGACAGGACTTTCATTTGATATTGTATTCTTCTGCAATGTATCAGCAAAGGGTACAGCAAGCATTACATACACCATTAACAGCACACAGGGATATCAGTATAAGAACGGAGCTTCCCGCGGAATCTTTGATTTTTATGATTCATTAGATTTCATGGAAATTAAGGCAAGCGGAACAGCCGGTCTTGGTTTGTCAGGTGTTCTTTGTGCATTCAATATGATTGATTTAGCAGGATATGCAGGAGAAGCCGGTATCGGTTTTAACGGTTCATTTACGCCGCACATTCTTGCAACAGATACTTTATACTGTGGAGATCTGACCTTATATGCGTATGCAAAATCGGGAATTGATCAGGAAACAGTCGTTGGTAAATTTTTAAAAGATGTATGCCATTATACATTGGAAATTGAACATTTAGGAAATAATGCAAAGAACCGACGCAAGAAAAAATTCCATGTGGAAAACGGCCGTGTTGTACCGGAATGTACATTTGGAACAGGAGAACTGAAAGGCCTTATCGCATCAGCTGATGAAAATGAACCGATAGCCGGTGCCAGAATCCGTATATACAGCGGTGAAACACTTGGTGAGAATTTAGTCAGAACAATTTATACGGATGAAACAGGTAATTATTCAGTTGATAATTTAACAGCAGGAACATACAGTATTGAAATCGCTGCAACAGGCTATAAAAAATATGATATGCAGGTACAAATCACAAAGAATGCAACGGCATACAATGAAACCCTGTTAATGATCGGCAGAAACGGTGAAGACGGTGTCGGAACAGTTACCGGTGAATTAAAAGATGCGCTTACCGGTTTACCGATTCAGGATATGACATACAATATCCGCAAAGACTGGAACAATACAACCGGAGCAGTTCTTGAAACAGGTACATTTGATGCTTCAACTTACGAACTGTCTTTAAACCCTGGTAACTATACATTAGAGATTATCAAGGAAAACTACATCACAAACCACATTAATATTGCGGTCGTTTTAGATGAAACAAAGACATATAATGTGACATTGTCACCGGAGAACAGTTCAATTGATACCGACAATTTAAGAATTGTATTAACATGGGGCGAATACCCATGGGATCTGGATTCACACTTATACGGAAAAGATAAGCTGACAAATTCTGATGTATTCCATACCTGTTACTGGGCAAAGAATTACTATGAAGGTTCAACAGCAATTGCAAAACTGGATGTTGATGATACAACAAGCTACGGTCCGGAAACAACAACGATTTATGAATTAAATGATAACATGAAATATAGTTATTATGTTCATGATTTTACCAACGGATATTCATCAAGCAGTACGGCAATGGCTGCATCCGGCGCAAAGGTTCAGGTGTATGCAGGAAATGTATGCTACTTTACTTTTAATGTACCAAATGAAGGTGGTACATGGTGGCACGTATTTGACTATGATCCGGCAACGGATGCATTAACACCGGTTAATGCAATGAGCTATTCAAACTAGTTCGTAGTTACTTGCGGGGAAAATGGGCTGTAACGGCTCATTTTTCCTGATTGTTTTTTAAAATATAATTGGAGGGAGTATGCATGACAGTATCGGTAGATAAAAAAACACTTAAAATAATATTTTCAATCTGTGTGCTGGCGGTTGCAATCTGTATCGCAGACTGCGTATCGGAAATTCGTGCCACAGCAGATTATTCCAAGGCAGATGGAACCCTGGTATCAATTGACAGGAGTATAGATTTGGGTTTACAAAATAATTCTAAGACAGATATAATCAGATATAAAGTGTATCAATATCAGGTCAATCAGCAGGAATACACATGTCAATATAGAACGTACGTCTTATTTCAACCTAAAATCGGAAGCCATAAAACCATCTATTATTCTTCTTTAAATCCCAACCAAGTCAGAGATGAATTTAAAATACAAACTGCAAAAGCGGGTGCTGTTTTCTTTGCTTTTTTTGGAATTATGATGCTGGTATTTATGAAAAAGGCGGGCGAAAATGAATAAGCGGTCAAAACTCATTGTATGCGGTATTGCAGTAATTGCGGTTTTATGTACGGCTTTACCGGTCCTTTTTCATGGTACATCAAATGAATGTAAAATAACCGGTGTTTCAGCAGCAGACAGCAGAAATCATTCTGTGGATACGTATACGGTTGAACAGGATAAGAAGAAATGTAGTGTTTCATTTACAGATACGGCGGTCATAGATACAGCGTTTACCGCAGAGGTGTCTACAGATGAACCCTATATCATAGAATTGACAGTCCGTGATTCACAGCTGCCGGAATACAGGGAAATTAAAGATGAGAATGTGGCAATGAATACAGCGCAGACGGCGGTAAAATATAACGCAGACGATTCGGTAATGAAAAGGGGCGTGTATCCGCAGAACCGGCAGCTTCATTTTTCGGTCACAACGCAGTATAAAGAAAATGTCAGCGGTTTTATCGGATATTCTTCCATAAAAGTCATCCCGGTCAGTAAGTCAAAAGAATATAAGCTTGTGACAAGCCCGGATAAAACGGTTGAATTTATTATAAAAGCAGATGATTTTTCCAAAGAAGAAACAGACAAACTTTCTGTGTGGTCAGAGGACTTACAGCTTTACAGACAGCAGCTGTATCAATTAACCGGTGAGCGGCAGCCGTATGACGGAAAGACAATTTTTGATTTTACAGAACAAATAGACTATTATGGTCTGGCAGGCAATCCGATTTTTATGAACAGCAGCAATCTTACAAAAGATTTGTCCACAGATAAAAGTGTATGTATATGGAAATATATCCATGAAATGAGCCATACATTTGACGGGATTGAAGGTTCACAGATTGGGAATACATGGAATTTTGATTCTGAGCTTTTTGCAAATTTAAAAATGCTTTATGTAATGGAGAACAACGGATTATCCTTTCAGGACAGCAGTGAAAAAGGAGCAGATGCATATTTAAAATATTCGGCCGGTAATACCTTAAAAAACGGTATTTACAGTTCAGACGGTTTCTTATACCTTTTGATATGCAGGCTGCGGGAGGTACAGCCGGATTACTGGAACAGTTTACAGGCTGTTTTTTCAAATGCACACGATTCTTTCAATGAAACAGAAAGCAGTACGGCTTCAGAACGGTTTATAAATTTCTTTTCCCTTTTGCATCAGGAGCTGGGGGTGAATATACTCTCTGCATTTTCAGATGCAGAAAAAAAGGCAGTCATTAATAAATATGGTAATGAGATCACATATTTATTTGATTAAAGTTATTGCTAAGTTAAAAAGTCAGATAGGGCAGATGTAAAAATGGGATAAAGGGAAGAAGGAGCAGTCGTGACAGAAGACAGAAAAGAGAACTAAAAAATTAAATCATTTACAATTTCTTCCGATATATCTATTAAACAAAGGGAAAAACGGTCGAAACGGATTTTGACCGGTGTATTTAGCAGTAGTCAGGGAGGAAATGAATATGATATCAAGTTATACCGGTGTAGTAGAAAACGCAGCATCTACAAGTGCTGCCGCAGTGGAAGCAAAAAAGAAGACAGAGCAGACACAAAATGAAAAGAGCGGCAGTGTTTCAGGAAAAACCATAGGCAGTCCGAAGCTCAGTAAAAAAGCGGCGGATTATTATGAATCTTTAAAGAAAAAATATTCCAACATGGATTTTATTCTTGTCAGTGAAGACAAGAAGGAGCAGGCAAAGGCGCAGGCTTCCAGTTATGCCAATGCCAGCAAAATGGTTGTCTTAATTGACGAAGACAAAGTAGAGCGGATGGCAGAAGATGAGAATTACCGCAAGCAGTATGAAGCCATTATTGCAAATGCGGCAAGCGGTATTTCCCAGTTAAAGAGCAGTCTGCAATCCAGCGGTGCCAACGTCAAGGGATTCGGCATGCAGGTCAATGACGGCGGAACGGCAACTTATTTTGCGGTATTGGAAGAATCCTCTGCGGCACAGAGGGAACGCATAGAAAAGAAAGCAGCAGAAAAAAAGGCAGAGAAAAAAGCTGCCGAAAAGAAAGCCGGGAAAAAGCAACAGAAAGAAAAGCTTGAAGAAGCAAGGAGTGAAAAGGCGGAAAAAGCAGATGCGGCTGATAAGACGGATACAGACAGCGGTACAGTGACGATTACGGCATCTTCCGTGGAAGAATTGCTGCAAAAGATACAGGATTATATGCAGCTGGCAAAAAGCGATACGGTTCTTACGGAAGCCGAAAAGAAGGTTGGACAGAACATCGACTTCTGCGGTTAGGAGCGGCATATGGGAACAGGGACAATTCAAAGCATGGTGGCACTGTCGGCAATGCAGAACCAGTGGCAGAAAAAGAAAAATGATATCAATGCCGGAAAGACAAGCGAGCTGACCTCTGAACAGCGTGAATTGCAGATGTATCAGTCGCAGGCAGACGATATCCGTGAAGGTCAGAAACCGGTGGCAATCGACATTAAGCTGGCTTCGGGCAGCAGATTAAACGCTGAGGAAATCGAATATTTAAAAAAGCATAATCCGCAGGCTTTAAAGGATTACGAGGAAGAACAAAGAGAGCGCGAAAACTATAAAAGGCAGCTTAGAAATTGCCGCTCAAAGGAAGAAGTGGAGCGTGTTAAGACAGCCAAAATGGGCGAGTTTTTGTCTTCTTGCAAAAGCATTGCCTCCAGTCCTTATATTCCAAAAGACCAGAAATGTGCAATGTTAAAAAAGCTGCTGCGGGAAGTAATGGGCATACAGGAAGAACATCAGGAATTTGTGGAATCAGCCCAGTATGCAATTCTGCCGGATGAAGATGAAGACACAAAGTCCAAAAAGACCGATAACAGCACCGATACCATATCCTCAGAGGATAACAGCAGGACAAAGGGAGAGGTAACGACAGACGATGAAGATCCGTTAGAAACAATCCGTCAGGCAATCGCGGCAAACGGAACCGTACTTGAAGCACCAAAGCAGAACGCGGCAGACGGGTCGGATACAGAAGCACAGGAAGAAAAAACAAAAGCCGGAACAGTCACGGTGATTGCAGACAGCGGTAACAGCGGTCATACAGGCACGGTAAAGATGGCAGGAAAAACAGCGGCTTTCGCAGGTGTGAGTGTCGATATCAGTATTTAACATTTAAACAAAAGCTAAGGGGAAAGTAAAAGGAGTTGAAAAATGTCTATAACGATTAAGATGAATCAGGACAATACCGGAATCCAGATGAGCGGTACAACAGCGGGACGAAACAAAACACAGGATACCAAGACGAGAAGCACTGTATTTGCTGGCGATTTAATGCTCGGACAGGGAAATCAGATTGAGCAGAAAAAGCAGACCGCAAGACGTCAGGCAATGAAACTGATTACAGATGCGTGGGGCAGGGATAAATTGGCTTCCCAGAGCATAAAAGATATGGAACAGCAGAAAGCAGACTATGTAGAGCAGATGCAGGAAGCCAAAGAGCATGAGAAAACCTTTGAAAAGAGCAAAAAAGAGCTTCAGGAGCAATACGGTGTAGCTGATGATTCACAGGAGCAGAAGGATTTGGAATTACTCGAAAAATTCCAGAATTATAAGAACGGCTCACATGATGAAAGCTTTACAAAGGAAGACGTTGACCGGTTAAAGGAATTGCAGAATCTTCCGCGTACAGAATATCAGGAAAAGGCACTCCGGTTAAACCAGATTGCCGGTTCAATGAAAGTAACTGCTTCCAATGCGAATGATAAGCTGATTGAGCTGACAGATACAATCGCAAAGGCAAAGACCGATCAGGCAAAGTCACAGGATATGTTAAAAGCAGGCAGTGCAGCAGATGATATTTTGGAAGCTTCCAACAAAGAAATCATGGGGCTGCTCATTCAGGACGGAAAAGAGCATATCGACAAAGAGCAGGAAGAAGCGCAGAAGAAAGCCGAGGAGCAGAAAGAGAAGCGTGACGAACAGCAGGAGCGCATTGATGAGGCAAAGCAGGAGAGGAAAGAGCAGGAAGAACTCATCAAGGGTCAGGCAGAGGCAGACAGTGCCGAGCAGGATTTATCCCTCCAGCGCAAGACAACAAACAATGTCGAAGCTGCACAACAGAATATCCGCAATATTCTTGAGAATAATAATCTGCTGGCAGAAGACTTGAAGGGAATTAAAATTGATTTTAATTTTTAAAAAATAATTTGAATATCAAAATACTATTGACAAAGGAAAAGTTTTCCTGTATAGTAACAACTAGTTTGAGAGTCAAACAAAAAGCTTTTACGGATTTCGTTTGACTCTTAAATTTTTAGATTAATATTTTGATTATCAAAAAGTAAGATATTCAAAACGAAAATCTGAAGATACGAAACAGAAATTTAAAGAAGGAAAATGTCAAAGCTGCGGGACATTTTCCGGGAAAAAGAAAACGCAGCACAGAGGCAGATATGAATACGAAAATAATAGGAACGGGAAGTTCGGTTCCGTCAAGGGTGCTTGACAATGTAGAGCTTTCAACATTTCTGGATACCAGTGATGAGTGGATTCGCACCAGAACCGGAATCCGAAGCCGTCATATCGCACAGGAAGGTCAGACGGCATCAGCGCTTGCGGCACAAGCCGCGAAAAAGGCGATAGCAGATGCCGGGATAGCGGCAGAGCAGATAGAAGCCATTATCGTTGCGACTTCAACGCCTGATTACATATTTCCGAGTACGGCAAATCTTGTCCAGCAGGAGATTGGGGCAGAGCGCGCGGCATGTTTTGATTTAAGCGCCGCCTGTACAGGATTTTTGTATGCACTGAGTGTGGCAGATGCCTATATTAAAGTGGGCATGTATAAAAAGGTACTGGTTATCGGTGCGGAAGTGATGTCGCAGGCGGTGGACTGGAAAGACAGAAGTGTCTGTGTGCTGTTTGGTGACGGCGCAGGTGCGGTTGTTTTAGGTGAGGACAGCAGCGGAAAAAGCATTTTCAGACTGCACAGCGACAGCGGTAGTGCACAGGCTTTGACACTGGGAAAAGAAAATGCGGTGCATATGAACGGACGGGAAATTTTCTCTTTTGCAGTTCGGAAAGTACCGGAGTCTGTTAAAGAAGTGCTAGAAGAATCGGAAACGGCAAAGGAACAGGTAAAATATTTTATTTTACATCAGGCCAATGCAAGAATGATTGAAAGTATTGCAAAGCGGCTGGATGTACCGGTTGAAAAATTTCCGATGAATCTGGAAACCCACGGAAATACTTCTGCGGCAAGCATACCGGTTCTTTTAGATGAATTAAACAGACAAAACCGTCTGATACCGGGCGATGTGCTGATTCTATCCGGCTTTGGCGGCGGATTAAGCTGGGGCAGTGCGTTACTGGAATGGCACAAATGACAGGCAGAATAAGCGCCGATTACAAGAGAATATCAAAAATATATTATAAAGAATGGAGATTAAAAAGATGTTAGAAAAAATGAAAGAAATTATCGCAGGACAGTTAAATGTAAACGCAGAGGATGTAAAGCCGGAATCACGCTTCAAGGAAGACTTAAATGCAGATTCACTGGATTTATTTGAATTGGTAATGGCACTGGAAGACGAATATTCTGTAGAAATTCCGTCAGAAGAACTTGAAAAGTTATTAACGGTACAGGATGTCTGTGATTATTTAAAAAATCACGGCGTAGAAGCTTAAAAAGCAGTGAGGTAAAAAGGCAGACAACGTTTATAAAGATGTTCGGAGATGAGAAAATATGCAGACAAGAATTACAAAACTGCTTGAAATTGAATACCCGGTCATTCAGGGTGGTATGGCATGGGTCGCAAATGCGGCGCTTGCGGCAAATGTTTCAAAAGCGGGCGGCATCGGATTTATCGGGGCGGCAAATGCACCGGCAGAATGGGTACGGAGTGAAATCCGCAGGGCAAAAGAGATTACAGATAAGCCAATCGGCGTGAATGTTATGCTGTTAAGTGAGCATGTAGACGAAGTGGCACAGGTTGTAGCCGAAGAAGGTGTAAAAGCCGTAACGACAGGAGCCGGTAATCCTGCAAAATACATGAAACAGTGGAAGGAGGCAGGAATTCGTGTGATTCCTGTGGTTGCTTCTGTTGCAATGGCAAGAATGATGGAACGTGCGGGCGCAGATGCGATTGTTGCAGAGGGCATGGAGTCCGGCGGTCATATCGGTGAGCAGACAACAATGTCCTTGCTCCCACAGGTTGTCGATGCGGTATCGGTTCCGGTTATCGGTGCTGGCGGCATTGGTGACGGCAGAGGCATGGCAGCGGCATTGATGCTGGGTGCGGAAGCGGTACAGCTAGGAACGCGTTTTATCGTTGCAAAGGAATCCACCGTCAGTCAGGCGTACAAAGACCGTGTGATTGGCGCAAAGGATATTGATTCCGTCGTTACGGGAAGAAGCACGGGACATCCGGTGCGCTCCCTTAGAAATACAATGACACGCCAGTATCTTGAAATGGAAAAAAACAATGTATCCTTTGAAGAATTGGAACACCTGACACTGGGTGCACTGCGCAAAGCTGTTGTAGACGGTGATGTTGCCATGGGAACGGTCATGGCTGGTCAGATTGCAGGCATGATAAAAAAAGAACAGACCTGTGCAGAAATTATTCAGGAAATTGTGCAGGAAGCAAAAGAAACGATAAAAAAATGCAGTATCTTTGCGGAAGATTCGTGCGGAAATGAGGCGGAACATGCGTAAAACAGCATTTCTCTTTCCAGGACAGGGCGCACAGAATGTCGGAATGGGACGTTCTTTTTATGAAAAATATGATGCCGTCAGACAATATTTTAAAACGGCACAGGAAGTGACAGGCATTGATGTTGCGTCACTTTGTTTTGAAGAAAATGAAGCTTTAAATCAGACCGAATACACGCAGATTGCCATGTATACAACAGAATGTGCGATACTGAACGTTTTACAGGAAAAAAGGATTCCGTACGAAGCGGCGGCAGGGCTTTCACTGGGAGAATATGCGGCGCTGACGGCAGCAGGGGCATTATCTTTTAAAGACGGCTGTCACGTAATCCGCAGACGCGGAATTTATATGGAACAGGCAGTACCGGAAGGTCAGGGCAGTATGGCGGCAGTGTTGGGACTTAGTGCAAAACAGACGGAAGAAGTATTAAAAACATCACTGGACACTGCAAAAATCGGCATTGCCAATTATAATTGTCCGGGACAGATTGTCATTTCCGGTGAAAAAGGCGAAGTAGAACGGGCAGCAGAAGTTTTAAAACAGGCAGGCGCAAAAAGAGTGGTGCCGTTAAGGGTCAGCGGGCCGTTTCATTCTCCATTGCTTTACGGCGCGGGAGAACAGCTCCAAAAAGAACTCGGAAAGATCACATTTAACAAAATTCAGATTCCGTATATTGCCAATCTGACAGCGGAATATGTAACAGACAGCAAAGAAATTCCGGAACTGTTAAGAAAGCAGGTTTATTCACCGGTACGCTTTGAACAGACGTTACGCAAGCTAATCACGGACGGCTTTGACACATTTATAGAAATCGGACCGGGAAGGACACTGACCGGATTTGTAAAAAAGACGGCAAAGGAAATGCAGTGTGAAGGAATCACCTGTATCAATATTGAAAAGGAAGAAGATTTATCACAGCTTATCACAGAATAGTCAGGAGGGCATCATGCAGGAAATGAACGGACAAATTGCGCTGGTAACAGGCGCAGGCAGGGGAATCGGTAGTGCGATTGCGAAAAGCCTTGCCAAAGAAGGTGCAACTGTGATTGTAAATTATGCAGGAAATGCGCAGGCGGCACAGGATACGGTAGATAGTATTTTAAAAAACGGCGGCAGTGCGGAAAAATATCAGTGTGATGTGTCAGACTTTGCGGCTGTCGAGGAAATGATAAAATATGTCGTACAAAAATATGAAAAAATCGACATTTTAGTAAATAATGCAGGAATAACAAAGGACGGACTGCTTCTTAGAATGTCAGAACAGGATTTTAAACAGGTGCTTGCAGTCAATCTTGGAGGAACATTTCACTGTATCCGCCACGCAGCAAAATATATGATAAAGCAAAGAAGCGGCAGGATTATCAATCTGGCATCGGTTGTCGGTCTGACAGGAAATGCAGGACAGGCAAATTACGCGGCATCCAAAGCCGGTGTTATCGGGCTTACAAAATCTGCGGCAAAAGAACTGGCATCCAGACAGATTACAGTCAACGCGATTGCACCGGGTTATATTGACACAGATATGACAGCTGTGCTTTCTGACAGTGTAAAGGAAAGTGTACAGTCATCAATTCCTTTAAAACGCATGGGAACGGCGCAGGATATAGCACAGGCAGCGGTATTTCTGGCTTCGGATAAGGCATCGTATATTACCGGACAGGTGCTGTCAGTCAACGGCGGCATGGTATAGGTGATATTATTTCTAAACGAAAGCAAAGCAGTTTTGAGGGGCAGATGAGCAGATTGGAGGAAGAAATGCAGAAAAGCAGAGTAGTTGTGACGGGAATGGGTGCAATTACACCGATTGGTTTGACCGTAGAGGAATTCTGGGAAAACGTAAAAGCACAAAAAGTTGGTATCGGTGCAATTACAAAATTTGATACAACGGATTTTAAGGTAAAGCTTGCAGCAGAAGTAAAAGGCTTTGATGCACAGGCATATATGGATTTTAAACAGGCAAAACGTATGGAATTGTTTAGTCAGTATGCGGTAGCGGCGGCAGGACAGGCAATTAAAGATGCCGGACTGGATATGGAAAAAGAAGACGCATACCGCGTCGGAACGTCTATCGGTTCCGGAATCGGCAGCTTAGATGCCATGGAGCGTGAGCATAAAAAGCTGCTGGAGCGTGGACCGGGAAGGATTAATCCACTGTTAGTTCCGCTTATGATTACCAATATGGCGGCAGGAAATGTATCCATTGCATACGGATTAAAAGGAAAAAACATCAATGTGGTAACAGCCTGTGCGACAGGAACAAATTCTATCGGGGAGGCATACCGCTCTATCCAGTGCGGTGATGCAGACGTTATGGTCTGCGGCGGCACGGAAAGCAGTATCACACCGATTGGAATCGGCGGATTTACGGCACTGACGGCACTTTCTACAAGCACAGATCCACTTAGGGCATCTCTGCCGTTTGATAAGAACAGAAGTGGTTTTGTTATGGGAGAAGGCGCAGGCGTTCTGGTACTGGAATCCTTAGAACATGCCAAGAAGCGCGGCGCGCACATTTATGCGGAAATTGCCGGATACGGCTGTTCAAGCGATGCGTACCACATCACCTCTCCGGCGGAAGACGGAAGCGGCGCGGCACGTGCCATGACAAATGCCATGCAGGAAGCAGGCGTATCGCCGCAGGATGTGGATTATATCAATGCACATGGAACTGGCACACATCACAACGATTTGTTTGAAACGAGGGCAATTAAGCTGGCATTTGGCAAAGCGGCAGAAAATGTACCAGTCAGCTCCACAAAATCCATGGTCGGACATCTTCTGGGTGCGGCAGGTGCAGTAGAGCTGATTGCATGTATTAAGTCGGTTACAGACGGGTATCTGCATCCGAATGTGGGACTTACGGAAACAGAAGACGAAATGGATTTGCAGTATATTAAAGGAAAAGGCATTGAAACAGAGGTGAAGACGGTGCTGTCCAATTCCCTTGGATTTGGCGGACACAATGCAACGCTTCTTGTGAAAAAGTTTTCATAAAAGAAATGAGGCAGTTATGGAATTAGAGCAGATTTTAAAACTGATAGATGCCGTGTCGAAAAGCGCGCTGACAGGTTTTTCACTGGAAGAAGGAGAAACGAAGCTTACGCTTACCGCAGAACGCGTAAAAGAATTCAATTCGGTACAGCAGACAGGCGAGCCGGGTATACAGTCCGGCTGTATGCAGGCATCACAGGCAGGAAACCGGTCCGGTGTTTCCGAGGAAAGAACGCAGAGCATGATGACAGGAAATCCGGCAGCCATGGACGGATACAGCTTTACGGCGGCGGGCGGTGAATATCAGACCGATACGCAAAAAAATGAAAAGCAGGCAGAGGGTACAGTTGTTGCTTCGCCGCTGGTCGGCATTTTCTACAGTGCGCCGTCCCCGGAAGACGAACCTTTTGTTACAGTGGGCGATACCGTAAAAAAAGGACAGACACTCGGTGTTATCGAAGCAATGAAGCTGATGAATGAAAT
>ERZ773133.2347-NODE-2347-length-17419-cov-2.824061_pt1 | contig 17419 bp, 9 predicted proteins | sample MGYA00580861_ERZ773133 | MGnify/ENA primary metagenome ERZ773133 (study PRJEB29015, sample SAMEA2737844) | human gut metagenome | biome: human gut; feature: human-associated habitat; material: faeces | place: China | collected 2012 ...
CGCCGGGGGCAATCACGCGGTATGCCTGCTCGAGCCTGTTCCACGGGTCGAGCATGTCGAGCATGATGCGGTCGAACCAGTGTTCGGGCAGTTCGGCGGCAACGGAATCGAAGTCGCCGGTTTTGAGATCCCACCAGCTGGGGGCCTCGCCATAGTACAGCGTGGCATTGGCTTCGGAAGAATACAGTACAGGCGGGTTCTAGTGATCGTTGCAACACCTGACCTACCGCAAGGAGGGTCAGGTGACCAGAAGCCACCGAAACGAAGACCGTGGCGGGGAACACCGTTGGACGTTCAACGGCGTCGAATATCCGACGAGGAAGCTGATGTGCGAGGCGAGACGCGCCGAGTACGTGCGCCTGCTGGACGAGGAAGGCATGAACTTCACCCAGGCCGCGCACGCGGTCGGCGTCTCGAAACGCACCGGCAAGGCGTGGCGCAACGGCAGGACGCGCGCCACGGGAAGGAACGAGAAACCCCTGGTGGACTGGTATCGTTCCACCATGGACAAACCCAAGACCCTCCATCCGCGCTACCTGAGCCAGGAGGAGCGCATCCAGATCGCGGACCGTCTGCGTCTGGGCGATTCGATCCGCGCCATCGCCCGCCTGCTGGGCCGCGACCCCGGCACGGTCAGCCGCGAGGTCGAGCGCAACAGGAATCCCGAGTCCGGCGGTTACGAGCCTTACCGCGCCCAGCAGAAGGCCGCGGACCGGCTCAAACGCCCCAAACCGCGCAAGGCGGCCGAGGGCACGCGACTGTGGGACGAGATCGCCGCCGGGTTGCGCAGGCATTGGAGCCCGGAGCAGATAGCCAACCGGCTGAGGCTGGACTTCCCGGATAATGGGGATATGCACGCGAGCGTCGAGACGATCTACCAGGCCATCTACCTGCAGGCCAGGGGCGAACTCAAGCAGGAGCTGAAACGCGCCATGAGGCAGGGGCGAACCGCCCGCAGACCCCAAGGCGGCCAAGGCCGCAAACCCCGTTTCCGCGAACCCATGGCCATGATCTCGGAGCGACCCCCGGAGATCGAGGACCGGGCGGTCCCGGGCCACTGGGAGGGCGATCTCATCACCGGCAGCCGCAACAAAAGCGCCATCGGCACGCTCGTCGAGCGCACCACCAGGTTCACGATCCTGCTGCACCTGCCCGACGGGCACGACGCCGAACACGTCCAGCAGGCCATCATCGACAAGATGCAGCACCTGCCCAAACTCCTGCGCAACAGCCTGACCTGGGACCAGGGAGCGGAACTCGCCCTGCACAAACGGATCGGCGCCTCGCTGGACATGGCCGTCTACTTCTGCGACCCGCACTCCCCGTGGCAGCGCGGCACCAACGAGAACACCAACGGGCTCCTGCGCCAGTACTTCCCCAAAGGCACCGACCTATCCGTCTACCCGGAGGACTACCTCGACGCGGTCGCCGAGGAACTCAACGACCGGCCACGCAAAACCCTCGGGTTCATGAAACCAAGCGAGAAGATCATCGAACTGCTCGACGCCGCGTGATAACCTCAACAACCGACAACGTGACCATGGAAGGCCGCTCAAACCTCAGGTGTTGCAACCACCACTAGAATCTGCCTACATAGGCACTGTCGTCCTTCGGGTCCACGAACACAGTCATATCGCGGCTGTCACCGTTCTCACCCCAGCTGGGGTTACCTGCGGCTTCTTTCCAATTGTTCTGGTTAGGCAAACGATAGGCACCCACCATAGTGAACGGGCCCGCCGGATTGTCGGAAACAGCCACGCCCGCAAGTGCACGTGCATAGTTGGAACCGCCCGGCGTGGTGCTTCCATCGGAATGCCACCACAGCACGTATTGCTTGTTCTTCTTGTTGTAGATGATCTTCGGACGCTCGAAAATGCCCTGTACGGAATCAACCGCGCCATCACCATCCTGATCGGGGTTGGTGTTGAGGTACGGGAAGATTGCGTCGGCCTTGGCAGCGTCCACACTGCCGTCGGACTTGGTCAGGTTGTAGGCCTTGTCGAAGTAGGCGTAATCGGCATTGCTCTTATCCGTCAACTGAGATTTGCTGGTCACCGCACGCAGCGCCACACCAAGATCGGTCCAGTTGTATAGATCTGTCGACATATAAGCATGGACACCGGGGCTGTTGTCGTAACCGTTAGAACGGTCTTCGCCATACCAGTAGTAGGCGTCGCCGACCTTGACCACTTGGCCACCGTGCGCTTGGATGTGTGTGCCGCCATTATCATTGGCGTTCTTGGCATACCAATATGGCTGGAAGTAATCGCTAGCGTTCTTGCCCGGATCGGCTGTGGGCTGGAACTTGGTGTATGTCGGCACTTGGCCGATGGTAGGCAGGTAATCCACACCTGCCGCACTGGCACTTGCAGCGGCCAGCCCGCATGACAATAGCGTTGCCGCGGCGGTAATTGCCGCGATAAGAGCGCCCTTGCCCTTATTGTTTATCTTCATTGATTTGGTTCCTTGATTGATGATAACGGTTTTTTGAACAAACAGTTATGTCGCTATCCGCGAAGTCAGAAAAGGGCCGACAAATCAATATACCGATACTGAAAACTCAGTATTCAACTTGTCGGACCAATTATGCTCAAAGAGCGGAGGAACCGGCCGGCAATAGTCAATATTGCCGGCTTGTTCCTTCCCCCATTACTGTGCGAGGGTGCTATGCACGCTTGCGCAGCATGAACAATGTACCCGCGGCAGCGGCCAGCAGAGCGACAGCGCCAGCGATGGCGGCAACATTGGAACCGGTGTTGGCCACCGTGTTCTTGTTGCCGTTGCCGGTGGCACCGGGCTTGTTGGTGCTGCCGGGCTTCTGTTCTTCAGGGCCAGGGGCGACTGCGTTGGCCTTGACCGTGACGTTGAAGGTCGCGGTCACACCACGGTAGGAGACGGTAATCGCCTTCTTGCCTGCGGTGAGCCAATCGCAAGCTGCGGGTCGTCAAGAGCGACCGGCACTTCCTTGGTCTTGTCGCCACTCTGATAGACGGCAGTAACCTTCAGACCGGCGGTATCGAGCTTGTCGCCGATGGCGTACTCGGTCTTCGTGGGTCCGGTCACCTTGAGCGAAGCCAAAGTGAAGGCTTTGAAGGTCACCGTGTAGGTCTTCGTCTCAGACTCGTCGGCTGAGGTCACCGTAATGGTGGCCTTGCCGCCAAGCTTGCCATTCTCAACCGCGTCGCCAGTCACCTTGACGGTGGCGGCATTGTCGGCGGCGAAGGCCTGCAGCACCGGGTTTGCCTCAGCACCGAACGGAAGATCAACTGTGTAGTCGGTCTTATCAGCAGCGAAGCCCTTGATGGTCTCGCCGTCAAGACGCAGGTCGCCCAGCGTGGCATCGGATGCCGGCTGCGGGGTAATCACCTTGTTGTCTTGTGCGAACACCTGAATTTCGGCCACGTTGATGTACACCTTGGTGTCCTGCAATGTGTTAGTCAGGCGGATGGCCTTGGCCTTTACCGGGGTGCCGAGCACGAAGTCAACGGTCGGGGTGTCGGCGGCGGTGATGCCGTCGGAGCCAGAGCCGGCATCGCCGGCCTGTATCTTCCAGCCATCCTTGGTACCGACTCCATGCCATTCGCCAGCCTCATCCTGGTATTCCAGCGTCTGGCTCTTCGGCCAAGACGCACGACCATCGTAGTAGAAGAAGGTCTTCACTTCGGTGATGGTCTGAGCTTCGTCGAAGGTGAACGTGGCGACCGGGTCCACCGTCGAGGCGGTGGAAGCCCAAGTGGACCAACCCTTTGACGTAGTGTCACCATCGATGGCCTTGGAAGCGGAGGCACCCTCCTGGAAGTTCACCGAGAAGTTCGTGCCAGAGGCCGCGGCGATGTTCTTCGCAGCACCCTGAACCGGCGTCACGAATGCCTGAATTTCGGTGGCGTTCATGTAGTCGTTGTTCACGGTGTTCACAATGCGCACCTTCGTGGCATTCACTGTGCCCTTATCGGCCTTGAACGTCACCGTCTGGCCTGCGGCAGGCTTAACATCGCTACCGAATTGCATCCACGTCTCGCCATCAGTGGTGTACTCGGCCTTGGCGGAAGCCGGAGCCTTGTCACCATACGTAATGGTCACTCTGCTAAGCTCACACTCAGAGCCGAAGTCAATCGTGGCGGTCGGGCTGGCGGAATAGTCACCAGCAGAGTTCCACGTCACCCAGGCTTCAGCTGACGTGTCACCATCGGTGAGCTTCTTCCACTGATCGCCCTTGCTGTATTCCGTCTGCTGGTTGGTCACGGTCAGGCTGGAAGCAGTGTCGGCCACATTCTCAGGCGTGGCGGCGGTGACATAGATCGCGCCCTTCAGCGCAATCGTGGTCGCGTCGTCCAGCTGGTAAGTACCGGTCACGGCAATGTTGTCGCCAGCCTTGGCATCGGCGAGCTTGGTATCAAGCCCATCGAAGTTCCACGTAACCTTAGCCGCATCGCCCTCGAATGCAGGCGATGCCTTGACGTGCAGATACACCGGCGCAGCCTCAAGCGCGGCCTTCGCCTCGCTCGCACTGGTGCCGGCCAGCACTGTAGCCGATACCGGATCGGAAACGGTGAGCGCGCCAACGTAGACCGTAGCGGCGACATTGAACTCGTTGCCGTACACATCGGTGGCGGTAGCGGTGGCTTCGTAGGTGCCTTCCTTGGCCACATCGACCTTGGAAGTATCCCAGTTGGCAACCGTGGCCTTGCCTTCGCCCCAGGTGTAGTAGAGCGTGACTTCGGTCGGCAGCGCGGCCTTCTCGTTAACGGCGGTCTGCACGTTCACGGTCTTCTGGCTGGTCGGCGTTACATTGCGTAGAGTCCATGTCTGGTTGGCGGACGGCGAAGTGCCGCTCGGTGACTGCCACAAGCCAACCTTCGTGCCGACTGTGGTACCAGAGTTATCCACATCGAGGTTCGTCTTAGTCGCGGCATTGAGCAGCTGGTAGGTCGAACCATCGGAAGTGTTGAGAATCCACTTGGCAGCCGGGTCGGACTTAGCGGCCTCAACCGTTTCGTTGGAAAGCGCGTTCGTGCCATCCTTGGACACCAGCACCTTGCCTTCGGCGTTAGTAATCACATAAGCCTTGAGATCAGGGCGCTCGGAGTCGGCGGGCTGCTCGATCTGGGTAAAGGTCCAAGTCTGCTTCTTGGCGTTCTCGGCATCGGAAGCGACGTTGGCCAGGGACAGCGCGGAATCACCAGAAGTGGTATCAGCCACGGCCTTGCCGGACTGCTTACCAACGAGCTGGTAAGTGTCGCCGGTCTCGACGGCAGCATCCTTAGCGTAGCCGGTCACGCCAGTGAGCTGGATGGAGGCGATAGAACGGGCGGGCACAGTGACCGTAGCGGTCTTGGCAGCCTTGTCAATCATCACAGAGCCTTCAGCTTGCTTGACGTTGCTGGTCTTGGCGAAGACTTCCGGAGTGGCGGAATCGACACCCGCGTTCTTGTCTTCGGCAGAGGTTTCGGTGGTCAGGTAGAGCTCACCGTAAGCGTTGTCGGCAATCTCGCCGTACTTCGACAGGTCGATGACGAAGGTCTGGTCAGAGGTGCCGGAGTTGCGGTGGATGACGGTCTGTGTCTTGCCATCGTCGGAGGTGGCAGTCATGTTGTTGTCCTCATCGTTGTTGGCGATGACCTTGTCGCCCGCGTGGATGAAGTGGGTGATGGCCTTGACGCCGTTGTACTTGGCGTTTGCAATAACCGTGCACGGTTCAAGTCCATCGGTGGTACCGCCGTTGTTGTTCACGCGGCGCTCGGAGTAGAGCTTGCCGTCCATGCCAGCCACGGTGCAGTCGAAGTCGATGAGCACGGTGCCCCAGTTGGTGTTCTCACCGGCCGGATTCACATTCGAGCCCATCTGCATGTTGTAGAGGTCCTCGACCACCTGCCAGAAGGTGAAGTCCTTGGACTGCAGGCGGGTGACGTTGGAGCTGATCTTGCTCATCATGCCCAGCGCGTTGTCGAAACCGTACGGGTTGTAGGAGCCAGACTGCCAGGAGCCGTCCACCTCGCTCATCGACAGCTTCTTGCCGTCTGCCTGAGCGATATCGCGCGACTGCATCTGGTTGCTGTCGGAGTAGGCGTGAACGTTGTACTGGCCGATAAGGTCCTTGATCGCCTGCGGGTACTGGTTGTACGACTTGACGAAGTCGGCGGAGTTCGTGGCATCGGTGGCTGCGATGATGGTGTCATCATTGTCCTTGAGCGCCTCAGCGAGTGCGGTAATCGTCTGCTGCTGCTGGGCGTTGCTGACATGCATACCCTCCTGCGGCTTCTTCAGCGCGTTGGAGTATGGGGTGACGGACCTATCTTTGTCGGAGTAGTACTTATCCCAGTAGTTGTTAATGAGCTTGGTGTTGTCATCGCTCTCATCGGTGTACTTCGAAGCCATGTCGCCCGGAGTGCCCCAGTAACTGGTCTCGGACTCGTTGAACGGCTCGACCGTGTCAACGTTTGCGCCAAGGCTTTCGAGGTGCTCGACGTTCTTGGCCATGTACTGAGCGAATTTCTCAGGGTTTGCAAGATTATTGCTACCGGAGTTGCGTCCACCAGTGGCGTAACCGCTGTTGGTCAGGAACCACGGAGCGGAGTTGGCGAAGGCCTCTACGTCGGTGATGTCGGGGTTATCGCCGGTGGCACCGCGCTCAATCCACCAGTCTTGGGCGGCGGACTTGGAGAAGTCATACTGGTTGTCGTCAGTCGGGTCGAATGCCGCAGCCAGCTTGTCTTTGTCGGCCTGCTTGGTGGTTACGCCATTGCCATACGTGCCGGAGCCGGTGGCGTCATCTTTCCACGTGCCAGGCACGGCAGCGCCTTGGCGCATGAATGGGTAGCCGTAGGCAACATCGGAGGCATTGCCGCCGCCCACGTTGTAGCGGGCCATGTTCAGGTCCAGTCCTTCATCACCGAAGATGGACTGGTAGAACTGTTCGCGCAGCTGCTTGCCGTATTCCACAGCCTTAGCCTTGGAAGCGTCATCGCCGAGATTGGTGGTGATGGCCGATTCCTCGCCGAGGCTGCCGGTGGCGTTGGCGGACCAAGCCAGCGAGGTGCCCCAGCCATCGAAACTGTTGGCATACCATGGGTTCGGGGTCACGGTAATGGCATCGTTATCAGCCGCATACGCAGTGCCGGCAACCGCAAACGCCCCTCCTCCCACTAGTGTTGCCGCCGCAACCATTGCAGCAAGCGATTTGCTCAGTACCTTCATTGGTCTCCTTAGTGTTCCTGCTGTCCGCCTTATACCGGAAAAATCGGCCTTTGCTTCACTGAGCCGGCCTCTTTGCCTGATACATGACCTACGTCGACTCCTTCTTTCGGCGCAGCCAAAATGTTTACGCAAACATTTTGATATGAGCGATTTTATCACAAAACCGTCACCCAGCAAACAACTTCAGAGACCACAAACGACGCACAAAGTCATGAGCCATTCGAATTGCGCTGGCCCAATCGCTACGAATCATATTTGCCGTAGCCCTTAAGTGAATCCCACTGCATCGAGATATCGCGCCCGCTATCCCTTCCGATAACGCCGACCACGCGTGTTGCCTTCAGCAATCAGCTTTCCTTGCGCAACTAAACCGTTTAGGAATTTGCGGACTGTTCTGTTATCGAGCTCTGTTATCTTGGCGAGTTCAGGTACAGTCACATAGTCAACCTCTGTCAAGCGTCGATTCATCGCCGACAGCATCGCTGCCCGCGAATCAATTTCACCCGATGCGGTTGCATCTGCTTTCTTACCATCCACACGTTCCCCGCCAATGAGCCTCGCACCCTCTTCGGCATCTTTCTCAACTACAGATCTCACGCTAGCAAAACCAGAACCATCCACGGTCTTCAGCGCAGGAACAATAGGAATCGTCGCCTCGAATATGTCACCATCGCGGAACTCAGGCTCTCGCTCAGTATATTGCCGGGACGCTCTTATCAGATTCCGCAGTCCGCTACCCAGCTGCTCGGCTATGCCGGTCTGCACAAACACATTAGCGATAATCGGATTCTTTGGCATTGGCGTGAACTCGCCCAGCTTCATTCGACCTTCAAAGAATGAGCGCGAAGCATTAACCGTCCGGATGGATTCATTATCAATGGTGACACGCGCCACCACCGGACTGGAATACTCCCGATGCATGAGGCTGTTTGCCACCAATTCACGGGCGATCATCGTACGCGGGCTCACTCGCTTATCGCCCTTTAACACAAAGCGGTCAGGCAGATTCCGCTCAGTAAATTCACGGAGTTGCTCGTACGAATCGAACAAGTTGGTCCGCACCATAAGTCGGTCATCGTATCGGTCAATATTGTCTCGCCGAACCACGGCATCAGTAATATACGCTGGGCAAACCGAGGAAATGACTTCATCCTTGCCCAAGAGCAGCACTGCAGCAAGATTAAAGCCCTCTTCGCCGGTCGTGTAATCACGATCGTATAGCTTGGCGCTGCGGAACAGTTCTTCGTCAGACATAGTTCCCCAAGGGTGCCCAGCTCGCTGAGCGACCGCCAGCTGCCGCATTCGCGCAATCAGCTCAGGACGCAAATCAAACGGAGTCACGTAACGGAAAATTCGCCGTTCGGAATAGTAGTTCTGTTTGCGAATATACATTTGACTAATCTGGATATCGCTTTCGATGTGTGTATCCACATCAGCAATGCGATCAAACACTGCGCCCTTGAACCGCACAACCGAAGAACTCGGAGCTACCCAAATACGAACAATAATCCGTTCGTCGTACTCGATATGTTCCGTTTCCACCATTGGAGCCGGTTCGAACATCTTACGATTAGACACTACGTTGACAACGTTGCGCTCTATCTCACTAACGCGCTTAGAATCGACGCCGAGCACTTGACCGTCATCGTCAACGCCAAGATAAATGCTGCCACCAGAACGATTGGCGAATGAGCATACAGTCTCAAAAGTATCCGTATGAGGCAATTCGCTGCAGCGCTTGAACTCGACCATAGATGATTCACCGGCCTGCAGCACTTGCATGAGTTCATTCTGCGTCATCGCATTCCGCCCTTCATAGCGATAATTCATACATTAGGACATGGCACTTATCGTATTTTAGCATCTAATTAGTACATTAGGACATTGTTTTATGTCCTAATGTACTAATTAGGCGGCTAATTGTACTAATAATTGCACACTGATGTACTAATCCGATGATCGAATGCACTAATTGTCCGCGCAAATGCACTAATCGGATGACCGAATGTATCAATGAGACCTATAGGCAGCCGATTGGCTGACGATCAGCCCAGTCATTGGCTATCGGCCGCTAGCCAGTCAGCCGCCAGCCGCCAACAGCCACCCAACTAATAACCGCCAGCCAATCAGCCCGTCCAATCACTCCTTGTGTTCCAGTGCGGCCTTCAAATCGCGGCTACGGTAGCGTTCGCGCAGCATAGAGAATCCACCGAAGCCCACAAGCCACACCAGGCCGGCAATCGCGGAATTGCGCGTATCGTCCGCAAGGAACAACGTCAGGTAGATGAACACGAAGAACACGATTGCCACCGTATTGAGCACCTTCCAAGCGGGCATGACGAACCCGTCCGGAATGAAATCAGCGGAGCGACGGTACTTGCGGTGTGCCATCAGCGTCAGGATGTAGATGAACAGGAACACCGCGGAGCTGGCGGACGAGAACAGCACGAACGCTCCGGACACGCCGGGGATGGCGTTGACGATCGGCGACAGCAGTATCAGCGCCGCGGACACCAGGATGGCGCGGGCCGGCACCTTGCGATCGGACACCTTGCCGAGCTTGTTGAGCGTCGGGTTCGGCGACACCTCGGACAGCTGGTACAGGTGGCGGCCAGCCGAGTACAGCAGCGAGTTCAGCGCGGAAGATGCGGCGGTAATCACCACGAAGAACACCAGCGCAGACGCCCAATTCAGCCCGGCATACTGGAACATCATAATGAACGGGGATGCGAAGGAGCCGTCCTTGTTCGGCTTGAACGAGGTCCACGGCACAATGCACATGATGGCCACCAGTGCGCCCACATAGAAGATGAGCACGCGCACGATAATCTCGTTGATGGCCTTGGGCAGCACCTTGCGCGGATTCTTGGTCTCGGAGACGGTGACGCCCACGAATTCAATCATCTCGTAGGCGAAGAACACCATCTGGAAGCTCATGAGGAAGGCCATCCAACCGTTCGGCGCGAACGAGAAGTTGGCGAACAGGTTGTCGAATCCGGCGTGGCCGGCCGGGCTCACGTGGTCCACGCCGTGAATCTGCACGGCTGGGTAATGGTAGCCGATCACGATCATGACCACGGCGGTGGCGATCATCGCGCAAATCAGCGTGATCTTGATCATCGAGAACCAGAATTCCACCTCGCCGAACACCTTGACGGCAATCAGGTTGATGGAGACCAGCGACACCAGGAAACACAGCTCGATCAGCCATTTCCAATGGGTCAGGTCGATGCCGAACGTGTCGAAGAAGGTGATGAAGTACGTGGAGACGGCCGTGATCTCGGTCATGCCCAGCAGCACGAGCGCGGCCCAATACGTCCAGCCGGCGAAATGCCCCCACCCGTTGCCAAGGTAACGGGTGATGAAATTGATGAAGGTGTGCTGGCTGGGGTCACGGTACATCATTTCGCCGATGGCGCGCATCAGGAAGAACATGATGACACCGACCAGAATGTACACGAAGATGATCGAGGGGCCGGTTAGCGAGATTGACTTGCCCGAGCCCAGGAACAGGCCGGTGCCGATGGTGCCGCCAATGGCGATGAACTGTACGTGGCGATTGCTCAGGCCACGCTCCATCTCGTTGGTCTGGTCCAGGCTTTCGACAGACTTGAGTTTGCCCGTAGCCTGCTGTGTACCACCATTCACATTCGTATCGGCCATACTGATTTCATTTCTCTTCTCTGCCGCCCGATTGTTACGCACCAGACGCGATACTCGTTCAAAACAAGTTCAAACTGTATCACCGAAATATGTCACGAAAACCGCTCAGCTCAAGAATACATGCGATGATACTGTAAATATTCCGCCAAAAAGTTCAATTCATCAACACCAAATTGAACTTCTACCTCTATTCCACGGACTTGAGCGAGCTGACCGGGTCTACGCGATCGAGCACTGGGTTGGTGAACAGCTGCACCAGCAGCGCGAACGCCAGCGTCGCCACCACGGCAATCGCATAGCTGTACCAGTGCACTTCCACTTCGAAATACAGCGACGGCATATTCAACGCAGCAGTCAGTAATCCGCCTATCCACCTGCCAAGCGGCAGACCAACCACCACACCCATACCGGTCAATATCATCATCTCGCGGTTCACGTAGTTGTGCACCTCGCGGTCATAGAAGCCCAGCACCTTCAGTGTGGCCATCTCGCGGATGCGTTCGGACACGTTCGTATTGGCCAACGTAAACAGCACCACCAGCGCCAGACCGCCGGCGAGCCCCACAATCAGCGCCACCACGGCACCCATCAGATCGAACTTAAACGTGGCGGCCAGATGCGCACAGCTCACGGCCTTGAGCACCGACGATTCCTCGCCCAACCGATCCGCATATTCGGCCTGTTCGGTCTCGGAACCTTTCAGCTTGGCGAGCATCGCGTTCCACGTCAAGGTCGAGGCAGTGCCATCTCCCGAAGCCGAAGACGTCACACCGCCGGCCGCAAACTTCTGGTCGTACAGTCGCTCACTGATGTACACATCAGAGCCAATAAGATTGCGCGTCACGGCCGCGACCTGCACCTTGGCCCGGCTGCTACCGCCATTGCCCAGCGTGACGGTGTCGCCGGCATGAATATTCAGCGAGTTGGCGGCGGACTGCGATACAATCACGCCACTATCGTCCAGCGCTACAGTGCCGCCACCCGCTTTGCCGAAGATATTGGGCAGCCCAAACCATCCATCATCGCCAGCTTGTTCCAGCGTGACCATATCGTTCAAGATATTCAGCGAATCGTTGGGCACGGTCATCAGCTGCACGGTTTCGCTTTCCTGCGCCGCATTGCTCATCTCGCCATTGTCCACGCGCAGATTCAGCGTTTCGGTGGTTTGGCCATCTTGTGCCACCTGCTTGCGCATCGCGGTGGCGTCATCGTCATTGGCCACGACCATCAGGTCGTACTGGTAGATCTGCTCGTATTGTTTGACGCCAATCGTGTCGACGGTGTCATTAATCGCAAATCCGCAGATAATCAACGCTGTGCAACCGGCCACGCCACCCACGGTCATAATCAAGCGCGACTTGAATCGGAAGATATTGCGCGCGGTGACTTTGCCGAGGAAGTTCAGCCGGCTCCATACCGGGCGAATCCGCTCCAGCAATATGCGAGCGCCCGCTTTCGGTGCCTTCGGCCGCATCAACGCGGCGGGCGTGTGCCGTATCTCCTCGCGACAGGCGAGCGCGGTGGCCACGCCCACGCCGACCACGAACAGCACGATGCCGGCCGAACCGTACAACCAGTCGTATTCGAGTCGCACACCGGGCAATATATACAGTCCCTCAATCACCACCAGCAGGAATGCCGGGATGCCAAGGAATCCGACCAGCAGACCGATGCCGCCGCCGACCAAGCAGGCGAGCAACGCGAACAGCAGATACCGGCTGGACACGGCGAGTCCGCCATAGCCGAGTCCAAGGTAGGTGCCGATAAGTCCGCGGTCTTCCTCGACCATGCGGGTCATGGTGGTCAGGCTCATGAGCACGGCGACCAGCAGGAACACAATCGGGAATGCGCGGCCGATGGATTCGATGGAACTGACGTCTGATTTGAGCGAGCTGAATCCGTCGATCGAAGCGCGTGTCTGCACATACCAACGTGCGTTGGCCACATCGTCGATGCGCCGTTGCTGCTTGGCGAATTCGCTTTCCGCTTCGCTTCGCATCGCATCGAGTTCAGACTGCGCATCATCCAGTTTCGCCTTGCCGTCCGCGAGCTGTTGTTCGCCTTCTTCCAGCTGCCGCTCGCCTTCTTCGAGCTGCTGCTTGCCGCTGGCCAGTTGGGCGGCCTGCGCTTCAAGTTGCGCCGACTGGGTTTCGAGGGTTGCGGCATTCGCTTCGAGTTCCGCGGATTTGGTATTGAGCTGTGCCTCTCCTGCAGCCGCTTCCTGTTCCTTGGCGGTCAGTTGCGCGTTCTGCTGGTCCAAGGTGGATTGTGCGGGGGCAATGGTTTCGTTTAATGTGCGCTGCAAATCGGCTTTCTGCTGGGCCAGACTGTCTCGCTGCGTTTGCAGTTCCGTTTGCTTGGCGGTCAGCTGTTGCCGCAGATCGCTGATTGACGGCACTTCAGGCACGGTAATGCCAAGGCGCGCGAGCAGTTGCTTGATGGCCTGCCATGTGGGTGAGTTGAAGTCGATATTCGGGTCAAGTTGCGCCAGTAGATTGTCGGCCTGTTGAATCATGGACAGCATCTGATCAATTTGTGCCACGCCTTGGTCGATTTGGGTAATGCCCTGTTCGATTTTCGTGCGATTGGCAGTCAGTTCCGTTTGCGCCGCATCGAGCTGTTTGCGAGCCGAGGTGAGCTGCGCTTTGCCCGATTCGAGCTGGGTGCGCGCTTCGGCTATCTGCTGGCGACCTTGCGCGATCTGTTGACGGGCCGATGCAATCTGCGCACGTCCATCGGCGAGCTGCCGTTCGCCATCGGTAATGGTTGTCCTGTTGTTCTCCAATTCGGTACGGCTATCTTGCAATGTCGTTTCGTTGGCTTCCAGCTCGGCCCAGTTGTCGTCGATCTGCTTCTGGGCTTCGTCCAGCTGCTCGTTGGCCTCGTCTTGGGCATCGTCCAGTTTGCGCTGCGCGCTGGAGACGATCTGTTGACGACGGGCTTTCTGGCGTGTGGTCTGTATCTGATGTTCGATACGGTCGGCCACGGTTTTGACGGCTTCATCGTAGGCATCGGAAAACGTGTCAAAATCGGACGCACCAGTGACGGCAACCGATATCGCAGTGTATATATTGCCGGTCACGCCGTCGCTGGGTGCAAAGAACGTATAGTCCTCGGATGAGGTGGACCGGAAGGAGGTCATGCCCGAATAGCCGTCTGGATTGTTGAGGTCGCGCGGGTCAAGTACGACGCCGGTGATGGTGAGTTTCGTGGGGAACTGCGGGGATTGCTCGGCGTCGGCGTCCGTATTGGCGGCGGACTTCGCATCGGATGCCGAGGCATTGGCGGCGACACCTACCGTATCGGCATTATTGGAATCGTCAGTCTCCGTGGCCGCTACCGATATGACGGATGAAGAGGTGTCTTGTGGCGTCACAGTAATGGTGCCGCCAATCTTGAGTCCGCTATCGTTCAGGAACTGCTGAGTCACCGCCACTTCGCCGGCCTTGTTCGGCAGTTTGCCTTGTTGCAGGTACGGCTGATCAAGCCCTTCGGTACCGATTTCCTGCATGGTCACGGTTTTCTTGGTGCCGTCCACCAACGTGGTCACCGTCTGAGAACGTTCGGGCTGCACGGTTTGCACACCGTCGATTCGGCGCAGTGCCGTTGCATCATCATCGGTCAGGCCGTATGTGGATAGCACCTGCAGGTCATGCAGTCCCTGCTGATCGTAAAAACGACCGGCCGCCAGAAAAGCATCGCGGCATCCGGCGTAGATGCCGGTCAGCACGGCCACGCCAAGCAGCGTGATGACGGCGATCGAGACGAACCTCTTCCAGCTGCGCAGCCAGCAACGCAACGTATCTTTGGCAAATACCGCAGAAACGCCCGCTCCTCGACCGCCGCTATCGTCGAGGTTCCGCCGTTTCACAGAATGTTTCACAGGTTGTTTCACGAATCGCCTCGCTTGTTTCACGGGGCGTTTCACAGAGTGTCTTGCAGTGAGCATCGCCAATCACCTACCATTCGATATCGGCGATGGGCCGCGGCGTTGCGTTGACCTCCTCGCTGGTCACCTTGCCGGAGCGGAAGCGAATCACTTTGTGAGCCATCGGTGCAAGCGCGGAATTATGCGTGATGATCATTACGGTCATGCCTTGTGTTTGGCAAATATCCTGCAGCAACTGCAGCACTTCCTTGCCGGTCTCGTAATCGAGCGCACCGGTCGGCTCATCGCACAACAACAGCTTCGGCTTTTTGGCAATCGCGCGGGCGATGGATACACGCTGTTGTTCGCCGCCGGACAGTTGCGCGGGGAAGTTGTCCATCCTCTCCCCCAGTCCGACTTTGCGCAGCGTTTCCCCTGGATCGAAATGGTCAGGGCAGATTTGCGAGGCGAGCTCCACGTTTTCGAGCGCGGTAAGGTTAGGCACCAGATTGTAGAACTGGAAGACGAAGCCGATATCGTTGCGCCGGTAGGTCACCAGTTCCTTTTTCCGCAGACCCGTAATATCGCGTCCGCCGACCACTACGCGGCCGGTTGTGGCGGTATCCATGCCGCCCAGAATGTTCAATGCCGTGGTTTTGCCGGCACCGGACTGTCCCAGAATCACGCTTAATTCGCCTTGTTCGGCGGTAAAGCTGGCCTCGTCGAGCGCGCGAATCACACTGCTACCAGAAGGATATTCCTTGACCACATGGTCGAATTCGATATACGCCATCGCACACCTCCAACGCGCTCGTGGCAGCCACCTAGCCCCATAGGCCCCGCCAAAACTTCCTGCTATACTCAAGTAAAACAACACTGTGTCGGTTCTGCAACCAACAGTTGGATTGTGGGTTGTCGGAATTTGGGGAGAAGGCCATGGCCAAAGAATTGACGGAAAGCCGCCGCACCCGCTACACGAGACGTGCCATGCAGGACGCGCTTATCGAGTTGCTGCGCAATCAGCCGCTCGGCTCCATCACCGTTAAAGCGTTGTGCGAGCGGGCCGATGTGAATCGTTCCACGTTTTACGCGCATTATGCGAGCATCGAGGAACTGCTGCACGACATTGAAGACGAAACCATGGCCTGGGTCACCACCGCACTCGAACAGCTACTCGCCCAGCCAGATTCTGCCGGCATCGAGCATGTTATTGAGCGCATCTGCCAGTACATTGCCGACAATCGCAAGCATCTGCAGGTATTGATGAGCCCGAAAGCGGATATCGGCTTCCAGCAGCAGCTGCTGGGATTGATTTACAGCCAGCGCGGCGTAGGCGAACAGTTGCAATCTTCGGCGGGTTACCCAGCCGAGGCGCAGATGCGTATGCGATTCGCCGTGTCCGGCAGCATTGGGCTTTTGCAATATTGGCTCGCCACCGATCTCGCGGCCTCTCCCGAATCGGTGTCCCACACCATCTTCACCATGTGTATGCCTGCCACGCAGTGAACACGGTGAATTCAGTGAACTCAGTGAAGCGTGCGGTTTCATAAGCATCGCTCGCTATAGCTTCGCCTGCTCACCGGCCGCGCCCACGCCCGCGCTTGCGATAGCGCACAAATAGACGATTGACCATTTCTGAGACGATACGGCGGCATAGAATAACGAACGTTGCGCATCGCGGCAAGCCCCGCGTGCGCCAAAACCCAAGAAATGTGAGAGAAGGGCACAATGAGTACTGCTGATGCGCCTAAGAAGCCGCGCGAAACCGACGACGTGCCGGTGCCGGCCACGCTGCGCAAGTCACTGAAGAACCGTCATATCCAGCTGATTGCACTGGGCGGCGCCATCGGAACCGGCCTGTTCTATGGTTCCAGCGAATCCATCGCGCTGGCCGGCCCCTCGATTCTGCTCGCCTACTTGGTTGGCGGCTTCGCAATCTTCATGATCGTGCGCGCGTTGAGCGAAATGTCCGTTGAGGATCCGAAGGCGGGCGCGTTCAGCTACTACGCCACTCGCTACTGGTCCAAGCGCGCCGGCTTCATCTCCGGTTGGAACTACTGGTTCAATTACATCCTCGTCTCGATGGTTGAGCTGTCCGTGGTGGGCAAATTCGTAAACTACTGGTTCCCGGCGATTCCGACATGGGTGTCGGCGGCCGTGTTCTTGGTGATTATCTGCGCCGCCAACCTGCTGGGCGTCTCCAAGTTCGGTGAGTTCGAGTTCTGGTTCGCCATTATCAAGATTGTGGCCGTGATCGCCATGATCGTCGGCGGCCTGGCCGTCATCATCTTCGCTCTGCCCACCGCATCCGGCATCAAAGCGAGCTTTGCCAACTGGTTCACCTTGGAAGGGGGCTTCTTCCCGAACGGTCTCATGGAGCAGACTAAGGACGGCACCTGGACCGGCCTGTTGATGGCGCTTGTCGTGGTGATGTTCAGCTTCGGCGGCACCGAGCTCATCGGCATCACCGCCGGCGAAACCGAGGACCCTCGTCGTACGATTCCCCGCGCCACCAATGACATTATCTGGCGAATTCTCGTGTTCTACATTGGCGCGCTCGGCGTAATCATGGCCGTAATACCGTGGAACACCATCGGCGGAGACGATGTTCCCAGCCCGTTCGTGCAAATCTTCGATTCCGTGGGCATCCACGCGGCCGCCGGCATCCTCAACTTCGTGTGCCTGACCGCTGTG
>ERZ773133.2364-NODE-2364-length-17231-cov-3.609048_pt1 | contig 17231 bp, 9 predicted proteins | sample MGYA00580861_ERZ773133 | MGnify/ENA primary metagenome ERZ773133 (study PRJEB29015, sample SAMEA2737844) | human gut metagenome | biome: human gut; feature: human-associated habitat; material: faeces | place: China | collected 2012 ...
GTTATAGCATTTGCCCCCCCCCCATGGGAACCCTAACAAAGTAGCGCAAACTAGCGCCGATAACTGTTTTTTGTGTGTTGTGAATTTTGTTTTCATAAATTTTCTCCTTGTTTTTAAGGATGAGTAAAATGCAATAAATACCTTCTTCTCTTTCTGGAAAGACGCAGCAAGCCTCTCGGCATTTGTTGTTCCCAAATTATCCCACATCTTTAAGTAAAACGACCACTAATAGTGTCTGAGAAAGTCCGAAGAGGTTTACCAATGAGTAGGATTTTGAAGTGGCGATTTCAGAAAATTAAAATAAGGAGTGGATTTAGATCAATTGACAATAAGCCCTCATAATCTTGGATGCGGCTTTTTCTCCTCCATTCTTAGTCCGACGCAGAAACCTCTACAAAATACTCGCAGAGTGTTGATTGTTGTTATTTGATTCAACCCTTAGAATACTTCCAACAAAAACTAATAGCGTCCGAAGACGTTTATTAGTAAAAATCCGAAATTTTATAGACGAACTCCCACGATGACAGGAACCAAATCAGCAAAGGTCGGGGGGGGGTACGGCAACTCCCTTTCGTTAGATAACTTACTCAATAATCTCATACAAGCTTCTTCCGGTACAGAGCGAGACAAGGGGACTCGGTTTGAAACTCTTATTCGGGATTGGTTAACCAAGGAACCGACATATCGCGATTTATTTACTGAAGTCTTAACTTATAAAGATTGGAGCGGGCAACATCCCGAGCTTGTATCTTCCGGTCGCGACATCGGAATTGATTTGGTTGGTGTTAATTCGGATGGAAACGGATACACCGCAATTCAATGTAAGTTTTACGACAAAGAAGCGACTGTTCCTAAAGCAGGAGTGGATTCCTTTATAGCTTCTTCCAACAAGCCGTTTTTCACAAAACGATTTTTAGTAGCTACTAATGAGCACTGGACTGATCCGGTTAAAGAAGAATTCCGACGGCAAACACCTCCCGTTACTTTGATTACGAGGGAGACCCTGGCAAGTTCAACTGTTGATTGGGCTGCTTACCAAAGAGGGGAGTTAAAGGAAGTTGCGAAGCGTACTCCCCGCGACTATCAAAAAGAAGCGATAAAGAAAGTCATTTCCGGTTTTAAAACTGCCTCAAAGGGCAAGCTTATTATGGCTTGCGGCACCGGCAAGACCTACACTTCGCTGAAGATAGCCGAAGAACAAGCCGGCGCCGGAAAGTTGGTTTTATTTTTAGTTCCGTCTTTATCTCTGCTCTCTCAGACACTCACAGATTGGAAACAGCAGTGCATCTACCCCATTAACGCCTTTGCCGTCTGCTCGGATTCATCTACCGGAAAAGCGGGTTTGGAAGATTTGGAATCACTGACCGTGGGCAGTGAATTGGCATATCCGGCAACGACCGATGCGAGGAGTCTTTGCAAGCAAATCAAGGCGGCTAAAGAGAAAAAAGACGCTATGACTGTGGTCTTTTCCACATATCAATCTATTGATGTCATTCATCAGGCGCAAACACAGGAAATCGACCCCATCGGAGAATTTGATTTGGTTATTTGTGACGAAGCGCACCGCACCGCGGGAGGTCATTTTACCGATGAGAAAGAAGCCGTCTTCACTCGCATTCATAACAACGACTATGTTGCGGCTAAAAAACGTCTGTATATGACCGCAACTCCTAAGATTTACGGCAGTGACGCCAAGAAGCAGAATGAGGACGGAGACATTGTTCTTTATTCCATGGACGATGAAGAAGTCTACGGCAAAACCTTTCATTCCATCAATTTCACAGAAGCGGTCAGACTGGGCAGTTTGGTCGATTACAAAGTCATTGTCCTTACGGTTAGTGAGTCCTTGATAGGAGATAAAAACAATCCTGAAGAGTTAATTTTAGGGGCAGAAGGAGGCTTGTCTGTCTCCAATGCAGCAAAAGTTATCGGCTGCTGGCGAGCTCTCTCTAAGAGGGACCTGCAAGGAGAAGTGTCTTTGGGTAATGATTTACAGCCCATGAGACGAGCGGTTGGCTTTGCGCAAGTAATCAATCCATCCGACAAATATGACAAAGTTTCCTCCAAACAGTTCACAGCTGAATTCCAAAATACGATTGAACGATTCAAAGACAAGCTCAGGAAAGAAACTAAGTATTTAAATCAAGAGTTTTTCAATGAGCAGAACAGCCTTGTTTGCGACACGCGACATATCGACGGCTCAATGGACGCAACGGAAAAAGCCAATCGCTTAGAGTGGCTTAGAGCAGATACAGAGGAAGGCCATTGCAAGATTCTGTTTAACGTTCGCTGTCTTTCCGAGGGAGTAGATGTTCCGGCATTGGATGCGGTGATTTTTCTTTCCCCACGCAAATCAATGGTCGATGTCGTGCAAACCGTCGGTCGGGTAATGCGTACTTCAAAGGGCACCAAAAAAGAGAGAGAGTACGTCATTATTCCGATTGTTACACCGGCGGGGATTCCGGCGGATTACGTTTTGGATAACAACAAAGACTTTCAAACAGTCTGGCAGGTTCTGCGAGCTTTGAAATCTATCGATGAAGATTTTGGCTCTATGGTGGACGGGCAGTTAAAGACGATCAATTCTGAAAAGCTGGAAGTCATTTGCCTGACTGATAAAAAGTTCACAAGAAAAGCCGCTACAGGCGGAAATGTCGGAGGAATCAAGCGTAGGCATTCCAAAAAGCGAAAGGGAGACGGTCCTAAACAGATGGAACTTTCTTTGGGCCGGGACATGATTTTGGAAGAAGATATCCGAGCCAGAATTGTCAAGAAAGTCGGTAATCGCAAGGAGTGGTCTGACTGGGCTGAAGATGTGGGCAGGATTTGCCAAGAACAGGTTAAGCACATTGAAGCCGTATTAGACAAACCGGAGAACGAAGCATCTAGGAAGAAGTTTGAAGTTTTTTCTACGGAACTTAAGAATACCCTGAACGGAGAATTATCCAGAGAAGAGGTTCTAGACATGCTTGGTCAGCACATTGTGACGAAGCCGGTCATGGACGCTCTGTTTTCCGAATTTCCTTTTACTGAGAAAAATCCCATATCAAGGGCGATGACGCAGATGCTGGATGCCCTTGATAAAGAGGGCCTTAAATCTGCGACTAAATGGCTGGAAGGCTTCTACAACTCGGTAAGGGTGCGAGCCAAGAACATAAAGACGGCAGAAGACCGTCAGACAGTCATCATCGAGTTGTTTGATAAATTCTTTAAATTTGCATTCCCCGAGATGCGGGATAAGTTGGGAATCATCTATACCCCTGTTCCGGTGGTGGATTTTATCAATCACTCGGTTGCAGATATTCTCCAAAAGGAATTTGGCACAACCATTGCTTCTCCTAACGTACACATTCTTGATCCGTTTACAGGGACCGGGACATTCCTGACAAGGTTAATGCAAAGCGGGCTTATTCCAGCAGATAAACTCAGTGAGAAGTTTAAGAACGACATACACGCTCACGAGATTTTGCCGTTGACTTATTACATTGCATCGATAAACCTTGAAGCGACTTACTATGATTTAGTGTCCAATCAGGAGTATGAACCGAATCCGGTAATGATTTGGACGGATACTTTTGCGGATCATGATGCAAAGACTTTATTTAGTACGTCGCTGGCAGAAAATAATGCACGGTTGGCGAAGACGGAGGAGTTGGATATTCGGGTGATTGTAGGAAATCCACCGTATTCCGTAGGGCAGGAGAGGCAAGCGGACAATAATGAAAACGAGCGTTATGACAAATTAGATAGCAGAATTTCTAAAACTTACGCTGGACGCACTGAGGTTACATTGAAAAACTCTTTATACGATTCATATATCCGTGCTTACCGCTGGGCTTCTGATCGCATTAAGGACAAGGGTGTTATTGGTTTCGTGACCAATGCCGGATGGATTGAATCCAACAGTGCTGACGGGATGCGCAAGTGCATGTCTGAGGAATTCAATTCTATTTATATCTATCACCTGAAGGGAAATCAAAGAACATCTGGAGAACGCTCCCGTAAAGAAGGAGGTAAAGTTTTCGGAGAGGGTAGTAGAGCGCCGGTTGCGATAGTGTTATTAGTCAAGAATCCAGATGACAAAGAAAAAGGAAAGATTTACTTCCACGCTGTAGATGACTATCTGACAAGAGAGGAAAAACTGAATCAACTTGTCAAAGCAAAATCAATTTCTAATATCCAATGGCAGAGAATCTACCCCGATAAGCATGGAGATTGGCTGAATCAGAGAGATGATTCATTTGCTCACTTTATAAAGATAGATGCGACGAAGTTCAAAAAACAAAAGACAGAAGTAAGTGTATTTCCACCTTCGGTTAATGGAGTTAAGACTGATAGGGACGCTTGGGTCTATAACTCCGCCGTTATTGCCTTATCTGAATCGGTAAGAAGACTAATCAAGGGTTATGAAGAAACTGTAAAATTGTCTAATGATATGTCTGTGGAAGAGGCAGTAAAGCAAGTCAAACTTCCATGGACTCGATTGCTTAAAACCAAATTAGAAAAGAACGCCTTAATAATCTTTGATTCTAAAAAGGTGCGTAACTCCATTTACAGGCCGTTCATTTTGCAAAGACTCTATTATGACAAGAAAGGAGGGGTGATAGAGCAACCTGGAAGATGGGACACTCTTTTCCCTACTGTTGCGTCAGAAAACCTCGCTATCTGTGTGACAGGAATCGGAAATAAAGCTTTCTCGTGTTTAATGACAAATAAAATTATTGATCTAAATGCACTGGAAGCAGGTACTCAATGTTTTCCACGCTACATCTACAAGTCAATAACGGATTCTTTGCAAAATTCCGAGGATGACCTGTTTGCCAATGAAAGCGAAGCTGTCACGACGGATGGTTTTGTCAAAGAAGATGCTATCAACGACGATGCTCTGAAGCATTTTCAAGAAGTTTATTCAGGAAATCCGATTAGTAAGGATGACTTGTTTTACTACATCTACGGGATTCTGCACAGTCAGGACTATCGAACGAAATATGCGAACAACCTGAGTAAGGAGCTTCCTCGAATTCCACGAGTTGCAACTTACGAGGATTTCAAGGCATTTTCTGAGGCAGGAAGAAAATTAGCGGACTTGCACGTGAATTTTGAGAAGCAGCCGCGTTATAAAGGTGTCACAGTACAGAAACGCGAAGGCTGTTCCTTCCGAGTCACTCAGATGAAGTGGGGCAAGATTGCCGGCAAAACAGGGAATGCCGCGAAAGACAAAACTCGACTGATTTATAACGAGGACATTACCATCGAAAATATTCCTCTCGAAGCTCAGGAATATGTCGTAAATAAGAAGAGTGCGTTGGATTGGATCGTGGAAAGATGCCGAATCACTGTAGATAAAGATAGTGGAATCATCAACGACTTTAACAAGTACGGAGAGGAAATGGGCGACCCGACTTATCTGTATGACTTGTTTCTTAAAGTGATTACAGTTAGTCTTGAGACGATGAAAATCGTGAAGGCGTTACCGGCTCTGGAGATTCATCGTCTGGACAAAGAGAGTGATTAAGTTTCGGAGGGTTTATGTCAGGGAGCTTTGAAATTAGGAATTTTTTCCGCAAAATGCCTGCGGACTTAATTCACGAGTATTTTGCCGCAAGGCATGGAATCACTTTTGGAGTGCCTGAGGAAGGTTCGGAGCAAACAGAATTTGATCGCCAGCTGGCTGATTGGAAGAATCTTCCGCAAGAGATCAAAGTTTCTGCGGAAAGAGACTTCATAAAGATTAACGATATGGCAGATGAAGCAGGAATCAGAGCCATATTGGATGAAGCCGAGTTTCAAGACGGAGGCCATGAGAAAATTTTAGCCCAATGGGAGGACTTCCCTTTGAACAGGCGTGTCTTTTATACGTTTTTGCACCGCTCGGAACTATGGGACAATGCCTGCTTATTTCACCATTCGGACAGTCTTCCTCAGAATTGGTGGAAAAAACGCAAAGGGTTTGGACATCTGAAAGCAGAAACGGCGCCGGAAGCAATAGAGGCTTTGGCAAAAAGATTAGGAGACTATTTCTTTGAGCATGACGGTAAGGGAAAGAACTGCCGAGTGGAAGTACTGAGAAGAAGGAATCAGGATTATTTTTTTGCCTATCCCGAGGATTACTCACGAGAAGTCTTAGAGTGGAACGGCAATAAACTTTCAGCCAGAGTTGCCAAACAAGCCTATACCGTTATTTTTATCTATGTCCAGGACGAGGGAACTTTGGACCTGATGTGCAAAGGGAACAAGACCAGAATCTATGAAATTCAGGAGCTGTTTGCACAGACAATTTTAGGCATAGAGAAACTGCCCGAAAACGAGAGGGACAGCAGAATATATGAACTGGCGCCGCTACTGAAACCAAATTTTAAATTTCGATACGAGCCGTCTTCCATTATTCAGAGCGTGGCAATTTCTAAAATACGCTTAACCAGACGATACACATGGGACAGTCGAGTAGTGCTGGAATCTCCGATGTGGAAGAAACAGCCGGAGAAGATTTATGAGATTTTGGAGTCTTTTTCCAAGGCTTGTCCTTTGGATAGTTTCTTTGTCACACAAGCAGAGCTCAAAGTTGTGGTACTTAACGAAGACGGTAAAGAAGTAACAGAAACGATTCGTCTGACAACTCCGAATTTATGCAACCTACATCGAGAGGGAACGCATGCCGTACTCAGAAAAATGCTGATTGACTCAGAAATTGAGCCAAGGGATTTGAGCGATGGCGGGCAGACCTAAGAAGAGAATCGCAGAGCTTCTGAGTAAAGATGATCCGTTATGCGTTTTGTTATCACTTATCAGCGATAAAGAGTCGTTTGTTGCTATTAGCCGGTATGAAGCCTTAAAGTGGGCGCCGGTAAAGTTTGAAGCGCTTTTGCATTCCGAACTTCTCAAAGAGGTGCCTCCAATCAGAGCCGTCCGGTGTGACAAGTGCGAATACTTTTGTTCAGAAGTTCCGGTAGTGCAAAGAGGCGGCAGGTATTGGATTATTTGCCAACAGCGGGAAGATACCGGAAGAATACCCGTTTCTGATGAACAGATGAGGGGTTATCAGTTTTCAGTGGAAAGTGTCAAAGATTATCTATATAAATTACTTGACTGCAAACCTTACTTCGCAGGCCCCAAAGAAGAGACAAACAAGCAACAAGAAGTGATTGGTATTGTTCACTCTGGCAAGTTAAGACTGACTGTACAGTTGCTTTATCAGAACTTTTACTGGCTATTAAAAATTGGAGAGAATACTCTCGAGGTAAAAGATGTGATTGGCTTTGACGGGCACTCCTATGTTTTACAGTCAGCTCAAAAACAATATTTACTTTGTGCAGACAAGTCTGATGAATCACGAGACCGGAGAAGAGCAAGGCTTTTAGCAACGGTGGATTATTACAAACAGATAGGCATCAGTCCGATATATGAGACTATTGCCAAAGAAGAAGGCGTTTCTTTGTACGCTATTAAAAATGAACTGAAAGAAGCCAGGAAGGATCGGACAATACTCAAACTTAAGGAAACTTACCTGAAAGAATTGAGAGAAAGGCATTTCGGACTCTCAGAGTAAAAAAATAAAAATAATTCCCGCAAGCCCCGTCATTACGGGCTTCAAAAAGGCATCTATCGAGAGTAAATTACTCTGGGCTTAATGAAAGCCATGTTAAACAGACTTCCAAAGGAGTCCAAACATGGCTTTAAAGATATTAAGAGCCTCGCAAGCTCAAGAGGCAACCGGCCTTCCCCGATCCAGCTTTTACTCTCAGGTGGCAAAAGGGCTTCTGCCACCCTCGATTCAGCTTGGCCCCCGCAGTGTCGGGTGGGTTGAAACGGAAATCAACGCGGTCAATGTTGCCCGGATTCTGGGCAAAACGGATGAAGAAATCAAATCGCTGGTCATGCGGTTGGTGAAAGAGCGTGTTCATTTGGCAGAAGGAGCGGCAAATGTCTAGTTCCGTCAGCACTCTTTCTCCCGCAATTCTTTCTTCACAACCGATTGAGGTATCTAATCATGAATTTCTTGAGAGCATTTTTTGCAAAGCATCCGAACTTAGTGGAACCGACAGTGCACCTGTGTGCGTTTCTTTTAGTTGTTCTCCCGCAGTTGCTTGTCCTGCTGATTGGTATGGCTTTGCTTGGAACAAGGTAAACGAGCCCAAGGACATTCGGTGCAATTCGTACTTTTCTATTTCAGCTTTCCGGTCGGATGAACACGGAAAGTATCGAAGAAAGAAAAGTCAGTTTGTCGGGCAATTCGCTATTGCTTTTGATGATGTCGTAGCTCAAACGGTAGCCGGCAAAACTAAAGCTCAGATTCCTTGGAGTCAAATTAAGCTTGCTCCTTCATGGGTATTAGAGACATCCGAAGGAAACTTCCAAATCGGCTACATCTTGGCTGAACCGATCACCGATAAGCAAACAGCCGACGTACTGAGCAAGGCAATTATCCGCAAAGGATTAAGTGACCCCGGCGCCGGCGGCCCTTCGACAAGGTTAATGCGTCTTCCCTATGCCTCCAACACCAAAACCGAGCTGCCTTTCCGCTGTCTAATGAGACAATGGGAACCCAAGCTCAAATACAGCCTACGACAGTTTACGGATGCTTACGACATATCTTTGTCTGAAACTAAGAAAGCAAAAGCACCGTTGCCGGCCAAAGCAAAAACGGTGCAGACTGCTTATGACGGTAATGCCGTGTGGAAGCCAAAACCATCGGTCAATATTGTAGTGGAATCTCTCAGATCGCGAGGGCTGATTAAATCAGAGATAGAGTCGGGAAAGTACGACATAACTTGTCCGTGGACAGAAGAACACACCGATCAGGTTGATTCCGGCGCCTGCTATTGGGAGCCCGATGATGAACACCCTATCGGTTCATTTAAGTGTCAGCACGCTCACTGTCAGGAAAGAAATATTTCCGATCTTTTAGAGTTTCTCGGTATCGAGCCGGAAGAAGCCTATATGAAAGATCGAATCTTTCTGAATCCGGGAGAAATCAATAGGATTGTGGAAGCCTCAGAGAGAATTCTTGCGGAAACGGGCTTGTTTTATCAAAGAGCTGGCCGAGTGGTTGCGGTTTATCCGCAGCAGGGAGCTGCGGCACTCAAGGAAGTAAACATCCACGATCTTACGCTCGAGATGGCAAAACTGTCCCGCTGGCAGAGATATGACGGTAGAGCTAAAAGATGTGTTCCGACAGACCCTTCCGCCAAGTGCCTGACTGCATTGTTGGAAAGTCAGAATCATAAATTCTTGCCGGAGATTGAAGCGATTGTAAGACAACCTATCTTGCAAGAGGACGGAAAAATTGATCTTCAAAGGGGGTACCACCCAAAAACGCGGCTTTATTGCTCGTATGACCCTGAGAAATATCAGTTGGAAGAAAAACCATTTTTAGGCGATGCGCTAAAGGCGTTGGCAGAGTTAAGGAAGTTATTGGAAGAGTTTCAGTTTGAAGATTCCAGTGACGAATCGGCGGCACTGTGCGCAATGCTGACGGCCTCGGTGAGAAGCCTGCTTCCGTTTGCACCGATGTTTTTAATCAAGGCGCATCAGCCCGGGACGGGCAAAGGAGTCCTCTCTGAGCTGATCTTTCTTATGGCTACAGCGGAGAAACCCTCTCCCATCGCCTTTCCTAAAGACTCGGCTGAATGCGAGAAACTTCTCTTGGCTGAATTACTTAAGGCACCGTCCGTATTGTTCTTCGATAATCTGACAAGTGATCTTTATCCGCACAAGTATCTGTGCTCGGCTATTACCTCGGAAACATTGACTGGACGAGTATTGGGCGAGTCAAGAACAGCAACGGTAGGAACGAAAACGCTTATCCTGGCTAACGGCAATAATGTAACGCCGGTCGGAGATATGACCAGACGAGTCGTTCCTATATGTATTGATACAAAAGAAGAGATACCGGCTTCTCGAATTTTTAAAAATCCCAATCTGCTGCAACAGGTTAGAGAGAGTCGGGAACATTACGTCAGTTGTGCTTTAACAATTATTTCCGCGTGGATTAACACCGGCAAGCCGCACACAGAGTGTCCGAACCTTAACTCTTTTGAAAAGTGGTCTGAGTGGTGCCGGCAACCATTGCTCTGGCTTGGGTTGCCTGACCCGGTAAAAAAGGTGTTTACAGCTATGAACGATGATCCTGAAAGAATTCAGGTAGGAAGGGTTTTTAACGGAATAAGGCGAGAGTTTGAAACTGCGTTGTTTAGTGTAAAGGAATTGTCAGAGCGAGTCTCACGCTCTGTTGATTCGGAACTGCTTAGAGAACCGCTGGAAGATATCGGATGCTTTGACGGATGCATCGTCAATCGCAATCGCTTGGGTTGGTGGCTAAAGAAAAAAGTAGGATGGACGGTTGATGGTATTCGACTAAACCTGGTCTCGGTAGATGCTCACACCAAGCAGCCTAAATATCAACTTTCTATCTGCAAACATCAGGAGTAATCAATCATGGAAAAGACTTATCAAGTAAGACGCTTAAACGCGGTTAAACATGGAATTCTTTCTAAAGAAGCCGTTCTGCCGCATGAATCCAAAGATGAATTTGAAGATTTGCTGGCACAGTACGAAGCGGACTTTGTGCCTGCTAATGCTACTGAGAATACTCTAGTTGAAGAACTGGCAACTATCGTATGGCGAAAGAAACGACTTCTGAAAGCGGAAAACGCCAAAATCAATAACGGCCTCTCAAGCGCCTTGAATCACTCCCAAAGACTTTTAAACAGCACGGCTCCCCTGTCTTTGCACATTGAGGATGAGAAGATAGAGGTGAGAGAGTTTCTGAAGCTCTCTGCTGAGGAGCTGGAAGAAAAACGAAAAGGGTTGGAAACCGAAGAGCAAAAGAGACGGCAGGCAGAAGAAACCCTTTCGAAAGGCGGAAGGAGCTGTACAAAAAGAGCTGCGGAATGCCTCGGAGACTTTCTGCTTAATCTTTGGTATTCGGATGAATATGCTCAGCACGATAGGTATGGACTGTCGGTTTTCTTATCGGGAAAGGCAAAAACTGCAATTGAACAGACCCTGGCGGTTGTCAATCATGTCTCTGAAATCAAAGAACAGGCATTAGGAAACGCAATAAATCAGGTCAATTTTGAATCATTTGCCAGATATGAAGCACATTTGGACCGTAAATATGAGCGAACACTTGCCATGCTCATCAAGTTAAAGAGTCTTTCCGGGAACGCCCCACAAGCCTCGTAAATCGAGGATGGAGCGTATAGGGACGGCACTGTTGAGTTCGGAAATGACAAAATATTTGGGAGAAAATCGGATGGGCGGATATGGTAGTGGCCGTGTCGGGGAAAGAGAGCTGATTACGAACCTTCGTTTCTTAAATGTTCGATGGCTGAATAAGCAAGGTTTGTTGAAAAGCAAGGGAGTTAAAACGCTCAGTTGGAGCCGCAACGGTAAACCATGGGGAAAAATGGAAGTCCTTGTTGAAGAAGACCGCATCCGGCTGATTTACAAAGTAAGCCGCAATGACGGACCTTGGGAGGATAAGGACGTAGAAATCAAATTATTGAAAACTTCGTGCCGATTCGGAGGGTTTCAGTATTGGTTTGAGTGTCCGGTCTGCCGGCGCCGTGTCTGCTGTGTCTATTTGTCGAATACGTGGTGTTGCAGGCATTGTGGACACTTGGCTTATCCATCGGAGAATGAGGATGAAATTGAGAGGTTGCGCAGTAAGGCTCTTAAGCTCAAAGAAAAACTGCGAGGAGAATACTGGATAAAGCCGAAGGGAATGCATCAGAAAACCTATGATCGCTTGCGAGAGGCTTTCTTAGAGGCTGAAGCGAAAGCCGATGATGCCTTTGATGAAAAGTTGCAACAGTTAGATCAAAGACTGATGTCGTTTGGTAAATTCCACCCGTAGGGCGGGTCAAAAGTAAAACGAGCACTCTTCTGAGACCGCGCCCCCAGCTAAATTTTTGTGCGTGCAAAATGGGAGATTTTTAAAGGTCGGAGATTTTGCGGGGTTTTACTGGAAAAGCCCTGCAAGCTAACTCTTTGAATTTAAAGGAAACCACGGGGTTTGCGGGGTTTTGCGGGGCTTTTTCCTCGGGATTGGAAAACATGTCACGAGTGAAAATATTTATTCAACCTAAAAGCTCTATTTCTAGAATCTGACAAATTTCTAATTTGCTTTAAATAAAGCCCTGCAACTCCCCGCAAATAGTATAAAAACAAGTAAAAACAATAAGTTATGTTGCGGGGCTTTACTTATAAAATCCCCGCAGATAATCATCAAAGCCCCGCAAAAATTTTCACATAGTGAGATTTCGGCTTATTTGTCCAAACGGCTGTAACAGTATTTGCCCCAGCAATCCATTACGAAGCGTCTTTCCTTTTCCAGCTTTGCTCGGTCGTATGCTCCGTTGTAGGCATCGTTCTTTGAATGTAGTAGACACAGCTCTACGGCTTCTTGGTCAAACTTTCGGTTATTGCCCAATTCATCATCTTTAGCCCAAGTGCGAAACGTGGCACGGGCTGTACCGTGGACTGTGATAATACAAGACTTTCCCGTTTTTTTCGTCTTGTGAGGGGCTATCCAGCCGATACCGTCCTCGGTAAATTTCTTCTCATGAAGACCACGTAGAAACATATTAATTCCGCAGTCTGACAGGTGAGAACCCCTGTTGCTTGGGAAAACTAGCTCTGTACTGTTAAATCGCGGTAAATTTTTGAGAAGAGATAGAGCTTGTTCAGAAAGGAAAATTGTTCGGTCCCTGTTGGGTATTTTTATCTTGTCGTGTTCCATAGGGATTACCCAGATTCCTTTCTCCAAATCAAATTCATTCCACTGGGCAAATCTAACCGCTTTAGAGCGGGTAGCTGTCAGAATAGAAAATTCGCAGGCACGCGCAGAAATTGAGTTATAAGAATGAATCTCGGACATTAGCTGAGGAATATCCTTTACAGGACAAGACGCATAATTTTGTTTTTCTTTCTTGTTTTTTTGCAGAGGCTCCATTAGGACGCCTAAGGTTCCGTCCATCTGTGCTGGATTTTCTTTGTCCTTCCTCTTTTTTAATGCGATAGCCCACTGAAAAATCTGTCGAAGATATGTTTTTACTTTCTTTGCTGTACTCGGTTTGGTTTGCCATATTGGCTCAAGAATGGCTCTTACCATTTCGGGACTGATTTCTTCGATGTGAGTCTCACCAATAAAAGGATAGACATTCCTTTCCAAGATTTGAATAGTACACTTTGGCTCTCTAATGTTGTTAACCCAGTAGTCGTGACTTTCTCGATCCTCAATCCATTGTTGAGCAACATTTGAAAAACTTAATTCGTAGCTTTCCTTAGCCAATCTTTTTTCTTCAGCGGCCCTTTGTTTGTTTTTTCTCTCTTCTTCTCTTTCTCTAATTGGGTCCTTTCCGGAATCAATCTGTTGCCAAGTTTCAAATGCTAGTTTCCTAGCTTGAGAAAGAGAAAGTTGAGGATAGCTTCCTAAAGAGAAATCGTGCCTTCCAGAAACGTCGGAGTACCTGAGAAAAAATCTGGTTTGGGTGTCCGTTTTCTTAAAGTAAAGTCCTTTGACTCCTCCAACATTATGGATGCCGTTTTTTAAGTTTTTTAACTGCAAAGCGGTTAGTTCGGGAACCCTTTTTGGCATTGATGTTTCCTCTGTTTATGATGGTCTTTTCGCATTTTACAACTTATAACTCGTAAAAACCATCATAAAAACCATCATAAAAACCATCATAAAAAACAAGATTGCGTTGGACCTTCTTAGACAATATTAGACAATAAGGTGAGTTAACTGTATGATTTAAATAAAAATCCCAGACATTTTCAGATGTTCTGGGAATCTAAAGTGGTGGAGGCGGCGAGAATCGAACTCGCGTCCAGAAGCTATCAATACCAGCCTCTACGTGCGTAGCTAATTCACTTAGTTCTTACCGGCAACCCTGCAAACTAGCGATGCCAGTTGCCGGCCAGTTGCTAAGTTTCGCTCCCGCAGTCACAACTCCTGCAGGAACTAGCTCCTATGATATGTCGCTGCCGTCCATTGCGGGACCCGGCCTAGAAGCGAACCGGTCGCAGCGTCTCACCGGAAATTAAGCGGCGAGAGCGAAACGCTCATCGTTGGCGTTTATATTTTTGTAAGCGGTTTAGCGAGGAACTCACACCTCGGCACGCGTCCAAATATCTCATGGCCCCTGTCGAAACCAGGTCGCCCCCACGAGGGTCGGTAATTTTATTAAAGACCGTCCTCCCAGTCAAGATTAATCTTGCAGACCTAATGCGACACCCGGCACAACTTGATCACCGCGCTGTGTCTTAGATGTTGAAATAAACAATCGATCTGCGGCGATTTTTTCCTTTTGAATCAAGTAGTTTCTAACTTCCGTCGCACGACGGTCCGCTAGCTGCTTCAGATCGGCCGTGGCCACGCGCTGGTTCTTCATTAGGAAAGCTTTCATCTGCTCAATATCGGCATTCTTAGGTTTGTTCGGTGCAGTCGATTCGCTGTAAAGCTGTTTAATGGCTTTATCGATTTGTGCTGCAGTCAAAACCTTGGCATTCGTTGCGGAAGTCGTGTCGCGATAAATCGCATAACGCATATCACGCATCAGCAGCTGTTCTTTCAACCCTTCGCCGTCTTCTTTTTCAGAAGCCATACCGATGATCTGGATCTTGATGCCCGGGCGGTCCTGCATGGCTTTTGCCACGATGTTGAGCGCCTTGATCGTTTTTTCATCTAGGCGAGCGCTGCCGGTGGCAAACTGCAGGTTGTTCAAATCCATATCCTCGCCGCCGAACATCGAGCCGATGAGTGCGAACGGAGCGGTAACAGCTTTGCTGATCAGGTTCACAATGACTTTGACGATAATGCCGCCGACGGAGAATTCCGGATCGTCTAAGGAGCCGGAAACCGGAACATTCAGGTCAATCTGTCCCTGGCGATCCTGAAGCAGAGAAACTGCCAAACCGACAGGCAGAGCATCCTTTGCGTCCGGAACCTGAGAGCCGAATTCAAGTTTATTGATCACAAGCGCGTTCTCGCTGGTGAGCTTGTCTTGATTGATGTCAAAGGTGCCCTTGTAAGTCAGCAGCCCCTTTTCAATCGGGTGACCGGTGAACTTAGCAGAGAACGGCGAGAAGGCGGGTAGCGACAGTGAGGTCACTTCGCCTTTCATCGCGAGTTTCAGCTTCGATTCAAACGGATTGATCGTGCCTGAAATATTCATCGGCGTGCCGTTCAAAAGACCTTTCACATCGATGGTGGCATTGCCCTTGATCGTTGTGGAGTAGTTGCTTAAAGAGCCGGCCAAGTTGGATGCATTGAGTTTGAAAGTAGGCTCAATACTGTTGTCCGTGTAGCGTACACGGCCGTCTGTCAGCGTGATCTTTCCGACATTGATGGCCGGAGCAGAAGATGAGCCGGAACTTGCCTTAGCTTTAGACTGGGGCTTAGAAGCGGCCGGCTTGTCCGTCGTAGCTGCAGGCGCCGGAGCGTTGCTCGGAGTGCCTAAGGAAGCCAAGTTAATGCTTCCGTTTTTGTTCATGACGACATTCACGTTAGGCGACGTAAGCGCAATGGTGCCAAGTGAAATTTGCAGTGGAGAAAGTCCCGAAACACTAATACCGCCAACGGCAAGATTCATAAGCGAAACAGCTGCTGCGCCTTGTTTGTCCGTCACGTTCAGCGATGCAACATCTGCATTGCCGCTGTAAGAGAAGGAAACGTCTTTGGCTAGATTTAGCTTGAGTTCACCCTTGTTGCTGAACGTACCTTGCGTGACATGGGCGCCGGAATACTGAGAAATATACGGCGTCAGATCTGCAATGGATAATCCGCTGCTCTGCAGGTTCAGATCCATGCTGAACGGTGTGATGACCATGCCTCCGTTTGCCTGGATGTGGCCGCCGATAGTGCCGACGGAAGCATCAATGGAAGTCCGCGTGCCGTCTTCGCCGTTAATAGGCGCGAGCGTGACATTGACGTTTGTGGCCGAACGCTTGAAATTATTGGTGGTGTCCGTGAAGTTGATCGTTCCGTTGCGGACGCTGACCTTGTCAATGTTCCAGCTCCAGTCGTTCGGAGTCTTCTTTTCGTCTGCAGGAAGAGCCGACTTTTCTTTGGCTTCTTTGGCGTCTTGTTTGACTTGAGCCTTTTGTTCCTTAACGATGTGCGTCAGCAGCTGAACTAAATTCAAACTGTCGCTGTCTCGGATGACGACAACAGACGGGTTATGGAGTTGGATTTCGCCGATGTCAAGATTTTGGCGGAAAAATGCAAACTCTTTCAGGTTCGCATCGATCTCTTTAACGCCGATGATTTGGTAGGCTTTGCCTATTTCATCCTCAAGTCCGACGTCTTTCATCTTGACGGTGCCTTTTAAGCGCAGGTAGGCGTTCTCTTCACCTTGTTTTTTCTCAAAGTCGAGGTTAAAGGCGCAATCCATCGTGCCTTTGGTGACTTTGACGTTCAAAGGAATCGGGTTAAAGGACGCCGCATTCTCAAGGCTCAGTCCGGTAACGGTAAAGTTCACGCCGGTCTTTTTGCCCGGCGTAAACGGAACACTCTCCGCATTGATGGCAAAAGGCTCGCCGTTGAAATTGAACCTCAGGTCCGGCGTGATCGGGACATCGACATCGTTTTGGAAATTAGAAATGAGGGGTAGGGCAAAGTTAAGGTCGGTGACCTTATCGACCTTGTGTCTGAACTTGTCGTCGAGCGTGATCGAAGAGTTTGTCAGATTAATGTTGCCGATTGAAAACTGCAGCGGCTTGTCGTCTTTTTTGTCTTCTTTGTCTTCTTCCGGAGAAGAGGGCATCTCTTGGATGCGCGTAATGATATCGCTGAAGTTAAAAGTATCCAGCCCGGTTCTGATAACGGTGCTGTTGAGCTCGTCGACCGTGATGTACTGAACCAGCGGAGACAGTTTGAATAAAGAATTCCACAGAACTTTGGTCTTCAGGTAGCCGACGGAAAGCAAGGGAGGCTCTCCGTCTTTTTGAACATTCAGCCCCTTAACTGAAAACTGCAGCGTAAAAGGATTGAATTTAACTTCCTGTGTTGTGATAGTGCGCCCGACGATCGGTTCTGCATATTTTTTAAGCGCCCAGTTCACTCCGTAAGGGACACCAAGGAAGCCGCCGGCTGTGTAGGCGGCTGCCAAGGCTCCGATGATTCCGGTTGTTATCCAAAGTTTTTTGCCCATATCGTTCCCTCTCTTAGTCGAATAAAAAGACTCTCGACACAGGCAAAAGTATGACTACTTTGTGAGCTCGATCCC
>ERZ773133.2374-NODE-2374-length-17166-cov-4.441470_pt1 | contig 17166 bp, 11 predicted proteins | sample MGYA00580861_ERZ773133 | MGnify/ENA primary metagenome ERZ773133 (study PRJEB29015, sample SAMEA2737844) | human gut metagenome | biome: human gut; feature: human-associated habitat; material: faeces | place: China | collected 2012 ...
TATGACATCAGCGAAGGACTGGCACGCGCAGCCTGTGCAGGAGAAGTAAACGGAGAGGTTGTAGACCTCCGTACAGTTCTTGACAGCGACTGCGAACTGAACATTCTGACAGCTAAGGACGAGAAGGGACTTGCTGTTCTTCGTCATACAGCTTCCCATGTACTTGCACAGGCAGTACAGAACTTATATCCGGAAGCCAAAGTTGCCATCGGACCTTCTATTGATACAGGATTTTATTATGATTTCGATCACGAGCCATTCTCCCGTGAGGACCTTGATACGATCGAAAAAGAAATGAAGAAGATCATCAAAAAAGGTGCAAAGATCGAGCGCTTCACAAAATCAAGAGAAGACGCGATCGCATTCTTCAAAGAGAAAAATGAACCATACAAAGTTGAGCTGATCGAAGACCTTCCGGAAGGCGAAGAAATCTCCTTCTATTCACAGGGTGACTGGACAGATCTCTGCGCAGGACCACACCTTATGAGCGTAAAAGGCGTAAAAGCATTCAAACTTCTTTCTTCTTCCAGTGCTTACTGGAGAGGAAGCGAAAAGAACGCAATGCTGACACGTATCTACGGAACAGCATATGCTACAAAAGATGAACTGAAAGAACATCTGGAGCAGATGGAAGAAGCTAAAAAACGTGACCACAATAAACTTGGCCGTGAGATGAAAATTTTTACAACTGTAGATGTAATCGGACAGGGACTTCCACTGATCATGCCAAACGGTGTTATCATGATGCAGGAACTGCAGAGATGGATTGAAGATGAGGAGACAAAACGTGGCTATGTAAGAACCAAGACTCCTCTGATGGCAAAGAGCGATCTCTACAAGATCTCCGGACACTGGGATCATTACAAAGACGGTATGTTCGTTCTTGGTGACGAAGAGAAAGACAAAGAAGTATATGCTCTCCGTCCGATGACATGTCCATTCCAGTACTATGTATACAAAGCAGAACAGCACAGCTACCGTGACCTGCCGCTTCGTTACGGCGAAACATCCACACTGTTCCGTAATGAGGACTCCGGTGAGATGCATGGTCTGACACGAGTTCGTCAGTTTACAATCTCTGAGGGACATCTGATCGTAAGACCAGACCAGATGGTCAAAGAATTCAAAGACTGTATCGCACTTGCTCAGTACTGCCTGCAGGTTCTTGGCGTTGAGGAAGATGTAACCTATCATCTGTCCAAATGGGATCCGAATAATAGAGAAAAATACATCGGTGAACCGGAAGTATGGAATGAGACAGAAGAAGATATCCGTCAGATGCTCGAAGAACTGAACATCCCATTCACAGAGGATGTCGGAGAAGCAGCATTCTACGGACCGAAGGTCGACATCAATGCTAAGAATGTATATGGCAAAGAAGATACAATGATCACAATCCAGTGGGATGCACTTCTTGCTGAACAGTTCGATATGTACTATATCGACGAAAACGGCGACAAGAAACGTCCATGCATCATCCATCGTACATCCATGGGATGCTATGAAAGAACACTTGCATGGCTGATCGAAAAATACGCAGGAATGTTCCCGACATGGCTGTGTCCGGAGCAGGTTCGTGTAATCCCGATTTCCGAAAAATTCAATGCTTATGCTGACAAAGTAGAAGCACAGATGAAAGAAGCAGGCATCCGCTGCTCCGTTGACAGACGTTCCGAAAAGATGGGCTACAAGATCCGTGAAGCACGTCTGGAAAGAGTACCGTACATGCTTGTAGTTGGTGCAAAAGAAGAGGAAGAGGGCAAGGTTTCCGTAAGAAGCCGTTACCTTGGTGATGAAGGAATGAAAGACCTCGGAGAATTCATTGCAGCAATCAAAGAAGAAATCAAAAATAAAACAATCCGCAAGATCGAAGTAGAGGAAGAGAAAAAATAATCGGTCTGTGTAAGATCCTATCAGAGGGAGGTGAAATGCCTTCCTCTTTTTGTGTCGATAAGTTCCTGGGATACGACACGCTGTTTTGACAAAATCTGCGCCCTCTGTCACCTATAATGAGTTCACTTACCAAAGTGAAGGATCTATAGGCGGCAGGGGGCTTTTTGTATGCATCAGGAAGTGTACATAGATATTGTGTTTGCTGCGAATCTTCTGATGGATTATATTCTTCTAAGACTTACAGGAATTGTTCTGAGGAGAAAGAACAGCAGACGAAGATGTCTGGCGGCGGCAGCGGTCGGAGCTCTTTTTGCGTGTCTGAATCTTTATGTACGACCAGGAAAAACAGGGGTACTGACCATAGTTCTTCGAGTAGTCTGTGCTGTGTTCATGATATGGATCGCATATGAGATCCAGGATGTGAAGCACATGACCGGAGCCGCACTGTTTTTCTTTGGAATGACATTTCTGACCGGTGGTTTCTGGATGGCGGTATCAGAAAACAGAAGAGTGACGGCTGTGTTTTTTTTATCGTGTGCGGCTGTGACTTATGGAGGGTTAAGTCTGATGATCTGCCTGATGGAACAAATAAAAGAATCCAGAGAACATATCTATCCGGTTGCCCTGAAATATCATGGACAGCTGCAGGAGACGTATGGTCTGTATGATACAGGAAACCGTCTGTGTGATACAGTGACTGGAGCACCGGTTTCGGTGGCAGATCCGGAAATACTTCGAAGTCTTCTGAGTGAGGAGCTGACAGACAGGCTGCTGCATCTTAAAGAAAGACCGGAGGAGATTGAAAGTACAGAGATCGCTGACCTGAAACCGCACTATCTGTCCTTCCAGACCGTAGGACGGGAAGTGCAGCTGATTCTGGCAGTGACATTAGAGGATCTTTGTATTCAGATTCCGGGAGAGCGGATCCATGTATCCGGACCGGTGTTTGCATTGTCTTCAGAACCTTTTGCTTTGGGAAAGGAATACAAAGTGATATTGAATTCCAGATTATTGCATTAGGAGGGGCAGGATATGAGCAGATCGGCAGCAGGAGTGGATTATCGTCCGTTTCAGGTTTTTCAGAAATTAGTTCTTTCAAGATCGAGAGAACTTTATTATATCGGAGGAAGTGATGTGCTTCCGGCACCACTGGAGCCAAAAAGAGAAGCATATGTGATCAGCAGACTCAAAACAGACCAGGAGCAGGAAGCCAGATCCCTGCTGATTGAGCATAATCTCAGACTCGTCGTTTATATTGCAAGAAAATTCGATAACACAGGAGTTGGAGTGGAAGACCTGATCTCAATCGGGACGATCGGTCTGATCAAGGCTATCAATACATTCAACCCGGTAAAGAATATCAAACTGGCGACATATGCATCACGTTGTATTGAAAATGAGATTCTGATGTATCTGCGGCGAAACAGTAAGACGAGAATGGAAGTATCTATTGATGAACCATTGAATGTGGACTGGGATGGCAATGAACTGCTTCTTTCGGATATTCTTGGAACCGATGATGATGTAATCTCCAGGAAACTGGAGGATGAAGTGGAAATCACACTTCTGGGAAAAGCAATCAACAAACTGTCACCAAGAGAACAGACGATCATACGGCTGCGTTTTGGACTGAACAATGCCGACGGAAAAGAGAAGACGCAGAAAGAAGTCGCAGATCTTCTTGGAATCTCTCAGTCCTATATTTCCAGACTGGAGAAACGGATTATGAAACGTCTGAAAAAAGAAATCGTAAAGTATGAGTAAGGTAGTAAGAAGCCATACCGCTGCATATACATAGAAGGAATATGCAGCGAGGTGTGCATGCATGAAAAAATTCAGAAAATACAGAATGGAAATGGTCATGGCCTGTCTGCTGCTGGTAAGTTTTTACCTGCTGTCCAGACAGGCTGCTGTTGTTTCAGTACAGATGAATTTTCCGAAACTGATTCTTATAGATCCCGGACATGGGGAGGATGATCCTGGGATGATCGGTGTAGATGGACTGGAAGAGAAAGGAATCAATCTGGCGATATCACTTCTGCTGAAAAGTGAGCTTGAAACAAGGGGCTATTCTGTGGCAATGACAAGAGAAACAGATAAAGGACTTTATGATGCATCAGCAAATAATAAAAAAGCACAGGATATGCAGCGTCGCATAGCAATGATCGGCGAAAAGTCACCGGTGCTGTCGGTAAGTATTCACCAGAACAGCTATCAGCAGGATGCATCTGTGCATGGACCGCAGGTTTTTTATTATGAAAGTTCTGTAGAAGGAAAGAAGCTTGCAGAGGCAGTACAAAGCAGCCTGAATGAAAAGCTGGAAATAGACCGACCAAGAGAAATCAAGGGAAATACCAGTTATTATCTGCTCAAAAGAAGTCCCGGAACGCTTGTGATCGTAGAATGTGGTTTCCTGACCAATCCCGAAGAGGCCAGAAAATTGCAGACAGAATTGTATCAGCAAAGAGTAGCGGCTGCAGTGGCAGATGGAATTGATACATATCTGCATGTGGATAACCGGAAAAGTTACAGCTAAAAAGTGTAAATATTGTGAAAATCAGGAAGTTTGTTTGCTATATGAAAGTTCCTTTGTTATACTAAATCCGTATGAGCAGAGAAAAACGATTTTACAGGCTCTGGCAGGTATAAAGTGTAATATATTCTGTACGAGATTTAATGACGAGGTGGATAATGTTTGGTATCATATATATAGTACTGAGCCTGCTGGCTGGTAAAGAACTGGCAGAAATTCTTCTGTTTACAGGAAAAAACGCTCAGGAAGCAGGCAGCAGGAACGGACAGAACAAAGCTTTCTGCAATCAGATATGGGTTCTGGCGGCAGCCGCTTTTGGAATGGGAACACTGGTATTTGGATGGACAACGTACATGATCTCCTGGGCGGCCAGCGAAGCAGGTGCTAAGAAACCACTGATCTATGGAAATACAGCTGTTCTGATCATAACGGCAGTTGTTCTGGTTTTGCTTTATTGGAAACGATATCGAAAAACAGGAACTGTATGGACCGTGGCAGACAGGAAGCTGATCAGTGACAGCAGGGCATTTCGAAAAGAGTGTATTTTATTTGGATTCCTGTTGGTATTTCTGACGTGGATCATGTTTTATGTTTTTTATATAAGAAATGGCGAACTGTACAGTGGGTTTTCCGTATACGGGGATTATGCACCACATACAGCGATGATGCGCTCTTTCTCAAAGGGCAATAACTTTCCGACAGAGTACCCGCATTTCGGAGGACAGGATGTCAAATATCATTTTATGTTTCAGTTTCTTGTCGGAAATCTGGAATTTCTCGGGATCAGACTGGATTTTGCATATAATATAGAAAGTGTTCTGGCGCTGCTGGGATTTCTGATGCTGCTTTACAGCATTGCAAAACGACTGACAGCAAGCCTGGCAGCCGGAATTCTGACATTGGTACTTTTTTTCTTCCGCAGTTCACTTTCATTTTTTCATTTTGTGACAGAACATCTGCAGGCAAAAGACCTGTGGGCAACGCTGAGGGACAATACAACATTTATCGGATATACAACCAATGAAAACTGGGGATTATGGAATTTTAATGTATATCTGAATCAGAGGCATCTGGCATTTGGACTTCTGATCGTTTCTCTTGTCATCTGGTTATTTATGGACTGGCTGGATATCGGCTGTGCCGAGGAAGAAAAAGGCATTGTCTGGCTTCGTAACCGATTTTTTACAAAAAAGGCGTGGAAATGTATCTGCCCGGAAAATGCACTGATGGCAGGGATGTTCCTGGGATTGACATCGTTCTGGAATGGAGCAGCGGTGATCGGTGGCCTGCTGATCCTGCTGGGCTTTGCTGTTTTTTCAGACGGGAAGCTGGATTATCTGATCCTTGCAGCCACATCCGTGATCTTTTCGGTGCTTCAGACCAGGATCTTTATCTGGGGGGAAGCAGTAAGCCCTTCTCTTTACTGGGGATTTCTTTCCGATGATAAAACCCTGTGGGGAGTACTGTGGTACCTGATCCAGATGAGTGGGATTTTCTTTGTCGGCACAGTTGTGCTGGTGTTCTTGTTGAAAAAACGACAGCAGAGAGCGGCTCTTATAAGTTTCCTGTTTCCGGCTGCATTTGCATTTTTTGTATCGCTCACTCCAGATATTGCAGTGAATCATAAATATATTATGATCTCCTATGCATTTACCGCAATTTTCTGGGCATGGGCACTTATGCAACTGTTTCAGAAAAAGATACTTCACAGAATCGTAGCGGTACTACTTGCTGTCTGTCTGACCATTACCGGTATTTATGATTTTGTTGTGATCATACGAAATAATGGCCCAGGGCACAGAATCAGCGTGAACATGAACAGTGATCTGACAGACTGGCTGGAAGAACATCTGACGCATGAAGATCTGATCCTGACTCCGGAATACAGCATCAATGAGGTAACGATGTCGGGAGTCATGATGTATATGGGATGGCCATATTATGCGTGGTCGGCGGGATATGATACTTATTATCGCGCAGCACAGGCAAAGACTATTTACAGTACAATAAACAAAGAAGAACTGAAGAAACTTGTAAAGCAGGAAAAAATCACCTACATTCTGTATGAAGAAGGAATGGAATACGAACAGCAGTACTGCAGAGAAGAAACAATTGCCAGTGTATACAAGCTGGTATATGAAACAGAGGACGGGAGAATAAGAATTTATGAAACCTGATAAAATAAAAAAATTAATCATGATGATCATACCGGCAGCAGTATTAGTTGCATTGTCAGCATATCTGCTGCAGGGCGATGTATGGACTTTTTGGACCTGGTATCTTTTGGCACTGGTGCTGGGAGTGGCAGCTATGCCATTGACAGGAAGACTGTTTCGACGTTTTGATGATAAGGGATGGATTTTTTCAAAAGTAACCGCAATCGCGATCACCGGTTTTCTGACATGGTTTCTGGTAACTGTGAAGATATTGAAATTTACAGCAGTTACCTGCGTGGCGGTGACTGTTATCGGCACTGTTCTTTCTATATTATTATACCGAAAAGAACAGAAAGACGGATTCGAGTGTATTCCTTTTGCACATCTTAATCTGGTATATGCGGAAGAGCTTCTTTTCTTTGCATTCTTTCTTATGTGGACATATTTTGCAGGATTCCATCCGGCAGCTTATGGAACAGAGAAATTTATGGATTATGGTTTCATGGAAGCAATGATGCGAAGCAAAACACTTCCGGCAACAGATCTCTGGTATTCTGAGGGCAAGATCAATTACTATTATGGCGGACAGTATTTTGCAGTATTTCTGACAAAGCTGTCAGGCACGAAAGTAGAACTGACCTACAACCTGATGCGTACTTTTGTGGCAGGGCTTGCCTTTATTATGCCATTCTCACTCGTGCATCAGATGGTGAAAGACCGACTGGGCAGAAACATCAGCGGATGGAAGAAAAAGCTGCCGTCTGTAACAGGATTTCTGGCCGGAATCGCAGTTTCCGTGGCCGGAAATATGCACTATGTTGTTTATGCATGCGTGATTCCATGGATCCAGAAATTGAAAGGAGAGGAAGTCAGCAGTTACTGGTTCCCAGATGCGACCAGATATATCGGATTCAACCCGGATGTAGCTGACAAAACGATTCATGAATTTCCATGTTATTCCTTCGTACTTGGAGATCTGCATGCACATGTTGTGGATATCATGTTTGTTCTTTTGATCCTTGCATTGCTTTATGCCTGGATGAAAAAAGTAAGAACAACAAAGATCACACTCGAGAATACAGAGAAAAAAGAATTCTGGCGCAGACAGCTTCTGATGCCACAGCTTCTGGCAGCTGCAGCCCTTCTGGGAATGTTCCACTGGACAAACTATTGGGATTTTGTCATTTATTATACAGTGACCTGTGGAGTGATCCTGATCATGAATATTATCGGACAGGAAGGAAAGGTAAAATGGATCCTTGCCGTGACAGCAGCACAGGTAGCGGAGATCCTGATACTGGCAACACTGATCATCCTTCCGTTTACGATGCAGTTTGACAGCAGTAATATGGTACAGGGAATCGCACTTGCCCAGCATCATTCCCTTCCGCATCAGCTTCTGGTGCTCTGGGGTCTGCCGACGATACTGACTGTATTGTTTATCATTTCTCTGCTTGTTGAGAAATTAAAAGTGGCAGAAAACAGATCTCTGTATCGGCTTTTGAAATCAGTTACACTTCCGGATCTTTTTGCTGTGGTCATGGGACTCTGTGCGATCGGTCTGGTGCTGATTCCGGAACTCGTCTATGTACGTGATATTTATGAAAACGGAAATGCCCGTGCCAATACGATGTTTAAGCTGACCTATCAGGCATATATTATGTTTGGGATGACTATGATCTACGCAATCTTCCGTCTGCTGATCATAGGAAAGAATAAGATACTCAAAGCCCTGGCAGTGATCGGACTGATTCTCTTTGTATGGACCTGTGGTTATTTCGGAAACAGTGTACATGCCTGGTTCGGTGAAGTATGGAAACCGTCTGAATATAAAGGACTGAATGCAACTGCCTTTCTTGAGACCGATTTCTCGGAAGATGTCGGCGGAATCAAGTGGCTCAAAGAAAATGTCAAAGATGTAGAAGTGGTGCTTGAAGCAAACGGCGACAGTTATTCCGAATATGAACGTGTATCTGCCATGACCGGTCTCCCGACGATCATGGGATGGTATGTGCATGAGTGGCTGTGGCGAGGAGACCTTGCTGACATTAATGCCAAGATCGCAGATGTCGAGAATATTTATACTTCGACAGATGAAGCACATGTGAAGTCTCTGTTGGAAGAGTATGATGTATCGTATATTTTTGTGGGATCGTGTGAACGAAAGAAGTACGGTGACCAGTTGAATAACGATATGCTGAAGAGTATGGGAGAAGTCGTTTATCAGGATGATGAGTGGCAGACCTATATCGTAAAAGTGAAATAAATGAGATGAATGCAGGGGCGATGCTCCTGCATTTTCTAATGTCCGTCTTGTATAATCGCCCAAATTAGACTATAATAAAAAACATCATAGCCGGACGGGAGGAATTTTCATGAGCAGATTAAACAATCTTTACAGGAAAATGATTGAGTTTTACAGAGGTGACCCGGCGCGAATTCAGCATTTCGTGAAGGTGCACAGTTTTGCGAAGTTGATCGGGGAAGAAGAGCATCTGGAAGAGAAGACTCTTTATATTCTGGAAGCGGCTGCCTATGTGCACGATATCGGAATCCGGCCGGCAGAGCAAAAATATGGCCATGAAAATGGTAAACTCCAGGAGCAGGAAGGGCCGGCAGAAGCGGAGAAAATGATGAAATCTCTTGGCTTTGAGCAGGATGTGATCGACAGGGTATCTTATCTGGTTGGGCATCATCATACTTACACAAATATAAATGGAATGGATTATCAGATTCTTGTGGAGGCTGATTTTCTGGTAAATTATTTTGAAAATCATTCTGAGACAGATACGATCAAAAAGAGTGTGAAAAAAATCTTTAAGACGGGGACTGGAATCAGGATCGCAACGGAGATGTTTTTTCCAGAAGAATTTCAGATGTCAGAAACCTGGGCACAGGATGGACTTCAGGAATTAGATGATTTCATTGAAGCTCAGGGAATCTACATTCGACAGTGATAAAGGATCAGGAGATTATACAAAAAGATAATAAATATTAAATTTTATGAGAGGCAGATAAACAATGAGAGCGGAAGTTGTATCTATGACCGGGGAAAATCTGGATATGGATGCTATAAAAAGAGCAGGAGACATTTTGAAAGCGGGTGGACTGGTCGCGTTTCCTACCGAGACTGTATATGGACTTGGCGGAAATGCACTGGATCCGCAGGCTTCCATGAAAATATACGCAGCGAAAGGAAGACCGTCAGATAATCCGCTGATCGTACACATCGCAGAGCTGGAGCAGTTAGAGAAGATTACGACAGAGATACCTGAGGGAGCAAGAATCCTTGCTGAGAAATACTGGCCGGGGCCGCTTACCATGATTCTCCCGAAAGCGGATATCGTGCCACGGGAGACTACCGGTGGTCTGGACAGTGTGGCAGTTCGTTTTCCAAGTGACAAAATAGCACAGGAGCTGATCAAAGCCGGCGGCGGTTTTGTGGCAGCACCGAGTGCTAACACATCGGGCAGACCTAGCCCGACTATGGCAGAGCATGTGGAAGAAGATCTTGGCGATGCCATTGATATGATCATCGATGGCGGCCAGGTTGGCATTGGCCTGGAGTCAACGATCGTTGATTTTACAGAAGATGTTCCGGTTGTTCTGCGTCCGGGATATATTTCACTGGAGATGCTTCAGGAAACTCTTGGAGATGTTCGGATGGACAAAGGGCTTCTGATCACAGACAGCAGTGTGCATCCAAAGGCTCCGGGAATGAAGTATCGTCATTATGCGCCTAAAGCAGATCTTTCTATTATAGAAGGAAACGAGGAAGAGGTTGTTGCATGCATCAATCGTCTGACGGACGAAGCAGTAGCAAAAGGTCTCAAGGTCGGTGTCATTGCAACCGATGAAACGAAGGCGCGCTATGCGCATGCGGATGTTCTTAGCATCGGCAGCAGAGAAGAAGAGGAAACGATCGCTCATCATCTGTATGAAGTACTGAGGGATTTTGATGATGACAGGGTGGATGTGATCTATTCGGAGGCATTTTATACACCGAGGATGGGACAGGCTATTATGAACCGTCTTCTAAAGGCGGCCGGACATAAAATCATAAATGCACAGGAGGAAAATAAATGATAGCATTAGGATGTGACCATGGCGGTTATGAACTGAAACAGGAGATTATTAAATATTTAGAGGAAAACAATATCGAATATAAAGATTTCGGATGTGACAGTACAGATTCTACGGATTATCCGATCTATGCAAAACGTGTGGCAATCGCAATCCAGAACGGTGACTGTGAAAAAGGTATTCTGATCTGTGGAACAGGCATCGGTATTTCTATCACAGCAAATAAATTCAAAGGTATTCGTGCAGCTCTTTGTTCCGACTGCTTCAGTGCAGAGGCAACAAGACTTCATAACAATGCCAATATTCTTGCAATGGGCGGCAGAGTAGTCGGACCTGGACTGGCAGTCAAGATCGTGGATACATTCCTGAATACACCGTTCTCAGAGGAAGAACGTCATATCCGCAGAATCAAACAGATCGAAGAGGATACAGATATCACAGACGCTTATCCGGAAATCTAAAAACAGGGGAGGTTTTTACGGTGGCTGTACATATCAAAAAACGTGAGGATTATATTTCCTGGGACGAGTATTTTATGGGAGTGGCAATGCTCTCCGGAATGCGTTCCAAGGATCCGAATTCACAGGTGGGTGCCTGTATTGTCAGCAATGATAACAAGATTCTTTCCATGGGTTATAATGGATTTCCAAAGGGCTGCTCAGATGATGAATTTCCGTGGGCACGTGAAGGAGATCCGCTTGACACCAAGTATCTGTATGTGACTCACAGTGAGCTGAATGCAATCCTGAATTACCGGGGTGGAAGTCTGGAAGGTGCAAAGCTCTATGTTTCGCTTTTTCCGTGCAATGAATGTGCCAAGGCAATCATTCAGGCGGGGATCAAAACGGTTGTATATGACTGTGACAAATACGAACACACACCGTCTGTCATTGCATCCAAAAGGATGCTGGATGCAGCGGGGGTAAGATATTACAAATATAATCGGACAGGAAGGGAAATCAAACTTTCTGTGTAAAAATGGTGAAAAAATGATTCCAGGGCGTTTACTTTGGGGTTGACACTCGGATTATTTTTATTTAAAATAAGATAAGTTCGGATGAATTAAGAGTTATCCGGCTTATTTTAATAAGTTTATGAGCGATGAAGAGAATAGTACATGAGGAGCAATCTCAGAGAGGGATCCATATGGTGTGAGGATTCTGTGCGTGAATCATGGAACCGGCCTCTGAGCTCCATGTGATTGAAGCATGGCGTGTTTCCTGCGTTAAAGGATCTAGAGAGAGCAGTTCCTTTGGGAATTGTTAATTAGGGTGGTACCGCCGAAGTCCTTCGGTCCCTTTACCGGGATCTGAAGGGCTTTTTTTGATGCTTTTTATCCCGGCATGTATCTGGTCGGAGGTTTTTAATTCCGGCATCATCATATCAAAAAGGAGAAAAGAACGATGGCAAAGAAATTAGTTGAAGCGATCACTTCCATGGAAGACGATTTTGCACAGTGGTATACAGACGTTGTCAAAAAAGCGGAACTGTGCGGCTACACAAGTGTAAAAGGATGCATGGCAATCAAACCGGCAGGTTATGCGATCTGGGAAAATATCCAGCATGAACTGGACCGCAGATTCAAAGAAACAGGTGTGCAGAATGTGTACATGCCGATGTTTATTCCGGAATCTCTTCTGCAGAAAGAAAAAGATCACGTAGAAGGATTTGCACCGGAAGTAGCGTGGGTAACACATGGTGGACTGAATGAACTGCAGGAGCGTCTCTGCGTTCGTCCGACTTCTGAGACTCTGTTCTGCGATTTTTATCAGAAAGACATCCAGTCCCACAGAGATCTGCCGAAGGTCTATAATCAGTGGTGTTCTGTAGTACGTTGGGAAAAGACAACCCGTCCGTTCCTTCGTTCCAGAGAATTCCTGTGGCAGGAGGGACATACTGCTCATGCAACAGCAGAAGAAGCAGAAGAAAGAACGATCCAGATGCTGAATCTGTATGCTGATTTCTGCGAAAAAGTTCTGGCAATTCCGGTAATCAAAGGTCAGAAAACAGACAAAGAAAAATTTGCAGGTGCAGTAGCAACTTACACAATTGAATCTCTGATGCACGATGGAAAAGCACTTCAGTCCGGTACCAGCCATAACTTTGGTGACGGATTTGCAAAAGCATTCGGCATCCAGTACACAGACAAAGATAACACACTGAAATATGTGCATCAGACATCCTGGGGTATGACAACACGTATGATCGGTGCGATCATCATGGTTCATGGTGATAACAGCGGACTTGTTCTGCCTCCGAGAATTGCTCCGACACAGGCTGTTATCATTCCGATTCAGCAGCGTAAAGAGGGTGTTCTGGAAAAGGCAGATGAACTGTTTGCAGCACTCAAAGCAGCTGGCATCCGTGTTAAAGTTGATGACACAGACAGAAGCCCGGGATTCAAATTTGCTGAGCAGGAAATGAGAGGAATTCCGGTTCGTATCGAATGTGGCCCGAAAGATATCGAGAACGGACAGGCTGTTATCTGTCGTCGTGATACAAGAGAAAAATATGTGGTTTCTTTCGAAGAGCTTGCAGTCAAAGTACAGGAAGTTCTGGATACCATGCAGAAAGATATGCTGGAGCGCGCACGTGCACATCGTGATGCACACACATATGTTGCAACGAATTATGAAGAATTCAAAGATACCATCAACAACAAACCTGGCTTTGTAAAAGCTATGTGGTGCGGAAACCGTGAATGCGAAGACAAGATCAAAGAAGATGTTCAGGCAACATCCAGATGTATGCCGTTTGAACAGGAACACTTGAGCGATGTCTGCGTATGCTGCGGAAAACCGGCTAAGAAGATGGTTTACTGGGGAAGAGCATACTAATATGAAATTAACGATTCCTTCCAATGCGGAAAAAATACTGCACATTTTAGAGGAAAACGGTTATGAGGCTTATGTTGTCGGTGGATGCGTCAGAGATTCTATTCTGGGACGCAACCCCAACGACTGGGATATCACCACATCTGCTTCTCCGCAGCAGGTGAAGGAACTGTTCCAGCGCACGGTGGATACCGGATTGCAGCATGGAACAGTGACCGTATTAATGGATAAAGAAGGCTATGAAGTAACGACGTATCGTGTGGATGGAGATTACGAAGATGGACGCCATCCAAAGCAGGTCATGTTTACTTCAAGTCTGGAAGAAGATCTGAAACGAAGAGATTTTACGATCAATGCAATGGCATATCATCCGGAAAGAGGTCTTGTAGATCTTTTTCATGGAATGGAAGATATGGAGCATAAAATCGTACGCTGTGTCGGTGATCCGATGGAGCGTTTTCATGAAGATGCACTTCGGATTCTGCGTGCAGTGCGCTTTTCCGCACAGTTGGGATTTACAATTGAGGAAAAAACAAAGGCTGGTATTCAGGCACTGGCACCGAATCTGAAATGTGTCAGTGCAGAGCGAATCCAGACAGAGCTGGTGAAGCTTCTGGTGTCACCACATCCGGATTATCTCCGAGTGGCTTATGAAACCGGAATTACCAGAGAATTTCTACCGGAGTTTGATGCATGTATGGAGACTGAACAGAATACGCCGCATCATTGTTATACAGTAGGAGAACATATTCTTCACAGTCTGCTTCTGGTGCGGCCGGACAAAGTCCTTCGGCTGACGATGCTACTTCATGATATTGCGAAGCCAGTGATGCGAAAGACCGATGAAAATGGGCGTGATCATTTCAAGATGCATGCACCGGAAGGTGAAAAAATGGCCAAAAGCATTCTTCGCCGGCTGAAATTTGACAACGATACGATCAGTAAAGTCTCCAGACTGATCAAATATCATGACGACCGCCCGATGCCGGAAATGCGTTCGGTAAGACGTGCGGTGAACCGGATCGGAGAAGATCTGTTTCCGATGTATCTCGAAGTACAGGAGGCGGATATGCTTGCCCAGAGTGAGTATCGCCGAGAGGAAAAATCTGCCCGACTGAAAGGGGTGGCAGAGTGTTATCATAATGTGGTAGAGGAGAAACAATGCGTTTCGTTAAAGACGCTTGCCGTGACAGGAAGAGATTTGATCCAGGCCGGATATAAGCCAGGAGCGGAACTCGGAGAGGTGTTGAAGGAGATGCTGGAACATGTGCTCGAAGAACCTTCCGATAATACAAAAGAGAAGTTAATGGAATTTATAAATAAAGAAAAATATTAAAAATTTAGACAGTACATTTGTATGTCGAAATTCCTGCAAGGAAAGAGAATATTAATTAATGGACCATACATTTGTATATCGGATTTTCAACAGGCTTCGGAATGGGAGTTATCTAAGATATAACCTGACTGCGAAAAGCATTCATAAAAATTGCAAACTCGCCTGAAGGCTCAGACAGAGCAATTTTTATTCATAAGGCAGCCAGAACATATCTAAGAAAACTCGACATTCCTGCAGAAAGTTGAAAATCCTGATATACAAATCGTATGGCCTTTTTTTAATTTGCATTTCAATCTATGTTGGAATAGCGGGACTGATATACGAATGTACGGTCGTTTATTACGTATTATCTTAGCAAATTTAGTGCCGATTGTTCTTCTTTCCGTTAATATTTGATAACGAATCTCCTTTATAACAGAATCTATTACTTCCCATACATTTTCTGGATTCCCCCTACATAAGATAGAAGGTACAAAATCAAGAGGGGGATTTTTATTTGTATGATTATGGACTCAGCACACTGGAGCAGTATGGCCTCACCGCCGAATCTACAGCCCGGACACGTGGCGGACTTCTGTGCCATACAGAAAAAGGACTTGTCATCGTAAAAGAATTCAAAGGAACAGAAAAAAAACTACAGAAACAACAGGAATTGCTTCTGCAGATCCAGAGTCAGGGCGGCAAGGTGGACTGCTATATTCCAAATCAGGAAGAAAACCTGGTCAGCCGCGACCGTGACGGCATTCCATATACAATGCAGTACTGGTATGAGGGCAGAGAATGCGATACACGTTCCAAAGAAGACATTTTCAAAAGTATTCGAACCATGGCAGAACTGCATCAGCGCATGCATATACCGACTGTAGAATATTATATAGAACCGTCATTGGAAAATGGATATCTGCGGCATAATCAGGAATTAAAAAAAATCCGCAGTTTTATCAGAAAACGGGGAGCATCCAGTCCTTTTGAAAAAATATATCTGGCAACAGTAGAAGATTTCCTGAGAGACGGAGAAGAGGCGTATGCGGCATTAAGAGAGTCTGGTTATCAGGAGCTACGTCGGAAAGCAGAAACGGAGGGTGAAGTCTGCCACGGAGAATATAACCAGCATAATGTTTTGATCTTAAAAAGTGGAACTGCAGTTACAAACTTTGAACATTGGGGATTTGATACGCAGATGGCTGATCTGTATCGCTTCATGAGAAAGATTCTCGAGAAATATAACTGGGATGTCCGCTTTGGAAAAGAAATGCTGAAAGCATATCATGAGATAAAACCCGTGAGCAAAGAAGAATGGATAAATCTTAAGATTCGATTCAGTTATCCTGAAAAATACTGGAAACTTGCAAATTATTATTATACGCATCGCAAAACCTGGATTTCTGTGAAAAATACAGAAAAACTACAAAATCTGATACGACAGCGGGAGGCGTGGAAACGATATTGTGCTTCCTTTTTCTTCTGAAGAGGTGTATAATATAGAACTATCAAAGACAGTAGTGAAACTGTCGGAAATACATTGTACAGGGAGGTATTTTAGTATGGATTACAAAGAGGTTTATGAGCAGTGGATTGCAAACCCATACTTCGACGAAGCAACAAAAGAGGAATTGAAAAGTATTGCAGAGGATGAAAATGAGATAAAAGAACGTTTTTATATGGATCTGGAGTTTGGTACAGCTGGTCTTCGTGGAATCATTGGAGCCGGAACCAATCGTATGAACATCTATGTTGTCAGAAGAGCAACACAGGGGCTTGCAAATTATATCGCAAAAGTAGACAAGAAATCCCAGGGTGTTGCAATCGCATATGATTCCCGCCATATGTCACCGGAATTTGCACAGGAAGCAGCTCTTTGTCTTGCAGCAAACGGAATTAAAGCGTATATCTTTGAGACATTAAGACCTACACCGGAGCTTTCTTTCGCGGTACGTCATCTGGGATGTGTTGCCGGTATCAATGTAACTGCAAGCCATAACCCACCGGAATACAATGGATACAAAGTATACTGGGAGGACGGTGCACAGATCACACCGCCACATGACAGCGGAATCATGGGAGAAGTTAAGGCAATTTCCGATTGGAATACTGTTAAGACTATGGACAAGGCTGAAGCCGAAAAAGCAGGCCTTTTCGAGGTGATCGGCAAAGAAGTGGACGATGCATACATGGCAGAACTGAAGAAACAGGTTATTCATATGGATGCTATCCAGGCAGAAGGAAAGAATCTGAAGATCGTGTACACACCACTTCATGGAACTGGTAACATTCCTGCAAGAAGAATCCTTAAAGAACTTGGATTTGAGAACGTTTATGTTGTCAAAGAAC
>ERZ773133.2397-NODE-2397-length-17011-cov-14.790753_pt1 | contig 17011 bp, 15 predicted proteins | sample MGYA00580861_ERZ773133 | MGnify/ENA primary metagenome ERZ773133 (study PRJEB29015, sample SAMEA2737844) | human gut metagenome | biome: human gut; feature: human-associated habitat; material: faeces | place: China | collected 2012 ...
TGTTTTTTCTGACGCACATGTCGTCAGAAAAAACGATTGGAATTTATTTCGCGTCTGCGGACGCGAAAGTCTGCGACGCTTTGCGCCGTGCGCGGCGCGGGGAGCCTGTTTTCTGCCCGTGAGGGCAGAAAATGCGGCGGGTGGTGGATGGGAGATGCTGCGCCGATTTGGGTGCGGGGGCCTGTTTGCTGCCAGAGGCAGCAAAGGCGGCACGGGGGATTTTGCCTGTTTGTCGCCGGAGGCGACAAATGCGGCTCGGGAGTGCCTGTTTGCCGTCGAAGAAGGCAAAGGCGGCAGGAGACGGTTGCTTCTTTATTTTTCTGTCAGGTGGGCTTGTTCCATTTTGCGATAGAGGGTGCGGACGCTGATGCCGAGGGCTTGGGCGGCGCGGGCTTTGCCGGCGCTGTCCCAGCCGTACTGATTTAATAGGTCGCGGATGACGCTGCCTTCGGCTTCCTTGAGGGCGGGCAGGGGCTGCTGTTCGAGCTCGCGCAGGAACGAGGGCGGCAGGTCATCGGGCTGGACGATGCTGCCTTCGGCCATGTTGACGCAGTATTCGACGATGTTTTCGAGCTGGCGGACGTTGCCGGGCCAGCTGTAGCGGCGGAACAGCGCGAGCACTTCGTCGCTGAAGCCCTCGACAGCGGCGCCGAGCTGGTGGTTGAACTTCTGCAAAAATGCGTCGAGCAGTTCCGGTAGGTCCTCCAGACGCTCGCGCAGCGGGCACATCTCCATGTCGATGACGTTGAGCCGGTAGAAGAGGTCGGCGCGGAAGCGCCCCTCGGCGATGCGCTGGCGGATGTCGGCGTTCGAGGCCGAGATGATGCGCGTGTTGAGCGGGATGGGGCGCGTGCCGCCCACGCGCTCGAACTGGCGGTCCTGCAAAACGGTCAAAAGCTTTGCCTGCATGCTCATCGGCATCTCGCTGATCTCGTCGAGAAAGAGCGTGCCGCCTTCGGCGAGCTCCATTTTGCCCTGCTTGCCGGATTTGAGCGCGCCGGTGAACGCGCCGCCCTCGTAGCCGAACAGCTCGCTTTCAAAGAGCGTTTCAGGGATGTTGGCGCAGCTGATGATGACAAACGGCTTGTCGCGGCGGTTGCTCTCGTTGTGGATGGCGCGGGCAAGAAGGCCCTTGCCCGTGCCGGTCTCGCCGGAGATGTAGACCGACGAGGGGCTGTTCAAAATTTTGTTCATCCGGCGGCGGACGCTCGCCATCTGCGTGCCGCTGCCGCGCATGCGGCTGGCGTCGACATGACGCGTGGGGGGCAGGATGGGGCCGGACTTGGCGCTTAGGCGCAGGGCCGCGCCCTCGCTCGAGCCGTCCGCGCCCAGAATGGGGACGGATGTGATCGTGAGCTCGCAGTCAGGGCGCAGCGAAACGCTCCGATTCTGCACCGGCTGCGGGCTGAGCACTTCGGCGCTCAGCTCAGGCGGGAGAAAGTCGTGGATCGAGGTGAGGCAGCTGCCGCTGAGCATCGCGAGCGCGGGGCCGTTGCTCGCGGTGATCTCGCCGCGGGCGTTCACAAGAAGAAGCCCCTCGGACACGAGCGACGTGAGCGCGGTGAACTGCTTTTCAAAGGTCGAGGCGTCGCCCGCGTGGGCATTTTTGATGAGCGTGGCCAGAAGGTCGGAAAAATCGACCATGATGCGCTCGAAGTAGTCCATCTGCTCGGCGATGCGGTCGTGAGCGCTCTCGGAGAACGCGGAAAACGACAGAACGCCGACGGGCGTGGCGTCAATGACGATGCGCTTTAAGAGTTCGAGCGTCGCCGGACAGTTGCCGCTGAAGCGGCAGCCGATGCACGAGCGCATCTCGCCCGGGCGCAGGACGATGACCTCGTCATTTTCGATGACTTCCATGATGGACGGCTTGTGCACCGCCGTGCCCTTGCGCTCGAGATACCCCTTGCTTCCCGTGACCAGCACGGCGGAATCGTCAAAAACAGCCCCTTCTATATTAAATAAGTGATGAATAATCTGCAAAACCTGCGAAATCTCCGCATGATACAATGTCAGATCCATAAAAAAGCCTCATTCCTATCTGATCTCTGGGTCAGTATAGCAAGGTTTAGCAGGAAAAGCAAGAAAAAACGACATGAGTTTGACACAAATGTCTGTCACATTGACACAGATGGCAGAAAAATGACAGATTTTGACAAATCAAAAATAGAAAACGGAATACTTGAGATGAAAAATCCGAAGGCAATATTTGCGGTTTTCTATGAGGAATGTATGATTATTTGGATTGATATTTGTCTTTTACGACAAATATTTACTTTACTTGACAAAAGCAACAAAAGTTGGTACGCTCTTTGCTTGTAGGAAACCGGTAAGTAAAGCACCGCGTGAAACCGGCGCTGACATTTGAAAGGAGTCCATACCATGATCCAGAAATCTGATCCGTTAAACCTGACCGGCAAAGTTGCGGTCATCACGGGTGCGGGTTCGGGCATCGGCCTCGGTGTTGCTCAGATGCTGTCCGCCTACGGCGCGGCTGTCGCCATCGTCGACGTGAGCCCCAAGGCTGAGGCTGCCGCGCAGGAGCTGCGCGATGCCGGCCGCAGCGCCGCGTTCTTCCAGTGCGACGTGACGAACGAGCAGAGCGTGATCGACACGGTTAACGCCATCGTCGCCAAGTTCGGCCGCATTGATATTCTGCACAACAACGCCGGCGTGACGGTGCGCAAGTGCATCGACGAGCTGAGCGAAAAAGAGTGGGACTTCGTTCTTGACGTGGGCCTCAAGGGCTTGTTTCTGATGAGCAAGCACGTCATCCCCGAGATGCGCAAGGTCGGCGGCGGCTCCATCGTCAACACCGGCTCCGGATGGGGCCTCAAGGGCGGCGACCAGGCGGCTGCCTACTGCGCCGTCAAGGGCGGTATCGTCAACGTGACGCGCGCCATGGCCATCGACCACGGCAAGGACAACATCCGCGTCAACTCCATCAACCCCGGCGACACCGTGACCGCCATGATGATCAGCGAAGGCCGTCAGACCGGCGAGATCAAGAGCGACGCCGATATCGACGAGTTCCTCAAGTCCTGCGGCAGCGGCCGTCCGCTCGCCCGCATCGGCCAGCCGGAAGACATCGCCAAGGGCGTGCTGTTCCTCTGCTCCGACCTCGCCTCCTGGATCACGGGCGCGGCGCTCGTCGTGGACGGCGGCGGCATTGCCTAAAGATAACCATAAATAAGAAAGGATAACTGCAATGAGTGTGAAAGGCTTCAAGAGCCATCCGTACATCCCGAACTCCGTTCCCGAAGTGGAGCAGGAGATGCTGCACGAGATCGGCCTGAACTCTCTCGAGGAGCTGCATGAAGAAGTCCCCGACGAGATCATCCTGAAAAACGAAATGAACCTGCCCGAGGCGTTCGGCTCCGAGTACGAGCTGCGCCGCCATGTTGAAAAGCTGCTCAAGAAGAACAGCTCCTGCGACGATAACCTCAACTTCCTCGGCGCCGGCTGCTATCAGCACTATGTGCCCGCCATCTGCGACGAGATCAACGGCAAGGGCGAGTTCCTGACCGCTTACGGCGGCGAGAGCTACAACGACTTCGGCCGCTTCCAGAGCCTCTTCGAGTATGAGAGCCTGATGGCCGAGCTCGTCGACATGGAAGTCGTCAACGTCCCGACGATGGACTACTCCCAGGCCGCTTCCACCGCTATCCGCATGGGCTCTCGTGTCGCTAAGCGCACCGGCGTTCTCGTTCCCGGCTCGATGGACCGCGAAAAGCTCGCCGTCATTAAGAACTACTGCACGCCCGACCTCACGATCGAAGAGGTCAAGTGCGACGAAAAGACCGGTTGCATCGACCTTGCTGACCTCAAGAGTAAGCTGAATGATTCCATCGGCGTCGTCTATTTCGAGAACCCCAACTACTTCGGCGCGTTCGAAGTGAACTCCCGCGAGATCGCGAACGCCGCGCATGACGCGGGCGCGCAGTGCGTCGTCGGCGTTGATCCCATCTCCCTCGGCGTTGTGGCCGTGCCCCGCAGCTACGGCGCAGACATCGTCTGCGGCGATCTGCAGCCGCTCGGCATTCACATGAACTACGGCGGCGGCCAGTCCGGCTTCATGGCCACGATGGACGACCCGACCTACGTTCTCGAATTCCCCTCTCGACTCTTCGGTATCTGCCGCACCAACACCGAGGGCGAGTACGCCTTCGCCGATGTTGCGTATGACCGTACCTCGTTCGGCCACCTGCGCGACAAGGCCAAGGAATATGTCGGCACGCAGACCGCTCTCTGGGGCATCACCGCGGGCGTTTATCTCGCGACCATGGGCCCCGAGGGCATGAAGGAAGTCGGCGAGACCATCATGCAGAACGCCCAGTACGCTGCAAGCAAGCTCGCCGCTCTGCCGAATGTGTCGCTGCGCTTCGAGACTCCGTTCTTCAAGGAGTTCGTGCTTGATTTCAACAAGACCGGCAAGACGGTCAAGGAGATCAACAAGGCGCTGCTCGAAAAGCACATCTTCGGCGGCAAGGATCTCTCCGGTGATTTCCCCGCGCTCGGCCAGTGCGCCATGTACTGCGTGACGGAAGTCCACACCAAGGAGGATATCGACACTCTCGTCTCCGCGCTGAGCGAGATCCTGGGTTGAAAGGAGAGGAAAGAACATGAAAAAGATCGATAGAAGCTCCAAGGTTCGCACCGGTTTCCATCAGGCAAAGTGGGACGAACCCGTCATTTTCGAACTGAGCAAGCACGGCGAGCGCGGCATCCTTGTCAACAAGGCTGACCCCAAGGTCGCCGAGGCTGTGGAAGGCGTGAACGCGCTGCCCGAGTTCCTCAAGCGCAAGGAAGCCCCCGCGCTGCCTGAGATCTCCCAGCCCCGCGTGCTGCGCCACTACGCGCGCCTGGCGCAGGAGACCCTCGGCGCCGACGTCAACATCGAGATCGGCCAGGGCACCTGCACCGTCAAGTACAGCCCCAAGGTCAACGACCAGCTCGCAAACCTCCCGCAGATGCGCGAGATGCACCCCCTGCAGGACGAAAGCACCTGCCAGGGCATCATGGAGATCATGTACAACACCGGCAAGTACATGTGCGAGATCTCCGGCATGGACCGTTTCTCTTTCCAGCCCAGCGGCGGCTCCCAGGGCATTCTGGGCATGGCGTCCCTCGTGTACGCCTACTACAAGTCCCGCGGCGAAGAGAAGCAGCGCAACGAGATCATCACCACGATCTACTCTCACCCCTCCGACGCTGCGGCCCCGCACGTCAAGGGCTTCAAGATCATCTATCTGCATCCGGATGAGAATGGCTATCCCGACTACGAGGCCTTCAAGGCGGCTGTCAATGAGCACACCGCGGCCTTCTTCGTCGCGAACCCCGAGGACACCGGCGTTTACAACAAGAATGTGCTGAAGTTCACCAAGCTCGTCCACGAGGCGGGCGGCCTGTGCGCTTACGACCAGGCGAACGCCAATGGCCTTCTCGGCGTGACCCGCGCGCGCGACGCCGGCTTTGATATGTGCTTCTTCAACCTGCACAAGACCTTCTCCACCCCGCACGGCTGCGGCGGCCCCGCCTGCGGCGCTGTCGGCTGCTCGAAGGAGCTCGAAAAGTTCCTGCCTGCGCCGCTGATCGGCTTCGACGGTGAGAAGTATTTCTACGATTACGAGACCACGAGCAATCCGTCCGCCATCGGCAAGATCCGCGAGTTCAACGGTGTTGCACCGGTCGTGCTCAAGGCCTATGCCTGGATCCGTTCCATGGGCCCCGACGGCCTGTATCAGGTCGCCAAGACCGCAGTCCTGAACAACAACTACATGTTCAAGAAGCTCATGGAGCTCCACTGCGTGGACGCGCCCTACATCCCCGGCAAGCAGCGCATCGAGCAGTGCCGCTACACGCTCGAGACCCTCGCCAAGGAGACTGGCGTCGGCACGGCGGACGTGCAGCGCCGCATGATGGACTTCGGCATGCACTATTGGCAGAGCCATCACCCGTATTACGTCCCCGAGCCGATGACGCTCGAGCCGACCGAGACCCCGTCCAAGGAGGATATCGACGAGTACATCGAGACCCTCAAATACGTCTTCGACGAGGCCTACAACGATCCTGAAAAGGTCAAGAACGCGCCGTATCAGAGCGTCTGCCACCAGCTCGACGAGTCCAACATGGACGATCCCGAGCAGTGGGCCGTGACCTGGCGCTGCTACCTCAAGAAGTTCCAGTGAAACACTTAGGCTTGATCGTCAACCCCATCGCGGGTATGGGCGGAAGCGTAGGATTAAAGGGCACAGACGGCGTGGCAGCGGAAGCTGCCCGCCTCGGCGCCGTCCGTCATTCCGGAGACCGCGCGCAAAAAGCCCTGTCTGAGCTCCTGCCGATCAAAGATGACCTCTGCGTGCTCTGCGCAAGCGGAGAGATGGGCGAGGCGCTGGCGCGAAAGCTCGGCTTCCCCAACGTGCAGGTCGTTTACCGCAGCGAGGGAGAGACGGCAGCCGACGACACCATCCGCGCTGCCCGCGCGATGGAGGGGGCGGACCTTCTGCTCTTCGCCGGCGGCGACGGCACCGCGCGCAACATCTATGAAGCGCTGGGGGAGAAGACCGTTGCCATCGGTATCCCCGCGGGCGTGAAGATCCACTCGCCCGTGTACGCCATCCGCCCCGAGGCGGCGGGAAAGCTCGCCCTCCGGTATCTGGAGGGCAAATGCCGCCGCACGCAGGAGGCGGAGGTTGTGGACATCGACGAAGCGGCGTACCGCGACGGCCGCGTGAGCACGAGCCTATACGGCTACCTTATGATCCCCGACGAGCGCGACTACATGCAGCACGGCAAGGCTCCCTCGCCCGTGAGCGAGCACGCCCAGCAGGAGAGCATCGCCTGCGACATGGTCGAGCGCATGCTGCCCGACACCTATTATCTGATCGGCCCGGGTTCCACCACGCGCACGCTGATGGACGAGATGGGTCTGCCCGATACGCTGATCGGCGTCGATCTTGTCTGCAACAAAAAGATCGTGCAGATGGACCTGAGTGAGCAGGAAATTTTGAAGCGGCTGGATGAAAAGCCGACGCACCTCGTCTTAACGCCCACCGGCGGGCAGGGCTACCTGCTTGGCCGCGGCAACCAGCAGCTCAGCGGCAGGGTCGTGAAAAAGATCGGAAAAGAGAACATCCACGTTCTTGCCACGAAAGAAAAGCTGTTCCACCTGATGGGCCGCGCCCTTCTGGTGGACACCGGCGATGAAGAGGCGGACAGACTGCTCTGCGGCTATACCCGCGTGATCGTGAGCTACCACGAAGAGCAGATGTGCCGCATCGCCACGGAATAAATCCCCATTGAATCCCTGAGGACATCAGATCATCACATCAGTTAAAGAAAGGATGAGTAATTATGTTAAAGCAGGATTATCATTTTGAGTCCCGCGCGCTGTATCCGGAGCTGAAGGGCAAGCGCGTGGTCGTGACCGGCGGCGCCTCCGGCATCGGCAAGGCCACCGCCAAGCGCTTCGTGCTCGAGGGCGCGAAGGTCGTCGTCTTCGACTACAACGAGAAGGCGTTCGACGCGCTCAAGCAGGAGATCCCCGGCCTCGCCGGCGCGGTCAAGGTCGACGTCAGCAGCGAAGAGAGCGTCAAGGCTGCGTTCGCTGAGATGGACAAGATCCTCGGCGGCATCGACATCCTGATCTCCAACGCGGGCATTTCGATCCGCAAGAAGTTCATCGAGACCGACTTTGCCCAGTGGAAGCGCGTGATGGGCGTCAACCTTGACGGTATGTGCCTTTGCATCATGGAGGCCCTCAAGCGCATGAAGCAGGACAAGAGCAAGGAAAATCCCGGCGTCATCCTCTGCACCGCTTCGACGAACGGCATGGAAGGTCACCCGTTCTACACCGACTACAACGCCTCGAAGGCGGCAGTCATCAACCTCGTCCGCTCCGTGGCTCTCGAGCATGCGCCGTGGATCCGCTGCAACTGCATCTGCCCGGGCTACGTCCTGACCCCGATGCAGGAGGCCGAGTACACGCAGGAGATGTTCGACGAGTGCAACAAGGGCATCCCGATGCAGCGTCACGCCGACCCCGCGGAGGTCGCCGCACTCTATGCGTTCCTCGCTTCCGACGAGGCCAAGTACATCACCGGCCAGCACATCCCCCTGGACGGCGGCGAGACCGCGTAAATCGCATCATCCCATCTCACTCTTTTCCCAATTTCGAAGAGAACGCGCACAGGGCGCGGAGAAAATCGCAAAGATCTTCCTGATAACATCCAAAAATAAGAACGTTCAAACTGAGGCTTTTTTAGTCTTTTACCGCGGACCCTCATGCATTTTTGATGGAAACGGACGCCGGACGGCGCGAGCCGTCCGGCCCCGCGATTCCAAATCTATAAAATTTGCTGTGTTGGCATGAGGGACATGAAAGAAAAGATCTGGAAACATGGAAGAAACTAAAACTTATTTTACCCCGAAACTATGGGTGGCACTTGCCTCTATGGCATTTCTGATCGCGGCCATGTGCTGCGCGATCTTCATCACCGGCAAGCAGCTCCACATCACAATGATGGTCTGCATGGGCTTTACGATCCTCCTGCTCAAGCTCACCGGCTGCCCCTACAAGTACATTGAAGAAGCGATCCTGTACGGCGGCAAGCTGCTCATCCCCACGCTGGTCATCCTTTACTGCATCGGCGCTCTGATGGGCTCCTGGATCGCCGGCGGCACCGTTCCCATGATCATTTTCTGGGGCCTGAAGCTCATCAACCCCAGCTGGTTCCTGCTCACGGCCATGATCGCCTGCATCATCACGGCGATGGCCACGGGCTCTTCCTGGTCCACCGCGGGCACCGTTGGCGTTGCGCTGATGGGCGTCGGCATGGGCCTTGGCATCAACCCTGCGCTCACCGCGGGCGCGGTCGTCTCCGGCGCGGCCTTCGGCGATAAGATGTCTCCGCTGTCCGATACGACCAACGTTGCTCCCGCCGTTGCGGAAGCAGACCTCTTTGACCACATCAAGGCGATGGTCACCACCGGAGGCCCGGCGATCGTGCTGGCAGGCATCGGCTTCGCCGTCCTCGGCCACACCTCCGCCGCAGAGGTGAGCAGCGAAACGGTCGACCAGATCCTCACCTCCCTTGATGAGATGTTCAACCTGAACTTCATCACCCTCATCCCCATCATCCTCGTTCTCGTGCTCGCGTACCTCAAGATGCCCGCGTTCCCCACGCTGCTCATTTCCGGTCTGAGCGGCGCAGTGATCGCCGTTCTGGTTCAGGGCGTCACCATCCCCGAGATCATGTCCATTATGGAAAACGGCTTTGTCAGCTCCACCGGCATGTATGATATCGACAAGCTCCTCTCCCGCGGCGGCATGTTCGCCATGAACTATACCGCAAGTCTGAGCGTCATCGTTATGGTCTACGGCGGCATCCTTGAAAAGTGCGGCATCCTCGATGTTCTGCTCGACAAGATCAAGGGCCTGACCCGCACGGTCGGCACGCTCGTTCTCACCACCGTCGTGGTCGAGATCTGCCTCAACCTCGTCACCGCCAGCCAGTACATGACGCTGATCCTCGGCGGCAAGCTGCTGATGCCTGCCTACCGTGAGAAGGACTTGCTGCCCCAGTGCCTGTCCCGCACGCTGGAAGACTCCGGTACCGTCACTTCGCCGCTGATCCCGTGGAACCTCTGCGGCGCGTTCATTTCCGCGGCGCTCGGCGTGGGCTGCTTTGAGTATCTGCCCTACGCGCTGTTCTGCTGGCTCTGCCCGCTGATCGCCGTGATTTGGGGCTTCCTCGGCAAGTTCCAGTGGAAGACCGGTGAGATTCCCAGCAAGAAGACCTACCGCCCCGTCGACGCGACGGTCGAGGCGGCCAAGAAGTAAGATCAGGACTCACTTTCAAATAGGTTTCAAAAAAACCGCGAGAGAGCGGGTGCGGAGAAGCAATCCTCCTCCGCACCCCAAACTCGTCTTTTGGCATAAACGCATGAAAGGGTTTTGCCGCCCGATTTTAGATCAGAAAGGACGAAACAGGCTATGAAGATCGGCTTTATCGGCACGGGCAACATGGGCGGCGCGCTCGCCGTCGCCGCCGCGAAGAGCGGCGAAGCGGAAGTGCTGCTCGCCAACCGTACAAAGGCAAAGGCTGAGGCACTCGCAGAGCGCATCGGCGCCGCCGTGAGCGGCAACGAAATGATCGCAGAGGAAGCGGATCACATTTTCCTCGGCGTGAAGCCTCAGATGATGGCAGGCATGCTCGAGGGCATCGCCCCCGCGCTCAAGGCGCGCAAAAATGCGCCGCTGCTCATCAGCATGGCCGCGGGACTGACCATCCAGCGCATCCGCGAGCTTGCGGGCGGGGACTATCCCGTCATCCGCATTATGCCGAATATGCCCGCCGCCGTGGGCGAGGGCGTCATCTTCTACGCGTGCAGCGAAAACTGCGAAAAGGCGCAGCTTGAGGCGTTCCTCCGTTATATGGCGCCCGCGGGCAAGCTCTTCCCGCTGGAAGAAAAATTGCAGGACGCGGGTTCCGCGGTCGCAGGCTGCGGCCCAGCCTTTGCTGCGATGTTTTTAGAGGCGATGGCCGACGGCGGCGTCGCGTGCGGCCTTCCGCGCGCGGCAGCGGTGCAGTACGCCGCGCAGATGATGCTCGGCACGGCCAAAATGGTGCTCGAAACGAACCAGCACCCCGGCGCGCTGAAGGACAGCGTCTGCTCGCCCGCCGGCTCGACGATCCAGGGCGTGCGCACGCTCGAAGAGCGCGGTATGCGCGCGGCGGTGTTTGACGCCGTGATCGCCGCCTATGAGAAAAACTGCGACCTGAAGAAAGCAAGCGAATAAAGGGAATGGGCGACAGCCCCAGGCCCAAATACCTGAGAGGCCCGAACGGGCCGGAAAGGGAATGACCCGATGTTTAAGAAAACTGCCTATATCAACGCAAGCGTTTACACCTTGGAAAAAGAGGGCGACAAGTGCTCGGCTTTCGTCGTGGAGGACGGCAAGTTCGTCTACTGCGGCACGGATGAAGAGGCGCGCGCACTGGCCGACGAGGTCGTCGACCTTGGCGGCAAGACCGTGCTCCCGGGCCTCATTGACACGCACCAGCACCTCTATTCCTCGGCGAGCAACCTCGTCAAGCTGACGCTTGACAAGGTGAGATCTATGGAGGAACTCAAGGAGGTCGTGCGCGAGTACGCCAAGACCGTTCCCGCGGGGGAGTGGATCTACGGCTTCGGCTTTGACAACGAATTTTTCACCGATACGAAGGAGATGCCGACGAAGTTCGACCTCGACGAGGCGTGCGCCGACCATCCGGTGCTGCTGTCGAGAAGCTGCATGCACTTCTTCTCCGCCAACTCTCTGGCGCTGAAGATGGCGGGCATCGACCGCAACTTCAAGCCCGAGGTCGAGGGCAACGTTGTCTTCGGCGCGGACGGCGAGCCCACGGGCGTCGTGTGCGACGCGGCGGGCGCGAAGATCGCCGGTCTCATCCCCGACAAGCTCGCGACGCTGGAAGCAAAGAAGGACGTGCTGGAGCAGGCCATCCGCGAGCTCAACACGCACGGCCTGACGGGTGTGCACCCGATCCAGGGCCGCCATGTCGAGCTCATGGAGTACATGGACGCGTATCAGGAGCTCAAGGATGAAGGCCGCCTGACCGCGCGCATTTACCTCGGCTACGACGAGCTGCCCAACTGCTGCATCCGCACGGGCCTTGGCGACGAGATGGTCAAGTACGGCTTCTATAAGCTGTTTGTCGACGGCAACCTCGGCGGCCGCACCGCGGCGCTGCTCGAGCCCTACAGCGACGATCCCGACACCGTCGGTCACTGCAACTACACGCAGGACGAGTTCACCGCGCTGGTGCGCGCTGCCTATCAGCGCAATATTCAGGTCGGCACCCACGTCATCGGCGACCGCGCGGCAGACATGCTGACGACCGCCATTGAAACGGTCTACAACGAAGACCCCAAGCCCGACCCGCGCTTCCGTATGATCCACATGACCGTGCTGAACGAGGACATCATCCAGCGCATCAGCAAGCTGCCCGTCATCATCGACACGCAGCCGCTGTTCATCCACACGGATATGCCGTGGATGTATGACCGCGTGGGCGAGCGCAGCAAGTACGTGAACCCGTGGGGCCGCCTCTTAAAAGAGGGCATGATCCTCACCGGCGGCTCCGACGCCCCCGGCACCGGCCACGACCCCTGGGAGGGCATCTACGCCATCGTGAACCGCAAGGATCTCGGCGGCACGCCGGACGGCGGCTGGTATCCCGAAAACTGCGTGAGCGTCTACGAGGCACTGCGTATGTACACCGCGAACGCGGCCTATTCGTCCTTTGAAGAGGACATCAAGGGCACCATCAAGGAGGGCAAGCTCGCCGACTTCGTCGTGCTCGACGAGGACATCTTCAAGATGGACCCGATGAAGATCAAGGATATCAAGGTGCGCGCCACGTACCTCGGCGGCAAGGCCGTGTACGAGCGCGGCTAAAAACAAAATAAAAAAGGAGGGAGCCCCCCATGGCCCCGCTGATCGGCTTGACAAGCAACTATTTTGACGAGCGTTACCACGAAAAAGCGCCCGACCTCATGCCGCTGCGGGATCAGGGGGCTTACCTCATTCCGGAGGATTTTCCCCGCTGCATCGAGCGCGCGGGCGGCGTGCCCGTGATGCTCCCCGTGACGGACGATCTGTCGCTCGCTGCGCGCTACGCTGAGATCTGCGACGGATTTTTCCTCATCGGCGGCGCGTGCGACGTCGATCCCCGCCGCTACGGGCAGGAGAGGAGCGAATTTGTCACCAATCTTGTTGCAAGAAACGACGATTTTGAATTCGTGCTGGCAAAGTACGTTGTGGAACAGACGGACAAGCCGCTGCTCGGCGTGTGCCGCGGCTCGCAGGTCATCAACGCGGCGTTCGGCGGTACGCTCATCCAGCATCTGCCCGCGCGCGGCTATCGCGGCCACCGCTTTGCCGGCGGCGCGAAGGGCGTGCCGCAGCACAGCGTGAGAATTGAAAAGGACTCGTTCCTCTACCGCGCGACCGGCGCGGCGGAATTGCAGGTCAACTCCATGCACCATCAGGCGGTAGACACGCTCGCGCCGATGTTCCATGCGACGGCTTTCGCGCCCGACGGCGTGATCGAGGCCTACGAGGCGGACGGAGACCGCCTCATCGCGGGCATCCAGTGGCATCCCGAAATGATGGACGAGAGTGTGCAGCAGAGCATCTGCCGCGCGTTCGTTGACCGCTGCGGGCGGAAGTGACTTCCGCTTGAGCGCTGTTGCAAAGTGGCGGAAAAACGTCTATAATATTGCGTGCGCTGGAAGTTCAGCATTCACTCTGCGCATACGCCACGCAGGGAACGCGTAACATTCTGAATAGTTCCGGCTGTGGAGGGGAGAACGTGTATTCGTCCCTCCGCAGCCGTCTATCAAGGGAAAGAAACGAGGCAAATCCCATGGAAATGATCTCTCAGCAGCTCGCAGATATCACGGTGCTCTCGATCGTGGTGCGCATCCTGCTCTCCACGTTCTGCGCGGGCACGCTCGGCTTTGAGCGCGAGCGGCACAATCAGGCGGCGGGCTTTCGGACGTATATCATCGTGAGCGACGCTTCGGCGCTTGTGATGATGACGAATATCTTTGTTGCCGGCATCGGCGAGACGGACCTTGTGCGCATGTCGGCCTCGGTCATCACGGGGCTGGGCTTTCTCGGCGCGGGCACGATCTTAGTGACGCGCAATCAGGAGGTGCGCGGCCTGACGACCGCGGCGGGCCTGTGGGCGGTCGCCATCATCGGCACGGCGTTCGGCGCGGGTTTTTACGCGGGCGGCATCATCTGCTATGCGTTCATCTTCCTTGCGATGCAAGTGCTGCGGCGCGTGGACCTTCGCATCCGCAAGACGCAGCGCGTCTCCACTGTGTATTTCGAGGTGGAGAAAAAGAGCACGGTCGGTCAGATCATCCGCCAGGTAAAGGGCCACGGACACTACATTTGGGACCTGAACCTCTTCAGCGAGACGCAGGAGAAGAGCGGCGGCCCCGTGTGCGGCACGTTCACCCTCTGGGTGAACGGCAAAACGACGCTGGACGAGGAGATCCAGGCGCTTGAAGCGCTCGACGGCGTCAGCTATATGACGCTGATGTGAAAACGGAAAAGCAAAAAACGGCGCGGGATACCGCGCCGTTTTTCTTTGCCGTGCCGCCTTTATACACCTTGTTAAGAAAAAGCCGCGCAGCGGGGCGGAATCCCGCCCGTTCGTCGATTGACAGGGGAAAATGCGCGCCGTACAATGAAAATCAACACACAAAGAGAGGAAAAATCATGAAGTATGTCAAGGAGTTCGGCATCATCCTCATCGTCTCGCTTGTTGGGGAGCTGCTGAATTATTTTCTGCCCCTGCCCGTTCCGGCGAGCATCTACGGCCTTGTGCTGATGTTTCTCTGCCTGATGCTCGGCGTCATCAAGCTCAGCGACGTGCATGACACGGCCTGCTTTCTCATTGAGATCATGCCCATCATGTTCATTCCGCCCGCCGTGGGGCTGATGGCTTCGTGGGACGTCATTCAGGCGAATCTTGTCGCCTATCTCATCATTGCCGCGGTGACAACGATCGTCGTTATGGCCGTGTCCGGCCTTGTGACGCAGGCGGTACTCAAAAAGGGTAAGAAGGGGGCGGAGAAGAAATGACTTTTTTTGAACAGTCCGTCTTTTTCGGCGTCTCTGTCAGTCTTGCTGCCTACGGCATCGGCGTGCTGCTGCAAAAAAAGTTCAAGTTCGCGCTCTTCAACCCGCTGCTCATCTCGGTGGTGCTGACCATTGCGGTGCTTTTGACGGCGCACATCAGCTACGACACGTTCTACGAGGGCGCGAAGTATTTGAGCTACCTGCTCACGCCCGCGACCGTGTGCCTCGCCGTGCCGCTTTATGAAAAGCTATCGCTTCTGAAGAGCAACTGGAAGGCCATCTTCGCCGGTATTCTCTCCGGCGTCATCACGACGCTTTGCAGCGTGTTTGTGATGAGCAAGCTCTTTCATCTTACACACGAGGAATACGTGACGCTTCTGCCTAAGTCCATCACGACGGCCATCGGCATGGGCGTTTCCGAAGAGCTCGGCGGCTACGTGACGCTGACGGTCGCCATGATCATCATCACCGGCATTTTCGGCAACGTGATCGCAGTTTCGGTGTGCAGGCTTTTCCGCATCACCGACCCCATCGCCAAGGGCGTGAGCATTGGCTCGGCCGCGCACGCGCTGGGCACGGCCAAGGCGCTCGAGATCGGCGAGGTCGAGGGCGCGATGAGCAGCCTGTCCATCGTCGTGGCGGGCCTTCTCACGGTCGTCGGCGCGTCGATTTTTGCCAACCTTATGTAAAAAAAGGGGCATTCGAAAGAATGCTCCTTTTTTGCGCGGTTCCCTCGCGGTGTGCGCCGCCGCGCCGGAGAACCAGAAGAACATTCAGGACTATCTCTCCGCCTACTGCTTCGGCGATTTTTATACGAGAAAGTTTTTGCCCATCCACGAGCGCGAGCTGCTGACGTTCTCGATCCTCGCTTCTCAGGGCGGCTGCGAAGGGCAGGTCAAGGCCCACGTCGGCGGGAACGCCACCGTCGGCAACGGGAAGGAGGTCCTGCTCGCGGCGCTCACGGTGTGCCTGCCGTATATCGGCTTCCCGCGCACGCTCAACGCGCTTTCCTGCATCAACGAGGTCCTTCCGGAAGCGAAACAGTGAGAAATTTCAATAGATAGGAGTGCAGTAGAATGAAAACCTTAGTTGCCTATTTTTCCGCCAGCGGCCAGACCGCGAAGCTTGCCAAGACCCTTGCCGGTGTGACCGGCGGCGACCTCTTCGAGATCGCGCCCGAGACGGCCTACACCGGCGCATTTGCGCCGTGCAAGCATTTTGCGCAGCAAAATCTTGGCGGAGGTGGGATTCACTTCCACCGAGCATTTTAATTACCCTTGGGGTGAACGAATGAAATGAGTGAACCAAAAAAATAAGAGACACGCGAAAAGGTGCCTCCCGATAAGAAAACATCGTGAGGCAAGAGAGAAACGGTATAGCTTCGGCTATGCCGTTTTTCTCATTCTTGCCTTGATGAAGTGACTTTGGATACTTCCAGGGCTCCAATGCCCTTATAGTAGATGTCAATTTCCTGGGTGCGGTTCTTACCCTTTGGATCGCTGGCAGCATGGACAACAATCTTTTCGACAAACTCATGTAAGATACATGGCGTCAATTCAGGAATTTCCGTATACCGTTCTACAACGGAGAGAAACCTTTCTACATTGGCGCTTTTTTGTTCCTCTGCTTCGATTTCACCACGGAGGACAGCCGCTACCTCTTGAAGCTGATGCTGCTCTTTCTCGTAGTCAGCGGAGAGCTTTTGGAAACGCTCGTCAGAAAGTTTTCCCGAAATAGTATCCTCATAGAGCCGCTTGAAAATGGTGTCCAGCTCTGTGATCCGTTTTTCGGCATCAGCCAATGTTTTCTGCCGTTTTGCCAAACCTCGGTTACGCTGGCGCATATCCGCATCCATCACCATCTTCACAAAATCGTCTTTGCGCTGTGATGCGAAGGAAACGATCTCGCGCAGATTTTGCAGAACCAATTCCTCCAGGATAACAGTTCGGATAGAATGTGTCTGCCCACATACATCACGGCTTTTCCGATAGCCCGAACACAGGTAGTATTCCTGATCGCGCCGAAAATTGGTTGCCCTGCATTGATACATGATGGAACCGCAGTCGGCACAGAACATCATGCCGGAGAACATCCCCATTTCTCCCATCTTTGTTGGTCGGCGCCGCGTCTGCCTTGCGAGCCTTGCTGCATCGGCAATCGCCTCTGTCCAGATAGCTTCGTGGGTATTCTCAAAAATCTTCCATTCGCTTTCTGAATTGAGCAGAGTCTTTTTGCTCTTGTAGGATTTTTTACGGGTTTTGAAATTAACCGTGTGCCCCAGGTATTCACGCCAGCGATCCATGATGTCGGCAATCGTAGAAGAATCCCAAGCGTAAGGAGAACCTTTCTTTG
>ERZ773133.2400-NODE-2400-length-16987-cov-5.581680_pt1 | contig 16987 bp, 11 predicted proteins | sample MGYA00580861_ERZ773133 | MGnify/ENA primary metagenome ERZ773133 (study PRJEB29015, sample SAMEA2737844) | human gut metagenome | biome: human gut; feature: human-associated habitat; material: faeces | place: China | collected 2012 ...
CAAATTTCTCCATGATTGAAAAAATTCCTCCAAAAGGTGTGAGTTTCTCAGATTTAATTTGTATTTTTGCCATGTCATATTAGAGTTTTGCTTGTTTTCTTTTTGCAACACTAAGATAAGTGAAAATTCTGACATGGCAAAATCCTGGGCAACTTTTTGTTGCTCAGGAACTTATAAATAAAGTTAAATTATAGTGTTGCGGAATTAAGGTATGATTTAAAATTCATATATTCAGTTTTATGGAAACTCTCAGAGAAAGACTTATTAATCATCAAACAAGATTATGAAACTATAATAAATAAGATAAAACGAGGAGAAGCTCATCTACTATCAGAGGGAGATACTATGTATTTAGGAGCAAGTAGGAAAGGATATAAGAATCAAAAAGAAACCAAACAACCATTCTCAAAAAAGGTTGCTCCTCAAAGAGCTTTTGCCTTAAAACAAGCATACATGCGAACTGTCCTACAATATGTAAAAGAACACAATGACAATACTGTATGCAATTACGAAACGTCACTAAAGCTGCCTGCCCTTGTCACATCTGAGGACCTAAAAAATTCCTCTTTTGAATTAATAATCCAGAGAAAATATAAACCATATAAAGGATTGAATTATGTAGAAATATGTAAAAAAATCCACATAAAAGAGAATGATAATGCAAAACACAAATATTTCATAATATCCAATGCAATAGCGATGGGGAAGAATTCTTTAATCGATTCTTCAGAAGAATTTCAAAAATCAGGAATCAGACTTAAAACAATCAGAATGAATTATTCAGGCAGAATAGAACAAGATATGTCCTTTGAGAACATCAATTATACTGAAGTATACAAAACTGGTAACTGGCTAGATTCTAGATTATACGATATTTTCACCGGTAGATTCTTTTTTGTGGTATTTAAAGAAAAAGAACCTAACAGTTCATTAACATTAGAAAACGGGAAAAAGGAAAAAGAATATGTACTATACAAGACTTTCTTCTGGACAATGCCATACGAAGACTTAAAAAGTGCAGAAGCCTACTGGAATAATATCAAAAAGAATGTTTGTGACAACACAATCACTTTGAAACACTTTTATCGCTTGAGTGACAATATGAAATTCCACGTACGTCCCAAAGGGAATATTAGGTATTATAAGAATGCTACAAAAAATCCCAATGGAGGCATGGCTGATAGATTCTGCTATTGGTTCAATAAATCGTATATTAAAGCTATTATTGAAGGGGCTGGATAACTATTCCAGCCTTTCTCGAAGTTCTTGTCCTACTCTTGTTATAACTCCACACACCAATGCATTACCCATAAGAAACCCCCTCTTCACATCATTAACGCCATCTAATAGTGTATGATTATCAGGAAACATATTAAGACGCTCCAATTCTATAGGAATCAACCTCCTTAAACGTCCATCAATATCCCTGATAATATGGCGACATCTATCTGGTCTTTTACCACCTTCCGAAGTGATAATAGTTCTAGATGGTTTATCCAAAGAATCAGGAAAATCCATTGCTCCTTCTTTATAATAATACTCTATGCCATTCTTTTTAGTACGCTTCTCACATTTTGCACCTTTACAATATTGCCATCTCTCAATATCCTCTTCTCGTATATAGAAATCTTCAGTGATGAAACGCCTATCTTCACCTTGGACTAGAATATCCCTGATTGTCATACCTTGGTTCTCATATAAAGGAATAGTCCTACTAGTATATACAATTCCACCAATCATTATACCGCTATTCTCAAAAGGCCTTTCTCGGTTTTCCTTATTGAAATTATCAGAAATATCAATCAAACTCTCTTTTTTCCCAGTCAATTGAAAACCAGCCAAAGGATCTCCTCCCTCATAATCTTTGACTGGGAATGCACGTGCAAACACCCCATCAGTGTATATCCAATCAACAGCATCACACATTTGCTGCGCAATTAAACTATTTCTATGATATGCTAAGATATATGTCCTTCTTCTACGCTGTGGCATTCCATAGTCTGCCGCATTAATTATTCTCCATTCCACATTGTATCCCAAATCATGCAATGAATCAAGAATTATAGCAAAATCACGCCCTCTTTGCTTAGCAGGAGATAAAAGCAAACGATCAACATTTTCTAAAAATACGATGGAAGGCTTCTGCTCACCCTTATCTCTTATAATTCTACAAATCTCCCACCATAGAACTCCCTTTTTACCCTCTATCCCTCTTGAATTATTAAGGCTCGTAGCTACCGAATAATCTTGGCATGGAAATCCTCCAACAAGCATATCATGAGCAGGAATTTCATTAGAATCAACAAGAGCAATATCCTTATTCACATGTCCTTCTGCACCAAAACGTGCTATATATATATCGGAAGCATGTTGATTTTTCGTAGCAGGTTCGAACTGATTACTCCAAACCGTACAATAAAAATCCCGACTAACTTGTTCTAAGCCGATTCTAAACCCGCCTACACCCGCAAATAATTCTATTATTCTCATTACTTTTTATTGATTATAAGTTTTAGCTACAAATAGCACATCTTATCATTTCATCTGACTATAGTTGCTCATTTTATCATGCAAAGATACAATTAAAATCCAATAGTTGGTATGCCACCACCTGTTCACAAATTATAAAAATTCATTTTAATCAATTAACAAACATCCTGTTTTTTACAAGTATAGAAAGATGTGATTCAACAAGTAATACACTGTGAACAGTCGCTCTTCCAATTTCGACTGCCGTATCATCAAGATTGCCCTTTTGTAGTAAATTAAGCACTTACCACTTCAAAAAATGACGAAGCTCCCTCGGGTAACTATTTTAAATTATTACAGCTTGATATTCCCTAATCAACAATACAAAAAAATACAATGATTTTATTCCACTCTTGTTTTTTCATATCTCCTCCCTTTCGAACGCCTATAACATTTAACACTATCAGCCTAGTACAAGTTTAAAATATTCTCAGAAAAAAATCGACTGAAAGAGAATTATTCAGATGCCGTCTCATAACAAACCGTCACTAAGTGAACTTACCCAATCCTCAGATTGAACGTAAATTCATTTCCGTCTCGGTTCGTGGGTCTATCCCAAGTAAAATGATTACCTTGGAAAAAGCAAAAACAGGAAGTAGAGTAGTCGTTTCTTAATTAGTGGCATAGTCCCTGATAACAAACCTGACTTCCGAGGATTGCGACCCAAAATCATGGTGATATAGGATTATATCCGTAAGTACCCGTTTAGAAAAATAAGCATACGTTTCGCCCACGGAGCTTGCTGTTTTGCTTTCAAACTCTAAAACACAAAGTTATGGAAAAGACAAGTAAAAACAAACTGGAGGATGTAACGAGGTTACTTACCCTCCAAAAGATTAGAGATGTAAAGGACTTGGAATCTTACAAACTGTCAGTATGCCATCCACATTCTGCCGGTATTGATTTAGGTAGTCGAGAAATTTATGTTGCACTTGCTCCACGTATTGCAGCAGAGATGGGAGTTCCTATTGTCCATGTATTTAATACGTTCACCTCTGGACTACAAGCGTGCCGTCAATTACTTGTGGATTGCGGCATCAATACAGTGGCAATGGAATCTACTTCCTTTTATTGGACAACAATTTATTCTATATTAGTGAATGCCGGTATGGAGGTTTGCTTAGTCAATCCTAAGAAATTTCGCATGGTGCCAGGACGCAAGACAGATGTTCTGGATTGTCAATGGCTCCAAACACTACATTTGTATGGTTTGCTTCGAGGTTCTTTCCATCCTGAGGAAAGAGTTGCCAGTTTGAGGAATTATATGCGTGAAAGAAGTCGTATAATCAAGGATCGTAGTCGTCATGTATGTCGGATGCAGAAAGCTTTGATTAAAATGAATCTGATGCTTAATCATGTTTTGGATGATATTATGGGGAAAACGGGCATGTCTATCATCAAGGCTATTATTGATGGAGAAAGAGCTCCTAAAAAGTTAGCATCATTACGTAGCGGAAGATGTAAATGTAGTGAGGAAGAAATAGCAGAATCCTTAAATGGCTACTATAAGGAAGATGAGTTGTTTCTTCTTAAAACTAATTACAATGCGTTTTGCTTTTTTGATAACCAACTATACGAAGTAGACAAGAAGATAACGGAATTATTGGAAACTTTCCCTTTGAAGAAGGATAAAGACGAAATATCTCCGCCTTCTAAAAAGTCCAAATACCAAAAGAAAAACAAAAATGACATACGTACTGATAAAAATCTAAATGATGTACTGTACAGAATCTTAGGAACAGATTTAACCTCTGTCACCGGATTACAACCTAATTCTATCTTGCAGATTATCTCAGAAGTGGGAACGGATATGAGTAAGTTCCCTACATGTAATCATTTTGCTTCTTATTTGGGTTTTGTTCCACACAACAAGATAACCGGAGGAGAAATTATATCTTCAAAAACTGACAGGATAAAAAGCACTGCAGCACAAGCCTTCAGGAAGATAGTACCTTCGATATCGCGTAGTGACTCTGCGCTAGCCGGTTTTTATAAAAGGGTTGTTCCAAGAATAGGAACCGGAAAAGCGATAGTTGCTGTTTGTAGAAAACTTGCTATTATCTTCTATAATACTCTTGTCTATGGAAATGAGTACGTAGAATATGGGCAAGAAAAATACAAAGAGCAAATTAAGGAGAGAGAAAGAAAATTAGTAATGAAGTTGGCTCGGAAAAATAATTGGGACATTAGTTGCACCTTATAGGAACAATTAGCTCCTAATATCTTAGTGATACAAACTGTGACTGGCAGAGAGGTCTGTGAGTGTCAATTTTATAGTGTCTTGTCAGATAAAATACACTATTTACTAAGAAATTAGAAGTGTTATGGACCGTTCGTTTTACTGAGCACGACGGAAATAAATTTAGTTCATTAGAATTAGGAAGTGAGTTTTCGTTCACTTAAATGATAGAAACTCATATCTTAGACTTAACAATTAATTCAATAGGCTAAAGCCACCCAGTCTAAATTAATCTAGCTATCAATTCAATAGCATGAACTATTGCAAAATAGGTCAATAAACTAAAGGTTCAAACTTACTACATCCCGTTAAAATATCATAGTAATTCTATTGAATATGAATACTTAGCCAAGGAAGTATACTTAGAGTCAAGTAGCAATTCAATGTAGATAGTCGCTTCTTTGCATGTACACACTAAATATTGGCATTTATGCATGTTTCATGACAAACAGCCATATCTCATGTTCTTACTTTTGATACTTAGCTTTTTTCAGCCTAAAAACAAATGATGGAAGATGGAGTTGAAAGGGAATAATCATTAATTAAAAGAACAATATAATGAAAATGAAGACATTAAAAGAAGGTATTGTGGCTCATGCTGATAGTTTTGGGAAGTTGTTTAAGTTTTCGGCGGAACATACTTGCAGGAGTATGCTGAATAGTTTGGAAGGGTTTACTAATATAGAATCCCTTAATTTCAGAAATCTAACAGCAGGATTCTTGCTAAGTTTTGAACACTATTTATGTGCTTCGGGCTGTTCACGAAATACTTCAGCGTGCTATTTCCGAGCGTTGCGGGCTATTTGTAAAGAGGCTGAGAGGCAGGGAATGCTGAAAGATGCTAAGCGGCTCTTTAGTGAGGTGTTTATGGGATATGAAGAGACGAGGAAAAGGGCGCTGAGTATTGAACAACTTCGTATGGTGGTGGATGCTGATTTGGAGGATGTGCCAAGTTTGGGGGTGGCACGGGATCTGTTTATTCTTTCTTACTATCTACGAGGGATTCCTTTTATTGATTTGGCCTATTTGAGGAAGACGGATATTCAGGATAATGTGCTTTGTTATCGCCGTAGCAAGACGGGGAGGATGTTGACGATTACACTTGAACCGTGGATGTGGGAAATTATCGAGAGATATTTATGTGATGATTCGGGTTCACCCTATTTATTAAGGATTATACGCCAATCGGGAAGTATACCTGAGGAAAGAAAACAATATGAGAGTGCCTTGCGACTTTACAATAAACATTTGTATCGGTTATCCGAGCGATTGGGATTGGAAGTGAGACTGACTTCATACGTAGCACGCCATACGTGGGCGACATTGGCATATAATGAGGATATACCCGTATCTAAGATTAGTGCAGGGTTGAGCCATGCTTCAGAGGAAATTACGCATACTTATTTGAGATCGTTTTCTGATGAACAACTGGCGGTGGTAAACTTGCAGATGGCAGCGTTGGTTAATCCGATGGCAGCAAAGGAATGGAAAGGGAAAGAAAGGGGAAAAGGAAATAGGAATGATAAAGAGAGGAAAAGCATTCAGAATGAGCTTCATACTTCTGTTCCGATTCCCGGTAGGAAACGGAACGATTCCGGCAGTAAAGGAACAATTTCCAATTGAAATAAACAAGGAAAGCAGGAAATACTTATCGAAGTTTCCCAGTTTTCTGTAAAAAATCAGTTAAATTACAACACCAGACACGACAAAAACATCTCTCTTATCCTGAAAGTTAGATTTTGTCTCAAAAAGTCATGTCAATAAATATTATATTCCTGTAATAATATGGTATATCAGTGGAAAAGCTCTTTGTATTGATTAAAAAGCTTTCACTTTTTTTGTTTGAAGACATAATTCCCCTACCCATATCTCAATATAGGGGAATCTCATTACTAAATCTAAGAATAGAGGGAAGGAAGAGCTAAGAATTGTCTGCCTTTTTAAAATGGAAGATGATTTTTATCTGTCCAATCTATGGTTGCAATAGCGCCCGTTCCGTTTCCTACCGGGAATCGGAACATTCCAAACAAAACAGACAATAATCTACATAAAAAGCAAGCGCTATGTTAACACTCAGAACAAAACTCGCCCTGGCAGTACTGCACGATATACAGTATAAGGATTACCAGTTGAGTACTTCCCTTAATCCTTCACCTTCCGAAGTTACGTACCTGCTGCAAAAGCTATCAAAAGGACGCCTGATAGCACTGATAGAAAATCGACCGGATAATCAGTCTGATAACCGCCCGGAATCCTACCGCCTTGCCTGTGCATATCATCAAATCAACCTCCTTTCCATTCTTGAAGCATTGGGAGAAGGCGTTTACTTCAACCGCCCCAGTGACGAAAAATTCTATTCCTGTTATGGGACGACAGCCCGCAAACTGGGCATTGTCAATCAGATGACACGTCTTTATCTGATGGAAATTTCCATAGCCGAACTTCCCGTGAGTGAATGCCTTATCGAGAACTCCATCCCCCATATCTAAACTGTGCAATAAATCCGAATTGCCATGAAACGACTTTATTTGCTGTTCCTGCTGCTCAGTCTGATGAGTACCGCTGCCTTTGCCCAACGCGTGGCATTGCGCACCGACCTGCTATTGTGGGGAACTACCACACCCAACGCAGGAGTGGAAACCAGCATCAGCCGTCATTTCACAATGGCACTGAACGGGGCTTATAACGCCTGGAAGTTCGGCAATGATATGAAACTGAATCTCTACCTGATACAACCGGAATTACGCTACTGGCCTTGCCGTAAGTTCGAGGGACACTTCCTGGGAGTGCACGGACATTACGCTTACTACAATGTAGGACAGATCCCTTTTTTTTCGGGTATGGAAGACATTATTTACCGGGGCGACCTGTACGGCGGAGGCATCACTTACGGTTACCATTGGGTGCTGGGCGACCGCTTCTCGATAGAAGCCGTAATTGGTGGCGGATATGCCCGCATGGAATATGATAAATACCGGTGCGCGGGCTGCGGCGAGCGCATGGGACATTATAAAAGGAATTATTTCGGGCCTACACGGGCCGGTGTGTCACTCATTTATTTCATACGATGAAAGTTATGGTAATCCTCTGTTGCATACTATGGTTCTGCACCTCTTGCACGTTCGATTTTGACGAACCGGGAGTGTGTCCCTACAATGTACGGCTGAATTACCGCTATGCCGGCAGGCCCGACGCCGGACAACTCTCCATGTATGTGGACAACATCCACCAGTTCCTTTTCGATGCGGACGGAGTGTTGAAAGACATCCGGTTACTGAAAGGTGACAGTCTGGAGTATTGGCAGGGAGAGTTAGCTCCCGGACGATATACCCTCGTGGCATGGGGAAACTGGGGATATGAAAGCGATGTAGTACCCGCACCCCAACCCGGCGTGACGCAAATCCGTGAACTGGCAATGACTTCGGCTACGGGAACACCCACAGGGACATCCACAAGCGAATATCGTTCAAACACCGAAAGGCTATACTATGGATATAGCACGTTTGAGATTCCCGCTACGGGAAATTCAGTGAACCGAACCATCTACCTGACCCACTGTCACGCCGTCCTCCGGATTACCGTACATTGGGAAGACGGATATTATCCGGCGAAAGGAACAGGAGGCTATACATTCCGCCTGCGGGGCGTGCCTTGCGAATACGGCTTTCCGGCAGGTTACGACATACCGCTGGCCGGTGGTGACGGAGCTTTCACATTTCCCTCCATAGGCAGCCCGGTAATATGGCATCAGGCCAAGGCGGCGATGAACTATAACGATGAACTGACGGGAGAATTGGTAACGTATCGCCTGACATCAGGATCACATCCGTTGCTGAGCATCTACCGGGGTAATGAACGGATTATGAAGGAGATTGACTTGCAACTGTTCTTTCGTAAACTGCCTGTCAATCTGGATGAAAACACGGAACAGGAGTTTGACCTGCTGGTAACCATCGGGCAGAAGATTGTGGTAACACAGCTCAGTTCGTCGGACTGGGCGGAAGGCGGAGGACTGGGATGAAAAACAATTAAAAATTAATAATTAAAAATTAAAGAGGCTGGATGAAAAGGATGAAGAAAATAATAGGATGTCTGGTTGGGGTACTGCTGACTGCGGAAGCATGGGCGGGCGGAACTTTAACACTCGGTTCGCATGTCTTTACGCAGGGAGACAGTCTTCACATAGAACTGCTACTCAATCTGAGTGATGCAAAAGCGGGGAATGCGGAGGCTTATCTGTTCACTCCCGTGCTGCGTGGCGCAGGGCGTCTGCAAGAACTACCCGCTGTGGTAGTGAGCGGACGTCGCCGTGCCCGTGCCGACCACAGACAGCAGGCGCTTCAACCGTCTCCCAGCTATTTGCCTCCTTACCGTACGCTTTATACCCGAAACCGGAAAGACAGCATTATTTATAAGGTATCCGTTGCCTATAGCCCATGGATGGAACACGCTTCATTGGTGTTGATGCGCGAACGGCGGGATTGCTGCCGGATGAAGATGCTCGGAGTAGAGCCGGTGATAACCGATCTTGCCCTGACAAGCCCTTTCCATGTTCCGCAGGGACAGATATCAGTTTCACAGGTGCAAATGGCCGTTTCACAAGGACAGGCTGTAAATCTGCCGGAGCAGACGGCAATCCCGCAGGCAGTTACAGAAAGACATGAAAATGCCGCCAACCGGCAAGAAACCCAAAGCAGGTCGGACTGTATGCCCTGTGCCGAATGTACAGCCATGGTGACTTACCTCACTCCTGATATGGAAACTCAGAAACACCGTTCGGAAAGCGCCACCTTATATATAGACTACCCTACCGGAGTTTATGACGTCCGCCGCGAATTCCACAACAACCGACCCGAATTAGAGAAACTGGACAGGCTGATGCGCCCACTTACCAAGGGGAATCTGGCAAATATTTCGAGTATCTCCATCTGCGGTTACGCTTCGCCCGACGGGATATATAAGGATAATGAAATACTGGCTTCCAACCGCGCACGCTGCTTCAAGGAGTATATGCGTGCCACGTATGCACCCGGGCGCGATCTTTATAAAGTTTCTTCCGTACCCGAAGACTGGGATGGATTGGTGGAACTTCTGCAACGCCGCCCCATGAATCACGGTGACGAAGTATTGTCTCTCATTGCCCGAACCGGCATTTTTGAAGGACGCGAAAAACAATTGATGGATATGCACGGAGGAACCGTATATCGGGAACTTCTGAAAAACTATTTTCCGCAGTTGAGACGTATCCGTATCACGGTAGGTTATGAGGCCCGCGCTTTCAATATCGAAGAGGCGGCAAGTCTGATATATACCCATCCCCGCCTGCTATCATTGCAGGAGATGTACCGGGTAGCCGCATTCTATCGCCCCGGCACGGAGCAATACCGTGAAATTTATGAGATAGCCGCCTACCACTTTCCGGACGACGTGCTGGCCAATATCAATGCGGCTTCGGCGGTAATCATGGCAGGCGATCCGGTTAGCGCACGGCAATATCTGAGCAAGGTGGCCGATGATCCGCGTGCATGGAATGATTTCGGTGTGCTGGCCTATCTGGAAGGTGACCGGAAGAAAGCGGAAGAATGGTTTCGCAAGGCACTGGGAGTAGAACCGGAAAAGGCGAGGAAGAACCTGAAGAAAATGAAGAATGAAAAATAAAGAACGAAAAACAGAAAACATAATAGAGAATAAAAAGAACGAGGAATGGAAATAAGTAATAACCGCATAAAAGTAACAAGCATGAAAACATTCGCTAAATTCTTTCTGCACTTTTCATTGGTGATACTGTCCTGCCTGACGGCTGGTTGCACCTCCGAAGTGGAAACAATAGGCGGCACTCCCGAAATACCGGAGAACCCGCAGGCCAATGACCCTAACCGCCGTTCGGTGGTAATCTCTCTACAAAACAAGCTGATCCTTGTAAACGGTACACCCGAAAGCCGAACTATCACCCGCGACGGTATAGCTGAGGAGGACGAAAACCGCATTGAAAGTTTCGATATTTATGCTTTCGGCAGTGACAAGGAGGAAGGGCCTTACACCTTTCAGGAACGTTTCGCCTACCGTTCGGATGCCGGAACCCTGCCCACAGGAGCTTCCCCTATCGATCTGAAAGCGGACGAGGCCGCAGGGAAAATAAATGTGGTGTTCTACCCCCGCAAGGGTTTATTCACCAAGTTTTATTGCGTAGCCAATCAAACCGAAATGAATGATGCCGCAGGAAATATATACACGAATTATACCCCGTTACAGCAAAGTTCACAACTACAGTCCAGCGTACTCGGAGACATGGTAACGAGCCCCGGAACGCCTACTGAAAGCGATTTCGTTAAACTGAATACCCCGCTATTAAATTCCACCGGCTTTAATGCCGATATACTGCTTGCCCCTCTGCCCATGTCCGGTGCCAACAGCCAGCCCACAGACCTACGCGAATACAGTATGGGAACTTACGTGCGACTGAATGTTTCACTCACTCGCGCCGTGGCACGCTTCGATATAGTAAACGATGCTACGAAGTCTCATTTTACTATCACAGATATCAGTATGGGAAACGGAAGACAGGGTGTAACACTGTTCCCCATTCGTCCGACAGGAGATGTTCCTGCCACGAACGGCCAACTGATTACATACCCTTACCGCCTTTTCGACGGACTGAACGCCAATGCAGGAACTACCACCAAAGCTTTCTATTGCTACCCATGTAAAGCCATAGATGCAGGATTTTTGATTTTGAAAGGACTGTATGCCATGAACCTGACGGATGAAAAGAAAGAGGTATCTTATCGCATCCCTTTCGAACGTGTGACCGATGGTGACGGAAGCCTAATCGAGATAAACCACAACCACCGCTATACAGTACAGATCACAGAAGCTGACCCTTTTGAACTGACAGCCAATATCCGTCTGGTGGATTGGGAAACAGGAGACTATATAGATGATTACGAGCCCGACAACGGATTGGAGACAATTGCGGTAGCTGATTTGTTGCCTGTGGGCGAAACCACTTACGACATCAACACCAATATTGTGACACTGGCGCTCAAAACCGGAAGTAGCTTTACGGTTTCCACAGGTTCCAATGCCGGGGTAAATGCACAACTGACTTATAACGGTAACAGCCCTACTGACGGCTGGTTGAAATTGGAAGAAGTCCCCGTCACCACAACACGGGCAGAAGCCACGCAACAAGTGAAGTACAAAATTTCTTTCAATGAAAGTTACACAGGTAGCAGTTATCCTCGCGGCATTCTGCACCTGACAGATAAAGCAGGGGGCAGTGAAGAAGTGATATTAATAGATACGACCTTTGGTACTCCTGTCGTAGAACCCACAGGCGGAACAATGAATCCCGACGGAGTAAATAAATGGGATGCAACGGACAATATACTCTATCTGGTACAGGTTATCGGCACCAATACATCTACAGGCACGATAAATATCACTTCTATTGGCGGCAGCAAAGTGGAACTTCCAGCCCATTCGGGCATTACCGTTAGTCCTACTTCAAGTGTAAATACTACGCAGGAATATACTTTCCAATGGGCAAGCACGAATGCTACCGACTTGACGGAAAAAGAAATTACCGTAGCTATAAAAAATCATTCGGACGAGACTAAAGTTGAGAATATCAAAGTGAAATTATTACCCAACCGAATCAATAATCTGGTACTTTCAAACGAAGGTAGCGGTATCTCGCTCTCAGCTGTTACAGCCACCACAGCCACGCTTACTATGCCTATCATCAAGGACAAGCAATTCACCATAACGATGGATAATTATAGTAAACCTACCATAAGCGAGTGTCCGTCATGGTTGGAAAACATTACACCAGCGTCTACACGTAGTACACCGGAAAGTAAAACAGTAAGTTTCACTTTCAAACTGATAGAAGACGCAACAAGTTTTGATGATACGCAAATCGTATTCACTAATGCAACAGGAGGCATGGGAATGACGGTGAATATTGCGAGAGAATTCCAAGCACCGACAGTGACTCTTATAGGTGAACCGCTGCCAGCAACGAATACTTACATTGGAACCAAGATGAGCGCTAAACGAGTAAAGAGTGGATCAACTTCTACTTATAAGATACAAGTGTATTCGCTTGGAGGAAGCGAATTCCACAGTAACAATGGAGATTTTACTTATAGTTTAGCAAGTACTACAGACAACACTACGAAAATTTACCGTGTAGGAATCCGAGGAGGAAATTATAATTCTGCCGGATCACTCACTTTTGATATTCGTAATACCAAAGATACAAGTAAGAAAGTAACCCATACTATAGAATATGCTTCTTCACGCCCTACTATGAGGTCAAATAATCCGACTAATTGTATAAACTATAATGTAACCGGAGATGATAATGCCTCTTTCTATATAAGAAAAGACGTTGGAGAATTATATGGAAAGAGAGAACTTTCTTTCTCAATCAATTCTCCCGGCGGATTAAATACACCTGCTTCTTTCAACAGCAATTTTACTCTAACTAATACACATACTTGGAGCACCACCGAACCTTGGGATACATTCAAACTTGCTATAGCCGGAGGCAATAATACAAATATGAATGGCGGATCTAAAGGAGATATTTCAATAGGTTCGTACACCTTTACATCAAAAGAATCCACTTATTACCAAAATCTAACTATCGAATTTTACAACCAATTACCTATTGGACGCGGACAGTGGGCATATAAGATCAACAACGTATATTGTATACGAGTAGCAACATATGTCCACTATCAATCAGCTATTAGCGCAATAAATAGTATGGGAAATGATTGGTTCATGTTTGGTTGGCCTAGATTAAGAGATTTATTTAAAATTGATGCCTGGAGCGTAAATGGAGAGAAAACTCAATCCTACCCGCCATATTTTACCAATGTTTTCATTGCGGGCAGATTTTATAATACAGACTATGCCGGTGTATATCAATGCGGTCTAAGAATAAGTAATATAAACACGTCATCAGGCACAGCCTTATTTAAATGGGTAGTAATGGATAAAGGAAATGCAGAATCTGATTATTACGCAGTTGCTTTCCATGACTAAATAGCCCCGTTCAAGCGGATTTATAATTCGCTTGTCTCTAATATAAGGATTTAGAATCCTTCGTTCTTTGACATGTTGGAATGATTTTTAATTCAAGTTTCGCAAGTAGTCTGAAAGCCTTTCGGGCTACTTGCGAAGCCTGAATTTTAGTAAGTACAAATTATATAGATTGCTCTATTTTCATAGTATGAACAAATAATGAAGTGGTACTTATGTTACAATGCCCGCTGTACCATCTTTTTTCCCCTTTTCTTTGTTACTTCTTCAATAATCAGTTACTTTTGTTCTATTCTTTTCGGAATGACTCATAAAATACACATCCTCATGGAAGAAAATATAAAAGAAATCCCTTACGGCGTCTCCAACTTCGTCACAGTAGTGGAGCAAAACCAGTATTATATAGACAAGACTATGTATCTACCCTTACTGGAGAAGCAGCCTCGTAGCCTGTTCTTCATCCGTCCCCGGCGCTTCGGTAAAAGCATCTTCCTGAGTATGCTGCGGACCTACTACGACATCGCGCAGAAGCCTAAATTCGAGGCACGGTTCGGTAACCTGTGGGTGGGCAAGCACCCTACGCCCTTGCAGGGCGCCTACCAGATTCTGTCTCTCGACTTTTCCCGCGTCAGCGGACAAGCGGACAGGCTGGCCATAAATTTCAACAACTACTGTTGCGGTGCTTTGGACGACTTCGCGTTCGTTTACGAAGCTTATTACTACCCCGGCTTTAAGCAGGAAATGAAAGAGCAGCCCGATGCCACCACCAAAATCAACTTTCTGGATAGACAGGCCCGGAATTGCGGCGCCCGTCTCTACCTCATCATCGACGAATATGATAACTTCACCAATGTAGTGCTCAACGAGCAGGGTGACGAGGCTTATCACTCGCTCACCCACGCCAGCGGCTTCTACCGTGATGTATTCAAGATGTTCAAGGGCATGTTCGAGCGCATCTTCATGACCGGCGTCAGCCCCGTCACGCTCGATGACCTCACCAGCGGATTCAACATCGGCTGGAACATCAGTACCGAACCGGAATTCAACCGAATGTTGGGATTCAGCGAAGAAGACGTGCGTCAAATGTTGCAGTACTATAAGGATGCCGGACAGCACAATGGAGACATCGAAGCGATGATTGCCGATATGAAGCCTTGGTACGACAACTATTGCTTTGCCAAAGACCGTTTGGACAGCGACCCCAAGATGTTCAACTGCGACATGGTTCTCTACTACCTGCAGCACTACATTAATGGAGGCAAAGCGCCCGAACAGATGATTGATCCCAACACCCGCACGGATTATAACAAGATGAAGAAGCTCATCCAACTGGACCGCCTGGACGGCGACCGTAAGGGCGTGCTGCGCCGTATCGCCGAGGAGGGACAAATCGTTGCTAATTTGGTGACCACCTTTCCCGCCCGTGACATCATCAAGCCGGAGATATTTCCCAGCCTGCTCTTTTACTACGGTATGCTTACCATCGTGGGTACGGACGGGCAACGACCGGTACTGGGCATCCCCAACAACAACGTGCGCAAGCAGTACTATGACTTTATGCTCGAAGAGTATCAGGAGAAGCACAGCATCAACCTCGAACGTCTTATGGACCAGTTTGATGCCATGGCCTACAAAGGCGAGTGGCGTTCCGGTCTTGAATTCATCGCCCGGGCCTATAAGGAAAATTCCGCCGTGCGCAGCGCCATCGAGGGTGAACGCAACCTGCAAGGGTTCTTCACTGCCTACCTCAGCATCTGCAACTACTATCTGGTTGCCCCTGAGATGGAACTTAACCACGGTTTCTGCGACCTCTTCCTGATGGCGGACCTTACCCATTACGCCGTTGCCCACAGCTACATCATCGAATTGAAGTACCTGGCTGTGAAGGACTCTGATTCCAAGGCCGAAGCCCAGTGGCAAGATGCCGTAAACCAGATACGCCTCTACGCTGCCGCCCCACGTGTGGAGCAACTGCGGCAGGGTACACAGCTCCATTGCATCATCATGCAGTTCCGAGGGTGCGAACTGGAGAGAGCGGAGGAAGTACAGGTGTAAAACAAGGAATTAACCTAAGTATAATCAGGTAAAATGAGAGATGTATAACATCACATATTAACGCCTGACTTTTAAGCGTTACCCTATATTTATAAAATCATTCCAACATGTCAAACGAGCTTTCGTTCTTTGGCATGTTGGAATGATTTTTTTGTGAAACTCCCTCCCGGCTTTTCTCCAAGAAACTCATTCCTCATGCCATAATTATTCGAATTATTAACAACGGCAAGACTCCGGTTTTACCGATAGTATTCATTATAAATATTTATAAATTATGGCAAACGAAATCAAGTATCAAATCAACGGCCAACTGGCGGACAACACCGTGACCGTGGACAACAAAGAGGATATGATCCTCGTCCCCGTATCCATCGGCAGTGCGGACGAAAACCGCATCATCGCCGAACTGAAAGCGGAGGACTCCGGTCTGCGTGAAGAAACCATTCGCCACGTCTTCGACCTGCAAAAGCGGGTCATCAAACGCATGCTGATGACCGGCATGAGTGTGAACACGGGATTGTATTACGCCTCAGTCGCTTTCCGCGGCGTCATAGAAAACTCCACCTGGAATCCGGCAAAGAACTCCATCGTGGTGAACTTCAACGTAGGCGCCGACCTGCGGGAAGCCATCAAGGAAACAACAGTGGGCATCATCGGCGAGAAAGGCAGCGCCATGTACATCGGCGGCATGCAGGATGCCTCCACCCGTGCACAGGATGCTTCAGCCACGGCAGGACGCGCCTTCACCCTCACAGGCGGCAAGCTGAAAGTGGTGGGAACCGACCCGTCAGTGGGTATCACCCTGAAAAGCAGTTCAGGAAAGGAAACCAAAGTAGCCGAAGACCTTTGGGTGACAAACGATCCCTCGAAACTGACGTTCATCATCCCTGCCGATCTGGCGGACGGGACGTATGAACTCAAAGTAACCACACAATTCGGCAGCAACAGCAAGACCATGCTGAAAGTGCCGCGCAGCGTGATGAAAACCATCTATATAGGCAAAGCACCCGATGGAGGCGGTCTCGGTCCTGATGGAGGTCTGGAAGAGGACCCGTTAGGATAGTCCGGCGGCAGCCGTACTGCTACGGCAGGCGTAGGTGGGCACCTACG
>ERZ773133.2406-NODE-2406-length-16949-cov-6.316089_pt1 | contig 16949 bp, 20 predicted proteins | sample MGYA00580861_ERZ773133 | MGnify/ENA primary metagenome ERZ773133 (study PRJEB29015, sample SAMEA2737844) | human gut metagenome | biome: human gut; feature: human-associated habitat; material: faeces | place: China | collected 2012 ...
GAGCATTAGCCTTCCAAGCTGAGGGTCGCGGGTTTGAGCCCCGTCTTCCGCTCTATTGAAATCAGATAGGAATCGTAAGATTTCTATCTGATTTTTACTTTAATAACCTTGGCTTATATAGTGTTAATCAACAATCTAATATACAAATGAAATTTTCTATAAACATCTCAATATTTACTTGTGTACTTTCTCTTTTACTATTCAATACCCCTCTTTTTGCACAAGATAATACGTATGATAAAGAATTAGAACGTCTGGAAAAGAAGTTACCAGAATTATCCGGACAGGATAAATTAGATACATTAAACTATCTTGTACAGCACACAGCTTTCAACTTTCCCAATAAAGGGCGCTTTTTCCTTAAGGAACTTGAGCAGGAAGCCATCAGACAAAACAATATACGCTATCAAGCATTTGTGAAAAAGAAAATGGTAGAAATATATTTTTATCAATTTGATACAGACAGTATATTTCAAGCAGCTGCCATTGCAGAAGATTTTGCTCGTCAGCATCAGAGAACTAAAGATATATTCGCAGTGCAACAAATAGTCATTCAACGTTACGCTGCTCAAGGTGAATATGCCAAAGCTATCAAGGCGGGCAAAGAATTGCAGAATGCAGCCAAAGAACTCGGTGATTATTACGGAATGGCAATGGCAACTGCTGGAATAGCCAATAATTATAATGCCATGGGCATTGAAGAAGATGCACTCAAACATTATCTGGAAAGTATAAATCTATTAAAGAAATCAGAAGAGGAGCACGACATGCTATACCTTGACTTGTACAGGGTGGTATTACATTGTTATACAATGAAAATGGACTATAAAAATACGGCATTATATGCAGATACATTACAAGCTAAAATTGAAGAATGCGCCAATAAAAAAGTAACGTTCGACTTAAACATATATCGCATTGCTCTTGAAAGCAGTCTTACGGCTATGTATCTGGATCAAAAAGATAATGAGAAGACCTATCTGCATTTAACTAAAATGGATTCATTATACAAGCGTACACCTTTTCCTACTATAATTTATGAGCTCAACGGCTTAAAGGCTGATTATTATATTCAAACAGGAGAATATGAAAAGTCACTGACTTACTTTAAAGAAGCTGTTGATTATTTAAAAGAACAAGAAATTACAGATCTTCAAGCATTTAGGCACTATACCAATTATGCTCATACCCTATTTTTGTTAAAGCACTACAAGAAGGCTGCAGAAATCTATGAAGAAGCTTCTGTTTTAGTAAAAGAAAATTTCCAGCAAGACATGTATGCAGAAATGAATCAACTACGCGTCATGTACGATTTGGATAAACTGGAAATGCAAGCTGAAAAAGACAAGCTTCAACTAAGTGCAACCCGGAATAAACTTATCGCGTTTGTCATCGCCACCGCATTGCTATTCGCTATCATTCTAATTGTCATATACAATATGCGACGCATCAGCAAGAAAAACCTCGGCTTGGTGCAACGCATTCGCGAGCAAGACCTTTTAGAAGAAAAATTGTCTGAACAACGTGAAAAACTTGACAAACTGCGAATGCTGCACATTACAGAAGAACCGGAAACTTATAATGAAACCGCTGTTTCACAGGAAGAAGTTCTTATAATCAAACTAAAGAATTTCCTGAAAGACAATCCCGTATATATCGATCCGGGAATAAACAGAAAAAGCTTAGCTGACATGCTTGGCACTAATGAGAATTATATACGAACAGCCATCAAAGAACAATTGGGATATACCTTTAATGAATATATGAATGAGTTGAGACTGAATCACGCAAAGAAATTATTAGCTACCTCGTCCGACGAATGCACGATTGAAGAGATCGCAATTGCATCCGGTTTTAATAGCCGGAGCACTCTGTATAGAAAATTCCGGGAGAAGTATGACATAACCCCAGATGAGTACAGAAAATTCATTAAACGTATGTAACACCCTTCATAAAGCCCCTCCTCCAACCTGGAAACACAAATTTTCCAAACTTGCAACACAACTTTTCCAGTTGTGCAACAGCATATACCCCATTCCAAACCTATCTTTGCTCGCAGAAAGCGGCCTTGATGGCTCATGCTTTCGTATCCTCCGTATATACCTGCTTTTATGAGTCTATATACGGAAGAATACATCTCTAATCCAATTATTATCTATTACTAATATTAAAATAATTTGTAAGAATGAAAACATTGAGATTAATAGCCATGCTCTTTATTGTAAGTAATTTACTATTTTCTTGTAATAACGAGGATGAATTACAACCTAAACAACAGGAACAGAATAACCAAGAATCCTACGCCGTCTCATTTAATTTAGGAGGTGAATTTATATCAACTTCTGAAACACCTTTAAGCAGAGCTGAAATTACTCCTAAGAAGATATACGGAATTAATGTATATTATAAGAAGGATGGAGATACATATTATAGTTCCTATGCTTGTGGGCTGTTTGACAATATTCAAGATATGACTATATCCTTGATTAGTGGGCATAAGTATAAATTTGAATGTACTATGGTGCAAAATGATATTGATACCTTATATCATAATAAAAAAACGTACTATGCGCCATTTCAGCAGTCAAGCAATAAAGGTACGCTATTAGAGAACAAGTTCAATGTATCTACAACAAGCTATACAAACATCGAAGGACTAAAGAGTGGTAAAACCAATATTGAAAATAAAAACAGTTCATCTTACTATCCTCAAACTGACAGATTCTACGGCGAACTTACAGACTATGTGCCAGCTAAAGACGGAGTTGCTAAAATAAACTTAAAGCGAACAGCTTTTGGACTCAAATTTATAATAACTCCACCAACAGACGGTACACTCTCTGTCAGTCAGATTATAGCGTATAATAGTTACATGTATCCTGACATCAAGGTATCAGCAGACGAAAGCGCATTGACATCTTCCTCCATGTACACATTCTATGAAGTATATAAGTGCTGGCAGATGGAAAGTTATGCAGAAGACTTAACCATTCAATTGACATGGCAACGTGCTAATGGAGCAACCCAAACGTTTGAAAAAGTAATCACCGCTAAACGTAATGTACTAACCACTATTAATGTTAATGTAAATGGCAGCAGCACGGAATCATCTTTGGGAATTAAGGAAGATGATACTCCAATGGAAAATGAAAATGCTGATATGAACTTTAATGGAGGAGATATAGATGATAATAATACAAAACCTAATGTATAATAGTATTAACCAAAATAGTTTTAAATGAGAACATTAAGATTTATTGGAATGGCAGTAATTGCCATAATTATGAGTGTTAACCTCACAGCTTGTTCAGATGATGATGAAGATTCAACACCTACTGCTGAGAAATTAGCGGGTCAGTGGGTATTGACTCATGAAGAAGGTTATGAAAAAGAACCTTCCGAACCTGAATATGACAGAGAATGGAACCATGCACCAAAAGATGAATGCGAATATTATGGTAATTTCTTATTCAGAGCAGACGGAACATTTGTTGAATCTGATTTGGATAACTCCGAACTTCAACGTGGTAAATGGACTCTAAGCAATAATCTGCTGACTTTAAGAGAACAGGGGTATGAATATTATTATGAAGAAGAAGATGGTGGAGTAGAATACGCTAAAATGACTTATAAGAGAAAATAAATATAATTATAAAGAGGCATTAGAATCAACTGCTTTACTGCCTCTTTATTCATCTACAAACAATCATTTAATATGAAAACATTAAGATTTATCGGGATGACTATTGTTGCTGTGATTATGAGTGTTAGTTCTGTAGCATGTAGCAATGATGATGAAGATGATAAGCAGTCTAATACTGTTATAGGAATGTGGGAGGTAGCAGGTGATACCTATGATGAAGAATACAATGATATTGGTGATATCTATACATTCTATTCAGATGGAACAGGTTTACTTGAATGGATAGATAGTAGTGGAAAAAATTCTTCTATAATAACATATAAAATCAACTCAGACAATACAATCATATATATTGATTATGAAGACGGAGATGGCTTTGAAGAAATGCGCATGAGTATTACTGATAATGCTTTAATGAAATGGACTTATACCGATGAAGAAGATGGAAAGGATTACACAATAACATTAAAGCGTATTAAATAATATTTGTATAATAACATAATAAAGACAGCATTTGAAGCAATTCATTTGCTACTCATATTATTTACAAATTTAACAATTAATAAAGATGAAAACATTAAGATTTATTGGAATGGCAGTAATTGCCGTAATTATGAGTGTTAACTTTACTGCATGTAGTGATGATGATGAAGACGAAGCAGTTGCTAATCCCTTAATTGGTACATGGCAGGAGACTGATGATGACAATTACTTACTTTGGACTTTTAAAGCTGACGGAACAGGAACAGAGCAAGAGTATTATCAAGGTAATCTGGATGAGCCATATTCATTCACCTACACTTATGATAGCAAGACTTCTATATTGGTTATTAACTATGGAGAACATGCAGGTGAAGATGAGATTGATAGTTATGATGGGTAGTACCATGAAAACTATAGATCGTGACTACGGTTACGAAACTACTTGGAAGAAGAAGTAAGTACTACATCATCTAATTAAAAAGACAGCATTTGAAGCAATTCATTTGCTGTCTTTTTATACACAGAATTGTGTTGTCTAAAACAAATAAATTCACTATTTTTGCAATGAAAGGAGATTTACTTATGAAGCTCATAGAGAATAATATTCAAATGATTATCGACTTATGCAAAAAGTATAAGGTGAATAAATTGTTTGTATTCGGTTCTATCCTTACCAATCGTTTCAATGAAACAAGTGATATAGATATGGTTGTTGACTTTGATAGGATAGATTTAATGGATTATGCTGATAACTACTTTGACCTCAAATCTTCCTTACAAGATTTATTAGGTAGAGAAGTGGACTTATTGGAAGAGAAAGGCATCCGAAACCCTATTCTAAAAAAGAATATTGATAACACCAAGCAATTAGTCTATGGATGAATATATTGAAAAGCATTTGATAGATGTACTAAACGCTATCAATGAAGTAGAAAGCTTCTTTGCAGACAGACCTAAATTATTTCAAGAGTTTCAGAATGATATGTTGCGGCAAAGAGCAATTGAGCGTAATATTGAAATTATGGGAGAAGCTATAAATAGGATACTAAAGGCTAATCCTGAATTTCAGCTACCTAATGCCAAAGCAATCATCAATACCCGTAACAGAGTAATTCATGGATATGACAGTGTAACTACAGAATTCTTGTGGAGCTTGATTATGAAACATATTCCAGCTCTTAAAAATGATGTGGAAAATATATTAACTAACAAATAAATTATTAACTTACTCTTACTTTTCTCGCAAAATTAAACCAACAGTTAAACCAAAGAAGTTCCAGTCATACGCCAAAAGATGAATGTGAATACTTTGGTAATTTCTTCTTCAGAGCAGACGGTACATTTGCTGAATCTGACTTGGATGACTCTGAGCTTCAACGTGGTAAATGGGCATTAAGCAATAATCTGTTAACCTTAAGAGAGGAAGGATACGAATATTATGCAGATGATTTAAAAGTAGTAGAACTTTCTTCAAACAAGTTAGTGCATGAATACTACTATGAAGAAGAAGATGGTGGAGTAGAATACGCTAAAATGACTTATAAGAGAAAGTAATTATGACTAAAGTAACAGGATAGTATTTGAATTATCTATCTATGCTCTTTTAATAATAGGCATTACGGTAACTTTTTGGTTCTGTGATGCCTATTACTTTATTTAATAACAATAGGGACTTTTCTTTATACAGAGTGAATCTTATCTAAATATTGCAAGCTAAAAAATTATTTTCTTTATACTGGATTATTATATCTGAATGAAAAGTATTAATTAAATATTATAAACATGATACAGAAAGAAAAATATTTAGCTCCTCAGATTGAGATTATTAAGATGGAGAATGAAGGTGTTATTGCAACAAGTGGTAATTTGCCAAGTGTTGGTAATGGTGGAAGTGCATACAGTAGTCATGCTCGTTCCACAAGAAGTTATAATGGTGCTAGCAGTAGTGATCTGGAAGACATGATTAATGACATTCTAACTATCGAGCAATAATGAAGACATGGAAATGGGTAAACACGCTTTTAATGTGTACGCTGGCAAGTACAATTATAAGTTGTTCTAGTAATGAAGAATTGACAGATGAAATAACCAATACTAGTAAAGATGAACTGATAACGATAACGGTAGGAACAGGAGCAGATACGAATACTCGTGTATCTTACGATGATGACAAGGTGGGTTCGTCAAATGAGGATGCTTTGAAATGGGAAGAAGGAGATAAACTACTTGTTGCTGGTTATGCTAATGGGACATTAAAAGGTAAGGAGATCTACTTTATTAATGAAGGAGTGGGTAAGACCAAAGCTTCATTTACTGGCACTGCCATTGAGGGAGCTACTACTTATAATGTGTACTATCCCAGTAGTGTAACAGTTGACGAGCCCACAGGTGGAGCTACCTTCTCTCCAAGTGCTCAAACACAGAATGGTAACAATAACACTGTTCATCTTAGAGATAATATCTTTTTGCAAGCAACCAATGTAACAGATTTGAATAATATTACATTGGAGATGAAAAGCAGCATTATGAAATTTGAACTCAGCAATATTCCTACTGACATAGGTTCACTTAAATCTTTAATTTGGATAGTGGAAACAGATAATGGCAGTAAGAACATGGTACTGAACTTGTCAAGTATAGCAGACAATCAAGCACTCACCGCTTATTTGAGTTTTATTTCAGAAGAGATGTCTGTAAAAACTAATGGTAAATTTACTGTAATTCTGCAAGGAGATAAGCTTTATAAGGCTGAAAGAGAAATCATAAGCGGAAAGAAGTATGAGGCTGGCAATAGATATACAGCAAAAATAGATAATAGTCCTGAGACTATGAAATGGGAAGAGTTAGCCAATATGAGTTTTACAGTAAAGGTAGATGAGAATTTAGGCTTCAACATTCCTTTTCCAACGAGTGGTGAAACTCCTGCAAATATTATGGTAGATTGGGGAGATGGTAGTGTACTCACAATAGTTAATAAAGGTACTACGTTAAGTGATGGTGATGATTTTAATTATAAATATGCAGAAACAGGAGAATATACTATAGTTATATATTCAGACCAAGTTGATGAAACAGAGCTACAAATTCCAAAGATAAAATTCTGGAACAACAGAGATAACAACAGTAATTCAAGTAAATTACGGCTAATAGGTACTCCCCTTTTAAATACCGGAACAGAGGATTTTAGCTATTGCTTCTATCAGTGTTCTAACTTGACAAGTATTCCAAAGGGATTGTTTGATAAGAATACAAACGTGACAAGCTTTAAATCTTGCTTTGAGGATTGCTCCAAATTGGAAAGTATTCCTACTGGATTATTTGATAAGAATACAAACGTGACAAGTTTTTGGGGTTGCTTTCAGGGTTGCTCTACACTGGAAAGTATTCCAGGGGGATTGTTTGATAAGAATATAGAAGTGACAAGTTTTGGCTATTGCTTTCAAGGCTGCAAAAAATTATCAAACATTCCTATTGGATTATTTGAAAGGAACACAAAAGTGACAGACTTTGAATATTGCTTTGAAGTTTGTTCTAACTTAACAAGTATTCCTACTAGATTATTTGATAAAAATATAAACGTGACAAGTTTTTTTGGTTGCTTTCAAAACTGCTCTACATTGGAAAGTATTCCAAAGGAATTGTTTGATAAGAATATAGAAGTGGAAGTTTTTAGAGGTTGCTTCAGTAACTGCACAAATTTGAAAGAAGTTCCAGAAGGATTGTTTAATAACAACAAAAAAGCAACAAACTTTATGTCCTGCTTCAGCTTTTGTTCTAATGTTACACTGAATAAGAATATATTTAGCAATGAAGGCAATACAGATCGTTTTTCTGGCATGAACATGCTTTTTAATTACTGTTTCCAGAATGCAGGTGAACAGAATGAAAACCCAGGTGAAGCTCCTGAATTATGGAAGTATAAAAGAGGTAGTTCAACTTGGAATACAACAGGCTGTTTCTATAATGCTAAAGCAACGAATTTAACATCAAATAATGAATATAACACGGAATGGGGTACTCCTTTAAATTGGAATTAATCTCCTTTTATTATAGTAAACAGAAGTGCTGATTTTCATCTAAATAAAAGCATCTCTGTTTCACGATAAAACTACTATAAAAAGTGCATGATAGCCTTGGATTTTATTAAAAATCTGGGGCTATCTTTATTTCACAGAATGAATAAGTTTGAGAGATACAATATTTGAAGCAATTCATTTGCTGTTTTTATATACAGTAATAGTGTTGTCTAAAACAAATAAATTCATTATTTTTGCAATACAGTATTATACTGTAAAAGAGATTATTAACTTATTGAATAATTTATCTTGTTTTACATGATTGATGTAAACCAATATGTAAACCAAGCCTAAAAAGCGCATAAAGAGGATTTTCTTTAAGAGCAGCTAAGCGGCTGTAGCTCAGTTGGTAGCTTACGAAGGCGAAGCCTTTGGAAGCCGCAGAAGAGCATTAGCCTTCCAAGCTGAGGGTCGCGGGTTTGAGCCCCGTCTTCCGCTCTTAGAGAGAATCCTGATAGTCAAGCAATTAGCCATCAGGATTTCTCTTTTTTTATAGTCCATAAAACTACAAATTTAGGCGGTTTCAGAGGTTGCATGTAAACCAAGATGTAAACCGAGTGAGTTAAACCGAGAGTTAAACCAAAATCTTATGAACACAACAATCAACGTAGCGTGCTACAAATGGAAAACTTTAGCAAAAGAAAATGATTACCTACATCTGAAACTCATAATCATAAGGTTTATGGAATATATTAATGAATTTCACAAGTAATAGATAGAGTTCACTCATCAATCAATACCCTCATTGGGCAAGCTACCGCATCGTTAGAAGAGAAAAGGAAGCAACAGGAACGTTTGAACGAACAGAGACTTATAAGAGAAGACAGACAGAAGGACTGATAAGAGATTTGCCAATTCCAATAACCTATGAATTTCTCTCCGAGCTAAATAGATTGAAATTAATAATTCAAGCTCTCTTTTACAACAATTCAAGTATCTGCTTCTTATAATTAAGTATAAAGGAATGGCCTTGCAAGAATTCGATGTTTAAGAGCCCAATATTGCCATTACCTATTATAAAATCCAACGTATACTCATCCTTTCCTATCTTGAATGTTACATTTCTACATAATTCAGCCGTCTTAATTGATAATTTATTTACGATATTAGCTGTTTCCTTTTGGATTAGCTCAGGTTTTCCGACATATAAACCACGTTGAAGCTTATTGTTTCTACATCCCGTATCAAAAGCAAATCGTGTTTTTTTTCCATTGACTTTACTATCTAAAATGATATAATCTATTGCCACATCAGGATAGTCTTCATGGTTTTTCCATTTATAAATAATTCCTTTCGCTTTATTATTAGAATCGTAGGGTTCAACAATATTCTTTTCCATATCAAATTTCCAAGCTCCTGATCTAAGGATATTAGCCCCGACGATAAATTTTGGTGCATATTTTTGATAATGCCCAGTAAGATCTGCAACTAAGCAATACACTTTATGATATGTCTTTCCACAAAAAAAGATAGAATCTATAAAAGCACTTGAAATCTTATCTTTAGTTTGGTTAACAGGAATTGTTTGTAATTCATCTTCTTTTATTCCGCATGAATCAATAGCAAAAATAGAATCAATTATACATAACGAACAACCCGTATCAATAAGAGAGGGTATTGAGTGCCTTTTTGTCTCATTGAACACCTGTACATCCGTATACATAAACTTATCTTTAAAAATAAGCTTTGATTGTGCTTTAGCAGCAAAACTGACAGCAAGCATTATACATAAGGATAAAAAATATAACTTCATAATTATTCAAAAAATATATCTCTTAAAACATCTCCTATCCACGGTTCTCTCATTTTTTCTCGAAAATAATCATCCTTAAATTTAAAGGCATCTTTATTGTATATTCTTTTAAGATTGTGATTCACACTGTCTCGGTAGTGTAAGATTAGACGATAATACAATGCAGAATCATTAATTTCATCTTGTTTTGCAGTTATTGAATCTTTAACAGCAGGTATAGTAGCAAGGGTATCTTGAATTGTACTCGTTACCAACGTGTCTTTTACAAATTTTATATCTAACGTATCTCTATTTAAATTGAGAGATCTATTCGTCTGTGCAAATAAAGCCCCGTTGCTAAGTGCAAGAATTAGTAAGATTGATATTTTAAGTACATCTTTCATACACCGTTTTTTGCAAAGATACAACATTCTAAAAATAGATGTTCCTTTTACCAGAAAAATAAAGGTATATCTGTAAGTTCCAAGTTTTGAGATTTCAATAGAAGCATATCTAAGTCCAACTGTCCTAACAAAGAGTAGATGTTATATGCAATGGTAGGAGAAGAATGCAAGAAGCTAAAAAAACAAATATGCCAACCGGAAATAATTAGCGAAACACTTGACATCGCCTTCTCAATATCGTATCTTTGTATCATCCTTTTATAGATAATCTTTATTCAACTTTGCATTAAACTACATTTCACGGCATATAGGAACGGAGAAGCAACTGCTTCCCCGTTTTTTATTCCCTCAACACAGCAGGTTCCGATAGCTCACGGTTATATAAGCGTGGGCTTACACTTATATAAGCGTGAGCCCACACTTGTACAACCGTAATGCCACACTCCGTCATCTCCAATGCCACACATCAACAGTTTAAACATGTGGCATTCAGCGGACTAAGATGTGACATAGAGGAGAATAAAGTGTGGCATTTGCCTCGCTAACCACAGGCAAAAGATATCAGAAATTCACAATCACAAGACATTCGAGTCATGACACTCATCTTGGCAGTATTCCCGTTAATAATACATAAATCTGCTATTGACAGAAGGCAACGATTATCTGCCGGAATCAGTAAACATTATTTTTAATTTGAAGCAAATCACAATAAAGAATGTTTCATTGCGAACAGAATAATTTCAAAAATATTCCCTCTTATTTCATAATATTACTCCTATACTGCGTCGGCGTCAGATTAACCAACTGCTTAAACGTGCGATTGAAATGAGTGATCGAATCGAAGCCGCATTCTACAGCTATCTGCGAAATATCCATTTCTCCCAATGCTAATAACTTACAAGCATATCCCACACGCATTTCCATCACATACTGCAAAAGCGTCTTCCCTGTATTCTCCTTGAAATAGCGACAGAAGGCGCTGGAGTTCATGCTCGCCATTCCGGCTATTTCATTCAATTTGAGGTTACGGGTGTAGTTATTGTTTATGAAAGAAATGATTTTATCAATCCTCTTGTTCCCCAGCGTAGGAAACTTTTCGTAATAATGCAAACTTGCCAGCGTCCTTCTTTGCGGACTGACTGCCAGCTCCTGCAACAAATCCAGCAACCCGCTTATCTGGTGAAAACCACTTAATGAAAGAAAGCCGGAAAGTAACTCCCCTACCCGGGTTGCATCCTGTTTCGGAAAGATGATACCTCTCTTCGATTCCTCCAACAGCATTTTGATTTGCAGAAACTGAGGATAATAATCAAAGGAATATTGCATGAAATTCTGCTCAAACTGAATGATAGTCCCTTGCACGCGTGAAGTGGCGTTCTCCGAACCATAAATATCATTGCTCCGCATGTAATGGGGCAGATTAGTACCGAACAGAATCACATCACCCGCAGAGAACTTCTCAATGCAATCGCCTACAAAGCACAGACCATGACTCTCCTTTACGTAAATGATTTCATACTGACTGTGGAAATGCCACGGATAAGTGAAACGATCATAATCGTAATGCCGAGCCTTGATCGGATTCGACTCCGATATAGGCAACTTTTCATTTATAATCGGTCGGCGCATATATTCTGCAAAGTTTAATTCACACACAAAGATAAGGAAAGACAATAGAAATGCTACCGCATATATGCAAAAATCCGCATATATTCTGCAAATATCCATTTATCGCAGCATTATTTTTGCACGTATATTTGCAGTCAATAATCAGTTAAACTATTAATATATAAATGTTATGGAAAAAACCTGGAGATGGTTTGGCAAGAAAGACAAAATCACGCTCGACATGCTGCGGCAAATCGGCGTGGAAGGAATTGTGACTGCCTTGCACGATGTGCCCAATGGTGAAATATGGACCGAAGAGGCTATCAACGATCTGAAAACCTACATTGAGTCTTACGGCCTGCGCTGGTCTGTAGTAGAAAGCCTGCCTGTTTGCGAGGCGATCAAGTATGCCGGACCGGAACGAGAGCAGTTGATAGAAAACTATAAAGTCAGTCTGGCAAACTTGGGCAAGTGCGGTGTGAAAACCGTATGCTATAACTTTATGCCCGTTATCGACTGGATACGCACGGATTTGCAACATCCCTGGGCAGACGGCACTTTGTCACTCTACTTCGACCGTGTTCGCTTCGCTTACTTCGACCTTCGAATCCTCGGACGCGAAGAAGCCGAAAAGGACTACTCCGCCGAAGAACTGGCAAAGGTTGCAGAACTGGACAAGACCATTACCGAAGCAGAAAAGGATGATCTCATCGACACGATCATCGTAAAGACGCAAGGCTTCGTCAACGGAAATATCAAAGAAGGAGATAAGAATCCGGTGAACATCTTCAAGAAGCTGTTGGCACTCTATAAAGGTATCGACCGTGATATGCTACGCGAAAACATGCGTTATTTCCTCTCCGCCATCATGCCTGTCTGCGAAGAATATGGTGTGAATATGTGTGTGCATCCCGATGATCCTCCGTTCCAGGTATTAGGTTTACCGCGTATTGTCACCAACGAAGCAGACATCGCCTGGTTCCTGAATGCAGTGGATAACCCGCATAACGGACTGACCTTCTGCGCCGGTTCCCTCAGTGCAGGCGAGCATAACGATACCCGTGAATTGGCAAAAAAATTCGCTAAACGTACTCACTTTGTCCACCTGCGTAGCACGGCTGCCATGCCCGGAGGCAACTTTATAGAGAGCTCGCACCTGACCGGACGTGGACATCTGATTGACCTCATCCGTATCTTTGAGAAAGAAAATCCGGGACTGCCTATGCGTGTAGACCACGGACGAATGATGCTGGGTGACGAAGACAAAGGATATAACCCCGGATATTCATTCCATGGCCGTATGCTGGCATTGGCACAGGTAGAAGGAATGATGGCTGTGGTGCAAGACGAAATAAACAATTAAAAACTAATAATTAAATAAGGAGATTATGAACGAACAATTCAGTATTGCAGGTAAAGTAGCCGTTATCACCGGTGCAGGTGGTGTATTGGGTGGCAGCATTGCCAAATGTTTCATGGAGCAAGGCGCCAAGGTAGTAGCCGTTGACATCCGTCAGGAACAACTGGACAAACGTGTAGAAGAACTGAAAGCTTACGGTGAAGATGTGATCGGCATCGTAGGTAATGTATTAGACATCGCCAGCCTTGAAAAATTGGCTGATGACATCGTTGCCAAATGGGGACGTATCGACATCCTGCTCAATATTGCCGGTGGCAATATGCCGGGTGCTACGCTGGCTCCCGACCAGAACTTCTTCGACATGGACGTTACCTGCTGGGAGAAAGTGACTAACCTGAATATGAACGGAACCGTTTATCCTTCTATGGTATTCAGCAAAGTGATGGCTAAGCAAGGCAAAGGTTGTATCGTAAACGTATCTTCCATGGCTGCTTACAGCGCCATCACCCGCGTTCCGGGTTACTCGGCAGCTAAAACAGCCGTTGCCAACTTCACTCAGTGGCTGGCAAGCGAACTCGCACTGAAGTACGGAGACGGCATCCGTGTAAATGCTATCGCTCCAGGTTTCTTCATCGGCGACCAGAACCGTGCCGTGCTTATCAATCCTGACGGTTCGCTGACAGACCGCAGCAAGAAAGTTTTAGCCAAAACTCCAATGAAACGTTTTGGAGATATCAACGAACTGAACGGCGCCGTACAATTCCTGTGCAGCGATGCGGCAAGTTTCGTGACGGGTGCATTGCTGCCGATAGATGGCGGATTTAGTGCATTCAGCGGAGTATAAGAAGCTACACCATATTTTTTTCATACAAAAGCTGTTTCAGAATTCTGAGACAGCTTTTGTTGTTTATTTGATAAATTCAACTTTAATACACACCAAAGTAACAAATAGAAAACATACCGACGACATAACACTTGAAGTCGATTAAGATAACTATTTTGTATTGAGTTTGTTGTATATTGGAGATAAACCTTTATCTTTGTTACATTAAAAAAGCAAACGATTATGGACAATACACTAAAATTGACCGATACTTATTGGGAAATGCTAAAGTCCCTGAATGATGATATAAAATTGCGGTTAGCGACTCGGTTAACAGCTTCTGTTATTGCCGGTAAAAACACCAGCAGAAATAGAACTAACGAGATGATAGAGAAACATCTTGGAAAATGGGAAGATGAAAGAAGTGCCGAAGATATCATAGAGGATATATATGCAGGACGAAATAGCATTAAAACTCCCTTGAATTTCGATTAAAATGAATAAAACGCCTAAGTATTTGCTAGACAGCAATATTTGTGTCTATATCCTAAGGGGAAGGAAAGGCATGCGTGAACAACTTCAAAAAGTGGGATGGGACAATTGTTGTATCTCAGAAATGACTGTTGCCGAACTTTTATATGGGGCCGAATGCAGTAGTAAAATAGAGGAAAACAAAAAAGAAGTACTTTCATTCTGTGCTGATATTGAAATTATTCCCATAGGATTGGCTTTATCCGAATATGCTCACCAAAAAGCAATATTAAGAAAGACAGGAAGTTTAATCGATGACTTAGATCTTTTAATCGGTTCTACAGCTGTGGCTATTGATTGTATAATGGTTACAGAAAATGTAAAGCACCTCAATAGAATAGAAAATATTCAAATAGAGAATTGGACTACCATTTAATAAGACTTAAGAGTCACTCAATAAGTGGACTCATCCTTTGTAGCAATTTCAATTTAACCTATACACTATTTCAATGAAAAACGAACCTCCTACTCATGTCCTGGGCCTGGCTCATCCTCCTATTCCCGTTGTACGCATCGGACTCATAGGCTTAGGAAATCGCGGACTACTCACATTGGAGCGTTATATGCTCATAGAGCACGTAGAGATCAAAGCTTTGTGTGAGATACGCCCCGGAAACTTGGCAAAAGGACAGACTCTACTGACAAAAGGCGGACATCCCGCCGCAACCGGTTATGCCGGAGAAAACGGCTGGCAGCAGATGTGTTGCAACCCTGATATCGACCTCATCATTATATGTACGGACTGGCTGACGCATACCCCTATGGCCACCTACGCCATGGAACAAGGCAAGCATGTTGCCATCGAGGTGCCCGCCGCCATGACCGTAGCCGAGTGTTGGCAACTGGTAGACACCGCCGAACGTACCCGCCGCCACTGCATCATGCTGGAAAACTGCTGCTATGACGCCTTTGCCCTGACCACGCTGAACATGGCAAGACAAGGCCTGTTCGGTGAAATCATGCACGTGGAAGGTGCTTATATACACGACCTGCGCTCCATGTACTTCAGCGATGAAAACCAAGGCGGTTTCCATAACCACTGGAACAAGGCTTACTGTATGGAACACACCGGAAACCCCTATCCCACTCACGGTTTAGGTCCCGTATGCCAGATCCTGAATATCCACCGGGGCGACCGTTTGAATTACCTTGTGTCCATGTCCACCCACCAGGCGGGAATGACGGAATATGCCCGCCGCACTTTCGGCAAAGAATCTCCCGAAGCACAACAGGCTTACCTGTTGGGAGACATGAACACCACCCTCATCCATACCGTCAAGGGAAAGACCATCCAACTGCAATACTGCACCGTTCATCCACGCCCTTACAGCCGTTCGCACACCATCTGCGGCACGCGAGGGTTTGCACAGAAATATCCGGTAGCCACAATCAGTCTGGAAGATGTGTGTAGCGGAGAGGCAGACAGTGTAACTACCGAAGAGCTCTTGCAACGCTATCAACATCCTTTTACAGCTACCATCGGCAAAGAAGGAGCCCGCAAAGGTGTTCCGAACGAGATGAACTATATCATGGATTACCGCCTCATCTACTGTCTGCACCACGGGCTTCCCTTGGATATGGACGTCTACGATGCCGCCGAATGGTCGTGCATCACCGAGCTTAGTGAGCAATCGGTATTGAATGGCAGTCGCCCGGTAGAAATACCCGACTTCACACGGGGCGCATGGGAGACTTTTCCCTGTGTTGCAAAAAACTAATCTTGTGATACAGGGATCAGTCTAATAATGATACAAAGAAATACCCGCTACTCCCATATCCGACGAATGCCGGGAATGGTGGGATAAAGACGATTGACCTGTTCAGTCCGGACGACCTCACATGGACTTCAAGAATTGATATTGTAAAAAGCCCTAAACTGTTTACATCTGCAAAAAAACGTTCTTTTTCCTTGCGTGCTTTAAAAAGATACATTACTTTTGCCACCGTTAAACACAGTATTCACCCCTTTAAAACTGAAAGAAAGGGACTAATTTATGTTGGAACTATAATATCTCAGCCAGGACTAAGTTGACTCATCGGGATGATGGGGCTTTGCAATTTTCTTGATTAGTCCTACAATCACATTTATAATTTTATTATTATTCACTTCAATGCAGTGGACAGATAGCGTTGTATCTATCATCATCCCTCATGCATTGGATACAAAACGCATATTGCACTGCCCCGTCGCGAGGCGGGCAGCCCATGCCGTATGCGTACACATGAAAAAAGAAAATATGGGAATACGATTAAAAGATTTAAGTAAGCTGGGATATAGAGACAATGTAG
>ERZ773133.2414-NODE-2414-length-16894-cov-21.792684_pt1 | contig 16894 bp, 21 predicted proteins | sample MGYA00580861_ERZ773133 | MGnify/ENA primary metagenome ERZ773133 (study PRJEB29015, sample SAMEA2737844) | human gut metagenome | biome: human gut; feature: human-associated habitat; material: faeces | place: China | collected 2012 ...
CAGCACAAACGCAAACAATGACAAAATAGTAACAAACATTGTTAAAATTTTAACATTGTAATTATAAATAAAGTTAAACATATTATTATAACTTTACAATTGACAATGAACTATATTTGTGTTACAATAAACGTGCAGTCAAGGAAATATAGAAAATTTAGGAGGTTTATAATGAAAAAATACTACAAGGGATTTAAAAAAGGTCTTGTTTGCCGAGGAAAGCAATACCAAGAAAACACAATATTCGAAGAAGAGAAAGCAGAGGTTTGTAGAAGCGGAAATGCAGTCAACTTCCAGTCGCCTAGCTTCTTCTGGAGATTCCAGTCAATTAGCTTCTTCAGGGGGTTATAGTGTAATTACAGGCATTGGAATAAATAACAAAGCAAAAGCAAAGAAGGGTAGCTGGATTACTTTGGCAGAGTGGGAATTTAGTGAAGAAAATGACTTTTATATTCCTGTCTGTGTAAAACTGAACAGGTAGACGGCGAACGGATTAAAGAAGATACATACTATATACTCAGAAACGGCAAATTTGTAGAGGGATAAATGGGAGGGTAATCATGAAACTACGCAAAAGGAAAAAAACTGGTTGGACATGGGCAATCGACAACGAGGGCAAAGTGATGTGGGCTAAGGATGGCAACGGTGTAAGATATGAGCCGTGGAGTTTTGATAAGGCATTACAACGAGGTGTTAACCGTTCCCGTTGTTATAGTTATGAACACGTTTGCAGACTAGAGGATAATCACAAATTAGTTTGGTGTGAGGTGAAATAGAATGACTGTTGAAGCGTTAGTTAGTTTGCTTGGTGATTTTGAGATTGTTTTAGTGCTATCACCTGATGGAGAAAAATTTGAGGGGTTTGGTAAAGACCTAGATTTATGTCGGTGTGGCACCCGCGTAATAGAATCCATACATACAATAGTTGACGTAGAGGGCACCGCAACAATACTAATACTAACTAAGAAGTTGAAAGGGATAACATGAAATACTACATCGCAATTATAAACAACACCTATATCATAGATGGTGGAGGACATGAAACGGAAGAAGAAGCAAGAGAATATATTGAAAATTTTACTTGTTTGCCTTATAGATTAGATATATTTGTTAACAAACAAGATTATGAGAGTATGGTGAGGTATACATGGAATTGGGTGTTTACAAATTTAGTTGATTAGATGGGGGTATAGAAATGAAGATAAAGACAAGGCTACTAAAAGCAATGGCACACCCTGAGGTAATACACTTGTTAATTGAAATATGCGAGAATGAAAAGAAAAAACTGCTAACAAATTTAAAGCAACGGGAGCGTTTGGAAGCATCCACAATAGCACATTGCAATAAGATTTCTGACTACATAGCCAGAAACTTGAAATTGCAATAGAAAAGGTTTACAATATGAAATGCACGGGTTGTATTTATTATAAATGGTTGTCACACGGTTATAATTCGGCTTTGAATCATTGTTGTTGTCATTATATGCTATACACAGGCGATAGTAGAGTAATCCCCCCTGAGGGTTGTTATAAGCACCTTGGCACTAGATATGTACCTAAAACAAATCATAGATATAAAGACACCTTGACAGATGTGACTATTAGCCAAGCAACAAAAATTATAAATGAATTGGAAAAAGGAGAAAACAACATGAACGCACTAAACGTTATTGGAAGAATGGTAAAGGATATTGAAAAAAGCGTAGTAGGTGAAAAGAAAACGCACCTTGCTAAATTCTCACTAGCTGTTCAGGATGGGAAAGAAGTGGTTTACTTTTTCGACTGTGAAGCATGGGGACAACATGCGGACTTTGCAAGCAAATACTTGTCAAAAGGTATGCGAGTAGGTGTTACCGGAAAACTAACCCAACAGAGATGGGAAAAAGACGGGAAAAATTACTCAAAATATGTAGTAGTTGTGCAAGAGTTTACATTCTGCGAAAGTGCAGGGAAGAAAGAGGAAGTAAAGGAAGGGTCAAAACAACAAAGAATTACAGTTGATGAAGATATTCCATTCTAAATAGAGAAAAAGACGGTGTACACCGTCTTTTTTAATAAGAAAAAGAGGTGGATCAGGTGGCAAAGAAACGCAAAAAGACGACATTACAAAAGGCATATAGTAAAGAAGTGTCTAGAATCAAACAAGCCATGAAGCGACTTGCGAATCGAGGCTACATAGTAGAAAGTCCGAGCTTTAAAGATAAACCACGCACAAGGGATTTAGAACGACTTAAAAGCATAAAAACGCAACAGCTAATAGAGAAGTCACAGTTTATTGTGCCGGAAACAGGTGAAGTAGTCAGCGGTTTATGGGGTCAAAAATACGAGAATGTAAGAAGAAGCCAGAAAGCCGCAAAAACAAGAGAGCGCAAAAAACGTCATAGCACAGGTATCCCACCAAGAGCCGCACCTATGATTATACAAGGGTTCTTGAGTAATATCCCATACGGTAAACCTGAAATATTTCAACATTTTCATATCTGGATTCGTGAACTAATCGCAATGAACGGTGGTGGAGATGAGGGTGAAGATAAGGTCGCACAAATGTTATTAGAGGGGCAAGATAATATCCCCATTAGCAATTACGACCTATATGATGAGAATGAACGTGTTGCATATATGCGAGAATTAGAACGCTTTTTACCCGCAAACTCTTACAGTATGTATAATAAATATGCAGAATTGAGGGACAGTATTGAGGAATCAGAGGAAGAAGGTTGGAACGTCAACTGGATGTAGGTGTTTTGCCGCAGATTTTGAAACAACGGTATATGAGGGGCAAACCCGTACAGATGTATGGGCGGCAGGGATTGCAGAACTTTACACGGAAAAATCCGAGATTTTCAACAGTATTGAGAAGTTTTTCAGTTATGTCGCAGGTTTAAAAGACAGATGTATCATATATTTCCACAACCTAAAATTTGACGGACATTTCATTGTTAATTACTTTATTAAATGTGGGTACAAACAAGCATACGCCGAGGATGGGCAGGAACTCCCTAATAAATCCATGAAGAATTATACATGGAAATATGTTATCACCGATAAAGGGCAATGGTACAGAATTACATTAAAGATAAATAAAAAAATAATAGAGTTTCGGGACAGCATGAAACTATTACCAATGTCACTAAAACAAGTCGGGGAATCCTTTAAGACAAAACACCAAAAACTAGAGATGGAATATAAAGGATACAGAGAGCCAAACGGGGAGATTTTACCCCATGAACGGGAATATATACTAAATGACGTTTTGGTCTTAAAGGAGGGCTTGGAGCAATGTTTTAACGATGGGCATACACGCTTAACCATTGGAAGTTGTTGCCTGCATGAATTTAAGGGTGGGTACTGGAGGGATGAATATGAAGAACTATTCCCAAACCCTGAAGAACTTGCATTACCTGAATCTTTCAAATATCCAACTGTCGGGCAATATTGCCGACGTGGATACAAGGGCGGGTATTGTTATGTAAAGAAAGGATATGAAGGGAAGGTTATAAATTCCCTTGGTGTTACTGCGGATGTAAATTCTCTGTATCCCTATGTTATGCACTCATGCAGTGGTAACTGGTATCCAGTCGGAATACCTAACACCCTAGAACCGCACCAAATACCCTTTAAAGATTCACCGTCCCGCATTGTAGAATTTATAAATTTATGTGGCAATGCCACATTTTTCTATATCCGTTTTATTTGCTCTTTTGAGTTAAAGAAAGGATATTTACCAACAGTTCAGATAAAAGGAAATTTTCTATATCCACCAAATGAATGGTTAGAAACATCACGAGTTAAAATAGACGGAGATTACTATGATAAACTAACAATGCCAAACGGGGAAATAGCCCCGATGACCGTTGAACTAGTCATGGCGGAGCCTGACTTTGAATTATTTGTTGAGCATTACAACATATCAAATTTTAAAGTGTTGGATATGTTGGAATTTAGAACAGAATTTAGAATATTTGACAGGTATCTAAATAAGTACATCGAACAGAAAGAAACATCAGAAGGCGGTAAAAGAACCATTGCGAAACTCTATCAAAATAACCTGTATGGGAAAATGTCGACATCACCCAAAAACAAAATGAAGCGGATACATGATGACGAAACACACGGTATTACATTTACAGAGGTACAGTTGGAAGATAAGCAATCCGGATATATCCCAATTGGGGCAGCAATTACTGCATATGCCCGCTGTTACACCATACGAACAGCACAAAAGAATTATGAATATTTTCGGTATGCCGATACTGACAGCATCCACTGTGAATGTAAACCAAGTGACCTTGTAGGGGTTTCGGTACATCCTAAAAAGTTGGGTTGTTGGAAACTGGAAGCTACTTGGGACAAGGCACTATTTACAAGACAGAAAACATATATTGAACACGTGATAGCAGAAAACCTAAAATCGATTGAAACACCATACCATAATATACGGTGTGCAGGCATGACGAACAGACCAAAGGAACTGCTAAATTATGCCCTGAAAAAAGATTGGCAACAAGCCAGAGATATTTATGAACTTGAATTTTTAATGCGTCCAATTGATTATAAGGACTTTAAACAAGGGCTTACGATACCCAATAACCTAAAACCTAAAAGAATCCCTGGTGGGGTAATTCTTATTGAACAACCGTTTGAAATGAAATAACCACTATCTTTCCTCTAACCAAAAGGTCAGGGAGTTAGATAGTGGTTATTGTTATATCATTAGTTCTATCAATGCCACCCGTTTGCTAAACGTAAGCCATATAAGCAGAATTTAATCTGTAAGCTTCTTATATGCAAATAGCAGATTCAAGAACGTGATACCAATTTAATAAGATAAAAATTTAAGTGTTGCTTCTTTACATTCCAAGTTAGCAAACCGGAATAACCCTTGATTGAAATAATCTCGCAATACTGTGACATAAAGATTATTAGAATCCCTAATAAACGAGTTACCAATATCATTTGTTAGCACGGCAAATTTAATCGGGCAAGTTTCATCTATTCTACGGTCAACATAAACTAACCCTGTTTCGGGGAAGTCCCTGACAGCGTAAGCACCGCCATTATAAGTGAATGTGCATTTATATCGGCTGTTACCCTCTAGTCGCTCAATCATGCAATTATCATCATTTAGATAGGTGTTTTCCGTAGCGTAACCAATATAAGAATGGTTAGAAAATGCCCTGTTGAACCCGCTTTGTTTTAGTGCATTTGCGGCAGATTCAATGAACGCTGTTTCAAGCACCCATCCATCCCCCCGTAAAAACTTTGTGTCGGACTTCAATCGACTTGGAATATTAAAGGTTGTATAATACGGGTTCAGAAGCGATACAGTGTTACTTATCATATAAAGCGGGACATATCTACATTGCTTTCCTCGACCCCTTGCAACCGTTGTATGGAGGGAAATCAGCTTGGTTAGTTCATCCGGTGCATAATGGTTTGTTTCGCTCATGAACTCATCAAATACCATGCTTTGCACATCAGAAAATAAATGTGAATACCGCTTGAGTTTATCCGCTGTATTCAGTGCGGAGGCATACCCACACACATTCATATTTCCTACTGTGCCTATCATCAATTCAATGTATGTTCCACCGTCTTTTGATTTAGATGTCATAATATAATCATTGAAAAATAAATGGTGTATATCTGAAAAGAATTTTTCTGCAATGTTATTCAGTTCATTTGCAAACCGATATACTAACATGAACTTATCGCCGTTTTTTAAAAATCGGTTTACACATAATTTATTGAAATATGTTGTTTTACCAGCACTTCTATTCCCTGTAGCCATAAATATTTCTGGTGTTTGCCCAGATAAATCTTTCATAGAAAGTAGCTTTGTACCATCGTAGTAACTCATTGTATCCTCCATTATAAAATGAACTCACTGTTTCACATGAAACATTTCCAAACGTTCATATAAGTAGTGGCTACTGCAATTTCCAGACAGTAGCCACAGCGCATATAGAAAGACAAGAAGGGAGGAATTTCACATGGAATCAATCCACATTTATATTATATCCAATCTTTATTGATAAATCAACCTTTAAACTTGATTTAATGGTATAAATACAATTCTTTCAAAATCTGCCGTTTCGGAAATGGTACAACTGAACCCATCAGTAGTTCTTGTGATGGTTCTTCTCTGTCCATCACTGCAAGCAAGAACAGTTGGAGAAGCTGGGTATCCTGTTACAACATTTCCGCCATTGTCAATCAAATGTACAATGCAGGCATTTTCTGTATCTTCAAATTTTGGGATTACAATGTAAGCATCGCTTGTTTGGTCTTTTACAACTTGCATACTACCCTTACCAACATAACCACCAAGAACAGGTGTATAATTAGAGCCTACACCGCAGGAACTAGAAACATAACAACGAGGGTTAGAATCCCATTCGGCATAGGTTCCTTGAATCGTAAAGACCGCAAAACCATCAGCACCAACTGGGTAATCTGAATTTGTAAAACCGGAAGTATTCGGTACACTGATAACGTTGTCAATATAGCATCTTCGGAGGGTCAAACTTGACCCAATAACTGACGAACCCGCAACGCCTTTTTTCAATCTAATATAGTTTGTTCTTGAACCTGCGATTCTACAATCCTTGATTACCAAAGGGCCATCTAAAGTGATGCCATTACTTGGGAATGTTGTATTTACTGTACTATTATCAAGTGTTCTGAAAACATCCCCGAATGCCGGAGCATTTGTATAATTTGTTAAATCCATTCTAGCGATTGGGTTTTTAAAGTAGGAAGCGACTAAAAGAGTGATAAACGGGTGAGTTTCACTACCATCCATATAATAAGCATTGTCATAATCACTTGTGTTGGGTAAAGATTTAACATATTTAGTATGATTTACAATCAATGTATCTGTTGTTTGTGTTTCCTTTGCTTTGAATGGGTCAATCATTCCAAAGAAAGTAGCATTGTTAACTTTTCTGTTGTTTTGGCCCCGGCCTGATGCGATATAACAAACACTGTTATCATACATGGAAGAAGTGATATAAAACGTACCGTTAGAATCAACGTCAATTCCTTCATATTCCATCATATACATCCCTTCTACACTTTCATCAGGTAAAGAGATTGTACCAAGGAAAGACAGTTTGTTATAAACTGCGATTGTACCATTATTGATTTCATTCAGTTCTCTAAGGTCATATACAAATAAGCACTTAAAACCAAGAACAAAATAGAATCCGTTATAGAATACACCACCTTGGTGGAAGTCCACATATTCGGAAAAAACAGTGTTTAAATGGTCACTAGAGTTTTTATCCAAAACTTGTAATACCTTTTTTTCGGGGTCACACCCTAAAAATGTTATTTCATTGTCGGAGCGTTTGAATCCAATCAGCCATCCGGTGCGAGGGTCAAAACTAACATTACCACCCCAGTTATTAACATTGAAAGTTTCATCAATTTTAAATGTTGTATAATCAACTCGTTTTAGTACTGTGCCAGTTGTAAGATTTGCAGTTACATAAATATAACCGTCATGATAACAGCAGTCATTTCCATGACCTAGCGAACCGAACATTACACGATTCATAGTGCCATCATCATTTATTTCTAAAAGAACAGTAGAATTATCATTGCCTTGTTGTTGTTTGATAAATGCGAACCCTTTAGGGGTTTTACACATTCCTTGGTTGGTTGTTGTTAATGTTGGAAATAAATTTGATACAGGGTCGGTGTCCGTGGCAGGTCTAATAAATTTTTGCGTAACTCCACAAATACCACCAATAATTGGAAGTCCATCGGTTGTTATTGGTGTAACACCGCCGTCTAACTTCTGTTTTATTTCTTCGATTTCTGCATCCTGTTCTACGTTCTTTTTCTCGCAGGCTGTCACTCTATCGGTACAATCTTGGATTCTACTGTCGTATCCATCAATTTTTCCTTCTATAACAGTTACACGGTGCTTCACGTCTTTTACTTCCTGTCGATAAACTTCCACCTGTGCGTTATAGTTTCCGGTACAAACCCAATATTCTTCATTTTCAATATCAATACCGGATGGAACCCAGATTTTACTTGTGTAGCTTGCTCCTTGGTATGTTACAATCGACAAGTTCTCATATTGTCTTGTATTATCCCATTCACCTTCAATTTTCGGAACATACCTTGCCCCGATGTATGTATTATATTTTGGTTGCATAGTTATTCACCCCCGGCAAATATTTTTTGTGAAAAAGTAAAAGATAAATAAAAAGATTCATATGACCCTGAATAAGGAATAGTATTTGTTGTGATAGCTCTAAAACGTTTGCCACCATCTAGTACACCTGTTATTATCCCATTATTATAACCATATGTTGAGGTTGTCAGCGTAATATCCGCGTCACACTTTATAAGCGTAGAAGGGATACTAGATTCAATAACTAAGCTTGTGGCGACTGCGGTTGTTAAATATATATTTACAGACCTAGTAACGTTCCCACAATATACAACATCGGTATACGATAAATGCCCATTAGATGTATAAACAGTAGCACTAAATTCCCCTGATAAACAAATTATACCGTCCCCACATTTTGGGATTATGTCGTCGGCTTTTTGGATGCTAAACACATCATTAGCTGTTACTACAAAAGTACCACTACCTGATGTTGTTGTAGCTTTAAACATATCTCCAGCCATATATGTAAGTTTAGGATTAAACTCCCCCCGATAATTAGTCAACATCTTCTATCACCTCCAACCATAATAAAAGAAAGAAAAACAGCGAACACCACAAACACACGTTGTACAATTAAATTACACATTAGTGTAGCCTTTAAGGATTGCCGCAACCACGTTATCGAGGTTGTCAATATTCTGTGTGTTGGTTGTCACGTTAGTTTCTACACTGTTAGCCTTTTGGAGGGCAGAGGTAGCATCATTTGTGGCGGTCTGTGCATCTGCGGTTGCTTGGTCTGCTGCTGTCTTTGCGTTGTCTGCCTTTGTTTCAACTGCGGGAATTGTGGTTGTTTCGATTGTATTTACTCTGTTTGTAAGTTCTGTTACGTCTACTGTTGTGTTGCTGTTCTCAATAACAACCCAATTATTATTCTGTGTTGGTTCTTGTCCTGCTTCAATAGTCGCATTAGAAACATAGTATTTATTGGTTGTTGTGTAAAGTACAACAACCAAGGGTTCATATGCTTGGCTTGGGTCATAATTGCCTTTAAATTCTGGTTTCATTAAATACACCCCTTTATAATAACCAAATCCATGCCAACCATGTAGCAAACAACAAATTCTTTCAGTTGGCGGTTTTGCGTAAAATTCTACTATGGTTTCATATGGAATAAAAATATTATATTTATCCATAATATCACCACTGCATCACTAAATGCCCATATAGTGGGCTGTTACTGTCCATGATAGTATCAAATTCCATGAAATCCCAACTTTCGGGGATACAAGCCATGAAATAACCATCATTCGACAATCCAAACATTACATATTTTACAATGCGAGATACAAGCTGTTGTAAATTCTCGTCAATCCATTTAGACAGTGCAGGAATTAGCTTATCAACATACTCGCCGTTTTTCACTTTTTCCAACTCGTCTTGTAGTTCTGCAACGTCTTTCTTGAGTTGTTCAATGTCTGCATCCCGTAACTCGTACTTGTCTTTTAGGTCTTTGACTTCCTCCAAAAGATATTTGATATAGTCAGCCATCTTACATAGCATTTCATAGTAAGACAAACTTTCATCATAAACAAGCGGTAAAATCTTCTGGCACCAAAAACCCAGCCTATCATAAATAGTTCCATTGCATGGGTACAAATTAAATCACCCCCATCAGTAAATCAGCATGAACAGGTCATGCAATTCATCTATTACCATCTTATCAATGTTTACAAGTGTTTCCCTGTATTTCATGACAAGCTCTGCAAAACTCTTATTACCTGTGTTTCCTGTTTTATGAATTTTGTCGGCTAGTGTGTGGTCTTTTGTGTCATCTAACCTTCTCTTGTCGTTCGACTGATTGTGATACTTTGTATCCGTGGTAGTAGTATCTTTTGTGGTTCTGTCAACCTCGGTTAAATCTGTGCCATAATCCACACCACCATAATTAGCTTGTGGAAAGTCACTACCTAGTGTACTCCCCTTATCTGTTGTGGTTGAGTTTCCCTTTAACCCTGTTGTACTGTCTATGTTGGTTGTTTTCGTTTCATCTGCCCCTTGTACATCCTTGGCTTTTCTATCAAGCGTTTCTGTGTACTCAATGTCCGTGAGTGGGTCATATTCCAGAACCGTACTCCTGTATAGGTCATTATAATAGGGCATGATTAAATTTAACCGTTCTTCTAGGGCTAATTTCCAAAGTCTAACCGTTTCGTAACAGATCTCTTTATTGAAATAGTGGAGCAGGATTTTACGGCAAAGCGTTCCTCTGTATTCCTCAGCCCATATAGGAAAATCAAAATCAAAAATTTTCGGAATGGCAATATCAATTTTTTCTGATATTGTTTTATATGGGTCGTCCTGACTAGCTTGTAGAATTAAAATTTTTACTTGTGTTGTGTAGTTACTCATTTTCTTCTACCTCGCTATATTCTGATTCAGGTTGGTTTACAAGCGTTACAACGTCACTTCTATATCTAACATTTATACTAGTGCCGAACAGCTTGTTAATACACTCAGCGGCTTTCCTGCGACTATCTAAGAACACATTTCTTTGTACTTCTACATTACCATAGTTCCCAACCGCTTCGGCTTCTACAACTCGTTCTTTCTTTTCTACGTTCATGTTTTCCACGCCGCAGAACGTCAAGAACTCGTTCCATACATTGTTAAACAATACATGAAGTTTATCCGATACAAAAGGTGCGTCCGTTCGCAGGGCTTGAATATCACCGATTTCAAGAGCATTATCACCAAAGATAAAGGGTTCGTTTCCGTCATATTTCAGATACAAGTTTTTCATTGTAAGCCGCTGAGATTCAGGAGATAGAATCATGACAGGCGTTTTCTGCGCTTTTACGTTTACATCTATTGCCCGTTGGATTTCATATAATCTACGTGCATACTGGCGAACAGTGAAGAAGGTAGGAACACGCATATAATTATTCCAAATCAGTACGGAATCCAGTCTGTTGCAATCCTTATTGTATCCGTTTGCACCATATGCAACCCAATGTACAGGGTCACCATATACATCCAGTTGCCCGGAAAGAGTAGTAGTTAATGCCAAGTCGCCTATGATTTCATCTCGCAGATAACAGGCAACGCCGTTATAAAACAAGGTCTTTTCTAAAAACCGTTCGTTTACAGTGTCGGGAATCCGCTCCCACTCAAATACATTCATGCAAATATTTGACATACGGCTTAAAATGTCATCATATGTTTCTCTGTTGATTTTTGCCGTATTTTCAAAACTTGCAAAACGTTTTTTACCCATCAATCTTCACCCCCTGTATAAGTTGTGCTGTTGTCCCTGTCATAATTTCCCACATCGCCATCATGCCACATGGTAACCCCGTTGTTAAACATCTGTTTAATTCTCGCCATATCTCCAAACGGCACAGACCCCGTTATTTTTACGTCAGCAGTCTTGATATAATTCCAATATGGACGAGTTTTATAATTTACGTTTTTCAGTCGGTCGATTTGGTACCCGTACATTGAAAAGAAGTTATCAATGATTCTGGCATATTCAAACTTTACACCAACGCGAATAAAATAGATGTCTTTCCGAAAACAAGCGGTGGTAATGCCCGATGTTTGGGACCCGTGAACCCTATTCGCTGACTTCGCTTGCTGTGACATTTCCAGTAGTGTGTTTGAAATCTGTGTTGCTCCACTTACAAACGCACCTGAATTTCCAAGGGCAACCCCCGCCCCGATATTGATTGCCCCGCCTAACGCAGATAGTGCCAAGCTGTTGCCGTTTTGCGCTAACCATGCTTTATACGTGTCTGTTACAAATGGAACTTGCGGGAAGTTTGTAAGCAATACGGCATTGTCTGGGTCTGCTAACTTTTTTAGGTGTCGAACAGGCATTGCCCACACTTCGGGGGATGGGGAGCGTAACGCATAAACAATAAATTCACAGTTTTCGTTGTCCGAAAAATCTTCATACCGCATAACCTGTTCTGTTCCCTCGATATTGCTTACAATCAAATAGTTGTATGGGTAAGTAAACAGCTTGTTATTTTTTGGTTTCCAACCGCTGAGTGTGTCATACTTTTTCGGGATATTCACGGTTTTACTCATAGGAACTTTACTATCATACCCGCCGCCGCTAAAGCCTTGCATATCGGGAAGCTCAACAATACTTATAATGTCATCGACACTAGTATCATTGATACCATCATTGTAATTTTTGATGGTGTTGCCCAACTCTGTTGCCCCGTCTTTATCAGCATTAGAATAATAGAACCGTGTAGCGTAAAACATACCGTCATACATGACCGGCTCAGGTGTAGAACCGTCTGCCCGTTTGCTAACAAACATATGCAAACGGTTTGTACCCTCTGACCCAATCGCCCTTGTGGGTTGTTGGTCTTGGGAAACAATTTCACCGATTTCCAAATTCTCCGGTATCGTATGAACCCCAATACCGTCATTGATAACGTGTTGACGCTCTACAAAACTGTTATGAATTGTAATATCAAATTGCCATGTTTGCCAAACGTCTAGCGAAAAATGTACTAAACAGTCATTGACATTGATAAAATCAATACTATCAATAAACGCATAAAACCACTTGTTTCCAAAGTTAGCGTTTTGGAACATGACATAATTACAATTATATAGGTTGTCGGCAGGCTTCGGAATCCTGATGGCATTCTGCATTCGTACAGGGGTTAAACCGCTAAAAGTGTATTTTGTTTTACCGTTAAAATAGTTATATTGAGTGCTAGCATCCGGAAAGTCTAGCTGGTCGGTATAACTGTTATCTATGGGAACCCCAGACAAAATTTTAACCACTGTGAGTGGTGTTCTTGGTTGAACATCCATTTATATTCCCCTTTACGGATTGATAGTAATTGTTGCTGCACCTGCTACTTCCGGATTTTGAATGGAAGTGGCTGTAACTGTGATTTCCTTCACATCTGTTACACCTGCGTTAGCTGTAAACAAACCGCTGTTAGTAATCTTACCGTCTGAACCTTCGGGAATCGACCATGTTACACCGTCAATATTCAAGCCACTACCATTTACAACTGCGGAAAGTTGAATAGACTGCCCTGGGGTTACTGTTGCAGTTGCAGGAGATACGACCACACCCGTCACAGTGCTTGCTTGTGTGGTAAATGCAACAGCGTTTTCAAACGGGGATACACTAAATGTTTTCCATGCATGAAGCATGAAGTTTTGATACAAGCCTTGTGGGTTATATACATCATTTGTATTCAGGTAGTTATCAAAAATCATGAACCATTCTCTATCTACAATGATTGCTGGAACGGTTTTCAAGAGTTCTTTCTCGCTCTCTGTAAGTGGAGTATAAGTTGGGTCATCCTTGAAAATTTCCGCAAGTCGTCTATCATCTGAACCTGTCAAATCATCAAACAATACACGCTGGCCCATAAATTGAACATACTCCAAATTGAAAGCATTTGCAAGCACATCTACACCAATCAGAGCATCAAACGCAGTACCGCAAAGTAACATCTGTTCGGATTTTGGTGTCAAGTTATGCACGCCTTGTTGATTGTACTTCGTTGACATGAAAGTGAGGTTATTGGAAAGTGTCTTGATTTCTCTAACAATATCTGTTGCATTTTCTTTTGTTACCGCAGGAATTTCAACAGGATAGAAAGCACCTCGAATAATGGCTCTTGCGGTCATATATTTCATTACAAGGAACTCGTCATAGTTTGCAGATGTGTATAACCGCTCAATGATTCTGTTAAGCAAATCATTTACACCGTCAAAAGAAAGAAAAGCCTGTCTGAGTTCCGGCTCGGAAACAGTTGTTTTATACATCTTTTGATAGTTCATAGTATGAAAAGCTGCTCTAACGTCTGGTTTTTCACGTTTGAAAAGTTCATTTTCTGCTCTGTCGGGGTTAAAATCTTCAATGTGGGCGAGGTTTACAAAAATTTCCTCGATGGTTTCACCATACTCCAAAAAGCCTTTTTTGAACATTGCCCATGGATTTTCATAGAATTTAGATTTAATCAGTGCCCGACCAATTCTATTAAACAATGTCGCCAAGAACGCATTGCGATTCGGAACATAGTCTAAAATCGCTCTACCTGCTTCGTGAAGGGTTTCCAAATTATTTGCATGGACAACCGGAACCATGTCCGCATATGTGCCGCCAATTTCTTCACGCACACCATTTAGAATCTGTGCGGACGTTGCTTTAATATTTTCGCTTGGTTGTGGAATTTTAGGCATTTTTATTCATCTCCTAACATTTCATCTAATGTAATAATTTCTTCTGTTGGTTCTTCTGTTGCCGTATCTTCAATCGTAGTTGTTTCTGTTTCGGGTTGTGTACCACCAAAGAACCTATTGATATAATTTGTTTTTAACTCGTTATATTTTGTTTCCCATTCGTTGGTTTCTTTTGCTCGTTCTGTAAACTCGTAGTTTTCACGTTCGCCGTCATAGCTTTCACCGTAACGGGACAAAATACCTTCCCGTTCGTCAAAATCATCACGGATTTTTTGGATGTCATCCATCATTGCCTCTGAAAGACCGCCAGTTTCAACAATTCTTTTTAGCACATTGTCAAAACCTGCTCTTGTAAATAGTGCCATATAATCACCACCTATAATATTTATTGTAAAGATAATATTTCTGCATAAAAGTTGACTTTTTCCGCCCTGTGGGTTGTGGGGTTGGCGGTGGGTTCGGGTCTACTGGAAAAATATCCTCGGGTAGGTAGATAAACCCCTGACAGATAGCCGAATCCCACCAAGACCAGTTGTCGACTTTTCGTAGTGTTTGCGTGTAGAAAAATGTCCCGCCGTATGCACTGTTAGACGTTGTAATGATTTTACCATCTTTACTGATTTTTTCAACAATTGCAACGTGTCCGCCTTGGCTTGTGTATGGTTCTGCATATCGAAAACAAATAATTGCCCCCAACTGCGGGACGCTACCATATTTATATACATTGTGAACTTTGTTGTAATCCCACCACGTATCGGCATTACCAAGACTTGTTGTTGGCTTTTCGTCTAGTATCTCGTAACGTCTACCCCACGCATAGCAAGTACAGTTTGGAAGCCCATAGCCTGCTTGATAAAATGGATTTTCGGAATAATAGTATTTGCTCCCTACAACACCATCATCATTTAGTCTTGGTGCGTAAACGTAACCACCTGTTAACGTATTATACCAATAACGGGCGTTCTGCCTGCGTTCTTCCAGTGCAACTACACCCGGGCGTTCATATTCATAACAAAAACATTCCGCTAAATATTCGGGGGATTCAGTGGACTTCTGATATTCACTCCACGTTAACGGGTAACTTGCTGTCGGATACCATTCTAAACCGCTTCGGTACTCGTATTGAATCCGTTCACATTGTGCCTTTATGTCACCAATATTGTATCCTTTTTTAGTTGCCCAGTTTGTAAAGTTTGTCGCTGGTGTCCACTGTACTAAACCATAACCGCCGCTGTAATTGCCCTCCTGCAAGCCTTCCCATAACCCCGGGTTCATAGTAGATTCGCGTTGCATATTGCCAAGCATTCCGCAAATAGCGTTTTTTGTCCATCCTAAAGCTGTGAAATAATTCATTATGTATTGTGCGTTGTCTTTTTGGTCTGCTACATCTAAATACACATTACTACTAATAATGCCCATTTCATCATCCTTTTGTTGCTAGCTTGCGATATAACGCATCTGGTGTGGGGTGACCGTCTAAATATTTCATAGTTCCATCTGATAAGTTAAATCTGGATTGTACTGCACTCCGATAGTTGGACTTTGTAAAGCCGTTCAATCCTTTTTCCTTGAAATACGGTAAGTAGTCACATTTTAAAGATTTATTAGTATCCACCTTTGTAGTAATACCATTAACCTTGCCACTGTCTGAATCTTGCCAGATAGACCAATTTGAAATACTAGGTGTAGATACCCCCCATTCTGCAACCCACAACGGAAATTTTTGCAATTCTTTTGATTTACTAAAGTATCGGTTATGATAATCAACATTTGTATAATTGCCACAATACCAACCGTTTTTATTCATATCACGAATGAACGTTAATGCGATTGAATTTACTGTATTTACATCAATTTTATACCCTAGTTCCTTTGCGTATCTCACGGAATCATACTCATAATCAAAAAAGACAGGTAACTCAAATTGTTTACCCTTTAAGCAATCTCTAAATACCTTTGCTTCTCTCAAAGCATCTTTTGAATTAACCGAATAACTAAACCAATAGGCCCCAAGTTTAATACCGTATTTTTTAGATTGCTCATAGTTATATTCAAATGTGCCGTCTTTTTGTGTTATGTCGTTTCCGTAGCCTGCCCGCAAAATTGCAAATCTAATTCCATCGCCTGACACCTTTTTCCAATCCACTTTCCCATTATGGACAGATACGTCAATTCCTTTATACATCAATGTTATCTTCCCCCATCTCTTTTTCCTTTTCTAGAACGTCTACAAGTTTCTGCATGACTAGGGTGTTGTTTGCTAGTGCTTGCGTAATGTCTACCATTTCTTGCCTATGCTCTTTTGTGATACTCTCAATCTGTGTTGTGGTTCTATCAAATAAATATTTGATGAACCAGACCGCCGCACCACACATCACAATAGGGAATCCTACTGTTCCGATAATGCTTACAATCTCATCTATTGTTATCACCCCCTTTTATTGTTATATGTTATTATACCATAATTTTGTTGATATTTCAACGTGTTAAAATTTTAACAATGTTTGTTACTATTTTGTCATTGTTTGCGTTTGTGCTG
>ERZ773133.2419-NODE-2419-length-16863-cov-6.933127_pt1 | contig 16863 bp, 15 predicted proteins | sample MGYA00580861_ERZ773133 | MGnify/ENA primary metagenome ERZ773133 (study PRJEB29015, sample SAMEA2737844) | human gut metagenome | biome: human gut; feature: human-associated habitat; material: faeces | place: China | collected 2012 ...
TTTGAAAAGGAAATTTTGACATGCCATATTCTATTATGATTGACGCCGGGCATGGAGGAACACAGTTGCGCAAGTAAGGCTGATAACGATATTACTTAAAGAAAGGCAACTGTTGTACCTATCAGAATTAAATATGTGTGAGAGGACAAGCCTTTCAGTTTATAGACGTTCAGAAATGAGCGTCTATTTTTTTACCCAAATGAAAGGAGAATTAAAAAATATGAAAAAGTTTATAAAACGATTGCTTACAGGTGTTCTCACTTTGGCAACCGTCTTTACTGCTCTACCCACAACTGCGGTTCATGCTGCGGATTCCGTCTATACTACAACAGACGGAAAAGCAGGAACAATCGTCAAGATTGATAATGGCGGTTCAGAGGTTTCCAGTTTTGAAGAAAGCATAATGAACGCTGACGGGCAGATTGCCTATTGTGTAGATATTAACACCGACTTTAAATCGGGATATAAAAATCGTGTTGACGCTAAAGACAGAATGAGCAACGACCAAATTTCAGACGTGGCGTTGAATTTGGAATATGTCAAACAGTATTCCAAAACTCACAGTCTTTCCAGCAAACAGGCTTATCTATTGGAACAATGTGTTGTCTGGCGAAGATTAAGCGTTCATTTAGGTTGGGGTTACAACAATGTACGAGCCGCCTATGATGAAATATCAGAGAAAATCCAGTCAGAAGTCTATGAGAATGCAAAGGCTTTCGCTAAAGAAAACAAAGACCGTTACGATTGCGGCGGTTATATCTATGTCGGTGAAGGACAGGACTTAGGACAGTTCTGGGCGAAACTGGCTGTCGGGAATGGCAAGATTCAGAAATCTTCCAGTAATACAGCAATTACAAAATCGAATGATTGTTATTCAATCGCTGGTGCGACTTATGGCGTCTATTCTGATAAAGGCTGCACAAAATCTGTTGCCACACTTACGACAGATAGTAACGGAAATACTGACACTGTGGAATTAAGAGCAGCAGCATATTATGTAAAAGAAACAAAAGCTCCAAAAGGTTTCCAGTTAGATAAGAACGTCTATACCCTTACGGTCAAGGCTGGTGAAACTTCCACATTGAAAGTGAGCGATACACCAAAGGTCACAGATACTTTGGTTGAGCTTTTCAAGATTGATATGGAAACTTCCAAAGCTACGCCACAGGGTAACGCTTCTTTGGAGGGTACGGAGTTCGTCTGGAAGTATTATGACGGTTACTATACGAAAGACAATCTTCCATCAGAACCGACACGCACATGGACGACAAAGACAATCGCTGAAAAAGACAGCAATAATGAAGTCCATTACATCACAAGATTAGCGGATTCCTACAAGGTATCGGGCGACAGCTTCTATACACAGAATGGTGCTATCTGTTTGCCACTTGGTACTATCACTGTGGAAGAAAAGGCAGCACCAAACGGTTACTTATTGGAAGGCGCTTATATGCAGGCTGTCGGAAGTTCAGAACAGATAAAAGGCGTGTATGTGGCACAGATTACAGAAGATGGTGAGCTTGCAGCGTTAAGCGGCAGCAACCAGTATTCCGTATCGGACAAGATTATCCGCGGTGGTGTCAAAATCCAAAAAAGAGATTTGGAAACAAAAGATACAAAAGCACAGGGCGGAGCCACTCTGAAAGACACTGCCTTTGAAATCACTTCCTTAAATGATAACGCTGTCTTGGTAGAGGGAAAGTTATACAGCAAAAATGAAGTTGTCAAGACAATCCATACAGGCGTTGACGGTATCGCTTCTACTTCCGCTGATACATTACCATACGGAAAATACCGTATCGAAGAAAGCAGCGCGCCAGAGGGATATTTGACGGACGGCGCAAAACCGATTGAATTTGAAATCACAGAAGATAGCAAAATCGTGGATTTAACAGATGAAGCACATTCTGTCTACAATCAGATTAAACGCGGGGATATTGAGGGTGTGAAAATCGGTGATGGCACTCACAAGCGACTTGCGAATGTTCCCTTTCGGATCACGAGCAAGACGACTGGTGAAAGCCATATCATAGTGACAGATAAAAACGGTCAGTTCTCTACCGCTACTGACTGGGCATCTCATAAACAAAATACCAATGCTGGCAAAACCAGTGAGGACGGTATCTGGTTCGGCACTTCCACACCAGACGACAGCAAAGGTGCTTTACTCTATGATACTTATGAGATTGAAGAATTACACTGTGATTCCAATAAGGGAATGACGTTGATTCCGGCGTTTGATGTAGTGGTATCAAGAAATAAGGTAGTTGTGGATTTAGGTACGCTTACAGATGATTATGAGCCGGAAATCACTATCCATACGACTGCTACGGATAAGGTGACAGGTGAAAAATCAATCGTTGCCGGAAAGAGCGTGACTATCGTTGATACGGTGACTTTGGACGGTTTGAAGAAAGGCACAAAATATCAGTTAAAAGGCTGGCAGATGGTGAAGTCTGAAAATGCACAGCTTTTGATTGATGGTAAACCTGTGGAAAGTGATTATACATTCACTGCGAAAAAATCAGAAATGGAAGTTGAGGTTTCCTATACATTCAATGCTTCTGCTCTTGGCGGTAAAGACCTTGTAACCTTTGAAGAATTGTACGATTTATCCAACCCGGACGAGCCTGTCAAAGTGGCAGAACACAAGGACATTGAGGACGAGGGGCAGACCGTGACGATTGAAGAACGTGTGATTGAAATTCATACCAACGCTGCCGACAAAGTTACAGGTGAAAAGATGATTGTTGCTGGTAAAGAGGTAACTGTCATTGATACGGTCACTTTAGATGGTTTGGAGAAAGGTACAAAATATCAGCTCAAAGGCTGGCAGATGGTGAAGTCTGAAAACGCACAGCTTTTGATTGACGGTAAACCTGTGGAAAGTGATTACACCTTTACTGCGAAAGATTCCAGTATGGAAGTCCAAATTGAATTTACATTCAATGCCAGCGAGCTTGCAGGAAAAGACCTTGTGACCTTTGAAGAATTATATGATTTATCCAATCCAGACGAGCCTACAAGGGTAGCGGAACATAAGGGCATAGAGGACGAGGGGCAAACGGTGACGATTACGGAACGTATCATCACTATGCACACAACCGCCACAGGCAAGGTAACAGGTGAAAAGACGATTGAAGCAGACAACAAAGTAACGATTGTCGATACGGTTACTTTAGACGGTTTGGAAAAAGGCGTAAAATATACCCTTAAAGGATGGGAAATGGTGAAGTCTGAAAATACAGAACTTCTGGTGAATGGTAAACGTGTAGAAAATGACCTTACTTTCACCGCTACAGACAATCAGATGGAAGTTCAGATTGAATTTACGTTCAATGCTTCGGAACTTGGCGGCAAAGAGCTTGTGACGTTTGAAGAATTGTACGATACGTCCAATCCAGATGAGCCTATCAAAGTGGCTGAACATAAGGACATCAAGGACGAGGGGCAGACCGTGACGGTCAAAGAAAAACCAGAATCCCCTACGACACCAGAAGAACCTGGCACACCAACAAAGACAAGCGATTCACCAAAAACAGGTGACAATACGCCATTTGTCGCATTATTCGCCATGATGGGAATTTCCGCTGCCGGTCTTATCTTTGCCGGATATAAGAGATTCCGAAGAAAAGGAAACAGATAATGAGCCTGGCACTTGGAAGCCTGTTTGACGGAATCGGCGTATTCCCTCTTGCGGCCTCCCGTCACGGGATTACCCCTGTATGGGCCAGTGAGATTGAAAAAGTACCAATTTCCATTACAAAAAGGCATTTCCCCGATATGCTCCACTTGGGGGATATTACGAAACTGAAAGGCTCTGAAATCCCTCCGGTGCATATCATCACATTCGGCTCACCCTGTCAGAACCTTTCCGCAATCGGATTCCGTGAGGGACTGGCAGGGAATAAATCGGGGCTTTTCTATCATGCAATCAGAATCATAAAAGAAATGAGGTGTGCGACCAATGGCATATTTCCAGTTATCGCTGTTTGGGAAAACGTCGCAGGAGCGTTTTCATCAAATCACAGGCTGGACTTTAAATCTGTGCTGGAATCGTTCACAGATTCCGAGATTCCAATGCCTGATTCTGGAAGATGGGCAAAATGCGGAATGGTTAGAGGGCGTGTCGCTGACGTCTGCTGGCGCCTCTTGGACGCCCAGTATTGGGGAGAACCCACCCTCGTACAGAGAAGAAAACGCGTCTTTGTCGTGGCAGATTTTGGAGGACAGCGTGCCGCAGAAATATTACTTAAACCCCGTCAACTGTACCCACTTCCTGACGCTGGCGGAAAGGGCAGGCTATCCCCCTCCGGAGTCGGTGGAATACCTGCTGCTGAAACAGGGAGGGGAATACCCGTCTTATGCCCCTTTGAGGAAAGACGTATGCGAAGCTGTGCAAAATCGGGAGATATACCCGGATTCTTACGAAGCTTCGGACGGGCAGATGACCCTTTTCCCACTCTTTTAGCAGGCGCGGTCAATATTTTTTCGTTCTGGTATAAGGGAAAAGAAAAAGACGGAGTTATCCGCTATCTGACACCGCTTGAATGTGAACGTCTGATGGGGCTTCCCGACAACTGGACGAAGTATGACTATCTCGGGAAACAGACCAGTGACAATGCAAGGTGTACCGCGCTTGGAAATGCAATCGCCCTTCCCTGTGCAGAGTACATTATGGCAGGAATTAAAGAAGTATTGGAGGGATAAAGTTTGAGAAACTATCACAACAAAGAACCGCCTGAAATAGTTTCGTTTTAGGAAAATCAGCATATAGCTGATATTTTATCTAACTTCTGCCTGATTATGATTTATCTTTCTGAATGGGGATTGTCAAGGGTGCTTTAGCACAACGCAACGCCCTTTACTATCCACAGGCAGACAGATATTATCCTGATGGCAGAATGGAACTATATAACAAATCAATCAAAATCAAAAAGAAAAGAGGTAAACAATTTATGGAATTAAGATATGTTATCCCGAACATGGAAAAGACATTCGGGAATTTGGAGTTTGCAGGAGAGAATAAGGTGGAACAGCGCAGGATCAACGGACGCATGACGGTCGTTTCCCGTAGCTTCAACCTTTATTCGGACGTACAGAGGGCAGATGATATTATCGTGGTGCTGCCTACTTCTGCTGGTGAGAAGAACTTTGAATCAGAGGAAAAAGTGAAACTTATCAATCCCAAAATCACCGCAGAGGGTTATAAAATCGGTACAAGAGGATTCACAAACTATATCCTGTCAGCAGACGATATGGTGAAAGCGTAAGGAGGTAGAAAGATTATGAGATTAGCAAACGGAATCATCATTGACAAGGAAAAGACTTTCGGAGTATTGAAGTTCTCCGCATTAAGACGTGAGGTACATATCCAGAATGAGGACGGTACGGTTTCTGAAGAAATCAAGGAACGTACCTACGATTTGAAGTGTAAGGAGCAAGGACGCATGATACAGGTGAGTATTCCGGCTTCTGTTCCGTTAAAGGAATTTGACTACAACGCAGAGGTGGAACTTATCAACCCTGTGGCTGATACAGTGGCAACCGCTACATTTCAAGGTGCAGATGTTGACTGGTACATCAAAGCAGATGATATTGTCTTGAAGAATAAGAACGGTCAGCCAGCAGGAAATTCGCAGCACCATAATCAGCAGCCGCAAAGCAAAAATAAGTAATTTTAAGTGTTCTCATATGATGTTGCATAAGGTATAATTATTCTATAAATCAAAAGAAAAGAGGTAATTATGTATGATTAACTATAGTATTCTTAAAATAAAACTCTTAAGTATTATTGAAAGTATTGATGATTATACCTCTGAACCATTCATATCTGTACCTTGCACGACCTTAAAAAATAATCTGGAAAATGATACCATGACTGTTGATATTTTAGAATATTGCTGTGATGTTATTGAGGATTGGTATAAAGATAATTTATCACATATTTGTAGCAATCAATATGTGATAAGTCCTGAAAACCATAGAAAGAATACACAAACCATTAAGGAGATTAATGAGGATATTCAAGCTAACCGTGAAGAATATGAAAAGTATCTGTCCAATCCTTCAATTAGTCAAGCTAATCCATCAATCAGCGGTGATAAAATATTTATTGTTCATGGACATGATAATGGGTTAAAAAATGAAGTTGCACGTTTTTTAGAAAAATTAAAACTAACACCTATAATACTTCATGAACAGGCTAGTGAGGGTGAAACAATTATTGAAAAAATTGAGCGATATTCAAATGTTGGTTTCGGTATAGTATTGTATACTCCGTGTGACAAAGGAGGATTAGCTAACGATGGAGCAGAATTAAAGTATAGAGCACGTCAAAACGTTGTCTTTGAACACGGGTATCTTATAGGAAAACTAGAAAGAAAAAATGTTTGTGCTCTTGTAAAAAGTGATGTTGAAAAACCAAATGACATTTCAGGTGTAGTATATGTTTCCTATGATGAAAGTGGTGCTTGGAAAATTGAGATTGCTAAAGAACTGAAAGCGGCTGGTTATAACATTGATTTTAATAAACTGTTTTAAATTTAATGAAATAAGGTGTATGCAAGCAGTAAATCCTTGTGGTTTGCTGCTTTTTTCGTGGAAAGGAGAATTTTATATGCCACAATTCAATAAACGTGGGAATCGAATCAGAGCCAGTGACAAATCGCTGGTTTTTCGTTTCTCGGCTGGTTCGTTGCTTTTACTGTTCCTTGCGGTGATTATGCTGCTGAATCTAAAAACAATCATCACAACAGACTGGAAATCGGTCAGTTTTCTACAAGATGGCAGCGTCCAGTTGACGGTCACACCATACATGGTGACTACGGTAATTATATCGGCTCTGCTCTGTGCGCTGGCTGCCATTTCCTACCATAGATTCCAGTATGACAGAGTGAAGCAGCTCTTTCACCGTCAAAAGCTGGCTCGTATGATTTTAGAGAATGGCTGGTATGAATCAGAATCTACACAGGACAGCGGATTCTTCAAGGATTTACCAGCGTCCAGCAAGAAAGAGAAAATCACCTACTTTCCTAAACTGTATTACCGTATGGATAATGGACTATTGTATATCCGTACAGAAATCACGCTGGGAAAATATCAAGACCAGCTCCTACATTTGGAAAAGAAACTGGAAACAGGCTTGTATTGTGAGCTGGTGTCAAAGGAGCTGCATGATTCCTATGTGGAGTATGTGCTTCTCTATGATACGATTGCAAATCGAATCTCTATCAACGAAGTACAGGCAGAACATGGCAGCCTGCGTCTGATGAAAAATGTCTGGTGGGAGTATGACAAGCTCCCCCATATGCTGATTGCCGGCGGCACTGGCGGTGGTAAAACGTACTTTATTCTTACTATCATTGAAGCTCTACTCTGTTGCAATGCCACCATGTATGTGGTAGACCCGAAAAATGCCGACCTTGCGGATTTATCTGTCGTCATGCCAGAAGTTTACTACAAAAAGGACGATATAACCGTCTGCATTGACAGTTTTTATCATGGTATGATGGCAAGAAGTGAAGCTATGAAGCTCATGGAAAATTACAAGACAGGTGAAAACTACGCCTATTTAGGACTATCGCCACATTTCCTTATCTTTGATGAATATGTGGCGTTCATGGAAATGCTCACTACAAAAGAAAATGCTGCTGTGCTGAACAAATTGAAACAGATAGTCATGCTCGGACGACAGGCAGGATATTTTCTGATTCTCGCCTGTCAGCGACCAGACGCAAAATATCTCGGTGACGGAATCCGTGACCAGTTCAATTTCCGCGTGGCTCTTGGGCGCATGTCGGAGCTTGGCTATTCCATGATGTTCGGGGAGACGGACAAGGACTTTTTTCTGAAACAGATCAAAGGACGTGGCTACGTTGATACAGGAAATAGTGTCATATCTGAGTTTTACACTCCCCTTGTACCCAAAGGACACGATTTTTTAAAAGAGATAGGGAGACTTACACAAAACAGGCAGGACGGACAGGCGGCGTGCGAAGCGAAAGACGCAGGTACGGACTAGCCTGTGCTGGTGCGGTTCGCCGCGCCAGCTTATCGCCCCCGTTATCTAACAGGGGGGCACAAATTATCTGGAAACAATCAATCACATATCAAAAAGTCCTTGAAAACAGAGGACTTTTCAAATATTCGAGGGAGTGTGACAAAATCGGTAACTGTCACATTCCTTTTTCGATTGGAGGGATTGAAACTGAATGATACCGACTGGATAAATAAACTCAAAGAAAAACGGACGCAGTACGGCGTTTCCCAGAATCGTCTTGCGGTCATGGCTGGTGTCAGCCGAGAGTATGTCAGCAGGATTGAATCTGGAAAAGTAGCCTTGACAGAAGAAATCAAGGGGAAATTCACGGACGCTCTGGAAAAAATGAATCCAGAGAATCCGTTGGAAATGGTCTTCGATTACGTCAGAATCCGATTCCCCACACAGGACGTTCGGCACGTTGTTGAGGATATTCTTAGGCTTAAACTGGACGTAATGATACATGTGGACTACGGATTCTACTCCTATGCGGAACATTATGTGCTTGGTGATGTGTTCGTGCTGACATCACCCGATAAGGAAAAAGGTACATTGCTGGAGCTGAAAGGCAAAGGCTGTCGGCAGATGGAAAGCTATCTGCTGGCACAGCATAGGAGCTGGTATGACTTTCTCATGGACGCTCTGGTGGAGGGAGGTGTGATGAAACGTCTTGACCTTGCCATCAACGACATGGCAGGAATCTTGGATATTCCAGAGCTGACAGAGAAATGCAACCGTGAGGAATGTATTTCCGTATTCCGCAGCTTCAAGAGCTACCGCAGCGGTGAGCTGGTGAGAAGCAATGAACAGGACAGATACGGAATGGGAAATACGCTTTATATCGGTTCGCTCAAATCGGAGGTTTATTTCTGTATCTACGAAAAGGACTATGAGCAGTATGTGAAATACGATATTCCGATTGAAGATACGAAAATCAAGAACCGTTTTGAAATCCGGCTGAAAAATGAGCGAGCCTATTATGCGGTGTGTGACCTGCTGACCTACCATGACGCAGAGCGTACCGCTTTTGACATTATCAACCGTTATATGCGGTTCGCTGACAGGGAGGTGGAGAAAAGACGCAGCGAATGGCAGACTAATGAGAAATGGGCGTACTTTATCGGCTCTGATCGTGGGCGTCTGAAACTGACGACCAAACCAGAGCCTTATACGCTCACAAGGACGCTCAACTGGATAAGCAGACAAGTCGCTCCCACTTGGAAAGTCTTGCAGAAGATTGACAGTAAAAATGGAACGACTTATCTCAAAGACATTTTAGACCATGCGAAGCTCACGGAGCGTCACAAAAAGCTGATTGAACAGCAGACAACTTCCACAGAGGAAATGATTACAGAAACGGAGGAATGACAACATGAAGCATATCTTATTTGACTTATTCCTGTTCTCACTTGGGGCAGGATTCGGTGTAATTATGATGTGTCTTATGCAGGCGGGAGCAGCCGCAGACAGAGAAATTGAAATGATGGAAAGGAGCAGAAAATAATGAATTTCGGACAGAACTTATACAACTGGTTTTTATCTAACGCACAAAGCCTTGTATTGATGGCGATTGCGGTTATCGGCGTGTATCTCGGATTCAAACGTGAATTTTCTAAACTGATTGGATTCTTGGTGATTGCCTTAATCGCTGTCGGCTTGGTGTTCAATGCTTCTGGCGTGAAAGACGTACTGTTGCAGTTATTCAATAAGATTATCGGGGCGTAACCTCTTTTAATCACTACAGAAATATGGTATTATATTTATTGCCCTGCCCCGCTCAACTGAGAGGTTGGGTTGATATGAGGTCTACGGACGGAATGAGGGCTAAAATTCTATCAGTATAGCGAGGTGAGTGTTATTATGAGTAAGATTAGTGATTTAGCAACAGTAGTAAGTTTTCTTATGATGGTTCTTTTAAAAATTATGGATACGAAAGTAGTAACCTCTCTGCTGTGCGGGGTGAAATAATGAGCAAGAAAATGCGAAAGAAAAAAATCAAAAAATATAATAAATTCTTTAGTTATAATTGTGTAGAAAGAAAAGACAGAAATTTTTCTTATAAAGATTTCAGTTATAGCAATTCTTATAATACACGTTTTACTAATTCAATATTTTATGGGAATAACTTTTATAAGGCAACTATGAAATATTGTGGATTCAATGGCTGTAGATTCAGCTTTATTGAATTTAAAAGTGCCAATTTTCGAGGCTGTCGATTTAAAGGTGCACAGTTTGAAAATGTAATTTTTGAGAATTGTAATTTGTCTAATACTCATTTTCAAGGAGCCACTTTTAAAAATGTATATTTTACTAATACTAGTTTAAAAAGTGCTAGAGGTATAAAGGATATTGACCTATTAACAAGAATAAATAATCATAATTTAAAACTTTCTTTGAGTTCTGAAATGTTAGAAGCAATAAATGAATGTAAAGCCAATCCATATATTGTATCTTCTGGAACAATTTTTTATAAGAAAAAAGGACGTTTAAGTAATGCTCAAAAAAGAGCAGAAAAGTCATTATCTAAACAAGAGCGAAAATGTTTACAAAGAAAACGTCAAGAAGAGCTTTTATTACACCCAAAACAATTAACATTACATAAAGTAAATCTTGTTCGTTTATTAGACAATTATACTGAAAATGAAATTGCTAAAGGATTACATTTAGCTGCTATATCTATTGATAAGGATTTTTCCTCTCTTAGTTATTTCATACCATATATAAAAAAGGCAATCTAGTATTACTAAGCAGTAAATCTTAAAGGTTTGCTGCTTTTTTCATGCAAATTTTTAAGATTGGAGGACAACACAACATGAAAACAGATATTTTTGAGGATATGAAAGAGCGTGTCGGCTGTGACAATATTTCCGATTTACCTTACCGTAAACGTGCGGTGTGGGAAGAAATTAAACGACTTTCACCGACAGCATATCCAAAAGAACAGTTAGAAAAGTTTTCCCATTATGTATTTGGCGTAGATTATGCTGTTATAGTGGGCATACTGGAAATAAAGAAAGGAAGTGACACGCCTTGCAGGAAATGCGAATCTACCTTTTAAACAATACAAAACCTTATCATGACGAGGACGACGGTTACTCTGGCGACTGGTTCAACTGCCCTGTGGATTTTGAAGAAGTCAGAGAGAAACTCGGCGTTGAGCATGAGGAACAGATTGAGATTGCAGACTATGAGCTGCCCTTTGACCTACACAGTGATATGCCTCTCTGGGAAATCAACGCCAACTGTCGCATGGTGCTTGAATTGGAGGGTACACCCATTGGCAATGAAATGAAAGCCATTCAGCAGAAATGGTTTTCCAGCTTTGAGGAATTTATCGACCACAAGGACGAGATACGCTACTATGATGTGGGTGACGGTGCGGCACTGGCAGAATACCTTATCTGTGAGGAAAATATTTTCGGTGAAATTCCTCACGAACTGCAAAAACACATAGATTATCATTCCTATGGTAGTGAGTTGGAACTGGACGACAGATATTTATTCACCACAAGCGGCGTATTCCGCTATCAGTAAAGGGGTGATGTAGTATCGAAGAAATGCAGGTTTATATTGCGAATCTCGGTAAATATAATGAGGGTGAGCTTGTGGGTGCATGGTTCACGCCGCCCATTGATTATGATGAGATGGCAGAACGTATCGGCTTGAATGACGAATATGAGGAATACGCAATACATGATTATGAGCTGCCCTTTGAGATTGACGAATATACGCCCATTGAGGAAGTCAACCGCCTTTGTGAAATGGTGGAGGATTTACCAGAGGATATACAGGACGAATTATCAGAACTTCTCTGCTGTTTCAGCAGCATAGAGGAATTATGCGAACACGCAGACGATATTATCCATTATCCCGGTTGTGACGATATGACAGATGTTGCTTATTACTTCATAGATGAATGTCAAAGTCTGGGTGAGATACCAGACAGAATCCGCAGTTACATAGACTATGAAGCATATGGGCGTGACCTTGATTTAGAGGGGCGTTTTGTCGTCACCAATCATGGCGTGTTTGAATGTCCGTATTAACAATTACAACTGAATATTTACTATCAGCCAGTGAAATGACACTGGTTATTTTTTTGCGGCAGCCTTGAAATATAGGCTGCTGTTTCCATGTAAAGAAAAATTTTCAAAGAAAGGAGCTGTGAAAAATGAAGAAAATCAAAAGTTATACAAGCATATGGAGCGTGGAAAAAGTCATTTATGCAATCAACGACTTTCAGCTCCCGTTCCCTCTCACATTCAGCCAGATGGCTTGGTTTGTCCTGTCGCTGTTTGTGGTGATTCTATTTGGGGAGCTGCCGCCCTTGAACATGATTGACGGGGCGTTTCTTAAATACTTTGGAATCCCTGTAGCGTTCACTTGGTTTGTGTCACAAAAAACCTTTGATGGAAAGAAACCGTTGGGATTCTTAAAATCTTGTATTTCATTTTTACTCCGTCCAAAAGTGACCTATGCAGGAAAAGCCATTAAACTGAAAAAGGAAAGATTTAATCCCGTTATTACGACAGTTAGGAGTGTGATGTATGTTCCCGATTAAGTATATAGAAAACAATCTGGTGTTCAACCATGACGGTGAGTGTTTCGCCTACTATGAGCTGACACCTTACAATTATTCGTTTCTGTCACCAGAGGAAAAGTACATGGTGCATGACAACTTCCGTCAGCTAATCGCCCAGAACCGTGACGGAAAAATCCATGCCCTACAGATTGCCACAGAGGACAGCTTGCGTGCGGTGCAGGAACGCTCCAAAAAAGGAATCACAGGCAGGTTAAAAGAGATTGCCTGTAAAAAGGTAGATGAACAGACCGAAGCGTTGGTTGAAATGATTGGGGAAAATCAGATTGACTACCGCTTTTTTCTTGGCTTCAAGTTATTAGTCAATGAGGAAGAAATCAGTTTCAAAGGTATGCGAAAATCGGCAGCTATGACTTTTGCCGATTTTATCTATGAAGTCAATCACAAGCTGATGGGCGATTTTGTATCTATGAGCAATGATGAAATCAACCGTTTCCTAAAGATGGAAAAGCTCTTGGAAAGCAAAATCTCACGCCGCTTTCAGTTCCGCAGGCTGGATAAGAACGACTTCGGCTATCTCTTGGAACATATCTACGGGAATACGGGCGTTGCTTACAGTGACTATTCCTATGAGCTGCCAGTGAAGAAATTGAAGCGTGAAACACTGATAAAACGATATGACCTTATCCGACCTACACGCTGTCAGATAACCGAAAATCAGCGATACCTAAAGATTGAGCGTGAAGATCAGACAACGTATGTTGCCTACTTCACGATTAACAATATCGTGGGTGAGCTGGATTTTCCATCTTCGGAAATCTTCTACTATCAACAGCAGCAATTCACCTTCCCTGTTTCCACTTCTATGAATGTGGAAATCGTCACTAATAAAAAGGCTTTGACGACGGTTAGGAATAAAAAGAAAGAACTGAAAGATTTAGATAACCATGCATGGGAATCCAACAACGAAACAGGAAGTAATGTCATTGACGCTCTGGATTCGGTGAATGAGCTGGAAACGAACTTAGACCAATCCAAAGAATCCATGTATAAGCTCTCTTACGTTATCCGTGTGGCTGCTGACAATCTGGAAGAATTGAAACGCCGCTGTGATGAAGTCAAAGACTTCTACGACGATTTGAACGTCAAGCTGGTTCGCCCGTTCGGAGATATGCTAGGACTTCATGGTGAATTTATCCCATCAAGCAAGCGTTACATCAATGATTATATTCAGTATGTCACCAGTGACTTTCTCGCTGGACTTGGATTTGGTGCAACACAGCAGCTTGGGGAAACGGACGGTATCTATATCGGCTACAACCTTGACACAGGAAAAAATGTGTACTTGAAGCCTAGCCTTGCGGCACAGGGCGTAAAAGGTTCGGTCACCAATGCTCTTGCGGCAGCGTTTTTAGGTTCACTTGGCGGTGGAAAGTCATTCTGTAACAATCTGATTATCTATTATGCGGTACTGTTTGGAGGAAAAGCAGTCATTGTAGACCCAAAATCAGAGCGTGGCAACTGGCAGGAAACCTTACCCGATATTGCGAACGAAATCAAGATTGTCAATCTTACCAGTGAGGATAAAAACAGAGGACTACTTGACCCGTATGTGATTATGAAGCGTACAAAGGACGCTGAAAGTCTGGCAATCGACATACTCACATTCCTTACGGGTATTTCTTCCCGTGATGGTGAGAAATTCCCTGTATTAAGGCGTGCAATCCGTTCTGTTACCCAAAGCAAGGAGCGTGGTTTGTTGCGTGTCATTGATGAACTCCGCAAAGACGGTTCACCTGTGGCAGAGAATATCGCAGACCATATCGAAAGCATGACAGACTATGACTTTGCACATCTTCTATTTTCGGACGGAGATGTGGAACAATCCATCAGTTTAGACCGACAGCTTAACATCATACAGGTGGCAGACCTTGTTCTGCCGGATAAGGACACGAAGTTTGAGGAATACACCACAATGGAGCTGCTTTCTGTGGCAATGCTTATTGTTATCAGTACCTTTGCCCTTGATTTTATCCATTCCGACAGGAGCATTTTTAAGATGGTGGATTTGGACGAAGCGTGGACGTTTTTACAGGTGGCACAGGGGAAAGCTCTTTCTAACAAGCTGATTCGTGCCGGACGTTCCATGAACGCCGCTGTTTACTTTGTCACGCAAAATTCTGGTGATGTGGACGACGAAAAGATGAAGAACAATATCGGCTTGAAGTTTGCGTTCCGTTCTACAGACATAAAGGAAATCAAGAATACCCTTGAATTTTTCGGTGTGGATAAGGAGGACGAGGGCAACCAGAAAAGTCTTAGGGATTTGGAGAACGGGCAATGCCTGTTTCAAGATTTATACGGGCGTGTGGGCGTTATCCAAATTCACCCTGTATTCGCTGATTTGTTCCATGCCTTTGATACCAGACCGCCAGTACAGACAGAGGAAATGAGGTGAAGCCTATGAGGAAACGAAAAATCCTACGATTCTTCGGTATCGCTCTTTGTGGGATTCTTGGTGTGCTGGTGTTTCTGGCAATCACGGGTACGGTAGCTCATGCGGCTGGACTGGTTGATAATACCGTGAGCGACGCTAACGCCTATTCAAAATATCCCTTAGAGAATTACCAGCTTGATTTTTACGTTGACAGCTCTTGGGATTGGCTACCGTGGAACTGGCTGGACGGAATCGGAAAAAGTATTCAGTATGGTTTATACGCTATCACAAACTTTGTCTGGACGGTGAGCCTTTATATCTCCAATGCGACAGGCTATGTGGTACAGGAAGCCTATAAGCTGGACTTTATCTCTGATACCGCAAGCTCAATCGGGAAGAACATTCAGACATTAGCTGGCATTACTTCCGGCGGCTTTTCCAGTGAGGGGTTCTATGTGGGATTCCTGCTCATTCTCATTCTGGTAATGGGTATCTATGTAGCTTACACAGGACTTATCAAGAGAGAAACCACAAAAGCGGTTCATGCGGTAATCAATTTTCTTGTGGTATTTCTCCTGTCAGCGTCCTTTATTGCCTATGCCCCAAACTATATCAGCAAAATCAACGACTTTTCATCAGATATAAGCAGCTCTGCTTTGTCACTCGGTACAAAGATTGTGTTGCCCGATTCCAACAGTAAAGGAAAAGACAGTGTGGATTTAATTCGTGACAGTCTGTTTTCCATACAAGTGAAACAACCGTGGCTGCTCTTACAGTATGGGGAATCGGATATAGAAACGCTTGGTTCTGACCGTGTGGAAAGCCTGTTATCGGCAAGTCCAGATACGGACGACAGAGAGGACGTTGTGATTGATGAAATTGAGGACAAGGATAATGCGAATTTAAGTGTTACAAAGACCATGAGCCGATTGGGTACAGTCGTATTTCTGTTTATCTTCAATATCGGAATATCCATCTTTGTATTCCTGCTCACAGGCATGATGATATTTTCACAGGTGCTGTTTATCATTTACGCTATGTTTTTGCCTGTCAGCTTTATTTTGTCTATGATTCCGACTTATGAGGGCATGGCGAAAAAAGCACTTACAAAACTGTTCAATACGATTATGCTTCGTGCCGGCATTACGCTGATTATCACCACAGCTTTCAGCATATCCACTATGTTTTATTCTATTTCTGCTGGTTATCCGTTCTTTATGGTTGCCTTTTTGCAGATAGTGACGTTTGCTGGTATTTACATGAAGCTGGGAGATTTAATGTCTATGTTCAGCTTACAGGCAAACGATACACAGCAGGTTGGCAGACGTATCATGCGTAGACCTTATATGTTTCTAAGCCGCAGAGCCAGACGCTTAGAGCGTAAAATCGGAAGAACGGTTGCGGCTGGTGCTGCTGGCGGTGTTGCTGGTGCAGCGGCTGCTTCTGCTTCAACGAAAAAAGCAGACAATACAAAATCGTCAAGCGGAAGTCATACCAGACCAAACCATAATACGTCCACTCCTTACAGTGGAGGTAGCAGTAAGCCGCCAGCTTTATCCGATAACATGAGTCAGAAGAAAGATTCGTCAAAATCAGAAGTACATAATAGCTTATCCAGCCAGACACAGGAAATGCAATCTACTTCAAAACGTGGAATCATGGATAAAAAATCGGTATCGAAGCAGCCACAGTCAGAGAAGCAGAATCCGCAGCGTCCGATTGTGGATAAGGTGCAGGATAAGCAGGATTCACAGAATAAGGAGCGACAAAGCAATGGATCAGCGACAAAAAGAGCTGCCCCGGTGCATGAGCGACCAGCGACAACGCCTGTTTCTGTAAAATCGG
>ERZ773133.2422-NODE-2422-length-16857-cov-4.006725_pt1 | contig 16857 bp, 14 predicted proteins | sample MGYA00580861_ERZ773133 | MGnify/ENA primary metagenome ERZ773133 (study PRJEB29015, sample SAMEA2737844) | human gut metagenome | biome: human gut; feature: human-associated habitat; material: faeces | place: China | collected 2012 ...
GTAGTAAGTTCCACATCGAGTTAGATAGGGGTGGAAGTAAGTTTTACAAATGAGTAATTACCTGAAAGTTCTCCGAGGATATAAATTCCTGTTGTATTTTCGGGATGAATTGGATATAATGAAAACAACCTGAAATGTACGAGAACTCCTGTTGTTTTGAACCTACATTTACTTTAAACGGGATTCCTATATTGCCGGGTAGATGTCAGGCCCTCATTGCGCAGGGGAAGGCAGAAGCGCCGGTTGCGGTTACCCACCTGGCCTTGGCTAGGAGTCAGAAGATGGGAGGCGGCATTTTGGGGGATACAAAAGATAAAGAGACGATCCGGAAGGGTTGTCTCTTTATCTTTTGTAAGAAAACTGCATGGGAGCGATAAAATCAAATGGAAAGATGGGAATCGTTTCGGGAACGCAGGAAGAGACAGCAGGCGCGCAGGCGTCTTTTTGGGAAACTGGCAGCGGTTCTGATCGGTGCCGTTTTTTTGTTTGGGCTGTGCAAAAAGACGGCAGATCAGTTTTTGCTGACGGATGAAAAAAAACAGGATAGCTATATCGGGATCGAGGACGCAGGCCATATGGTCTGGCTCCTTGCAGACTGTAGGCAGGAGCAGCCGACACAGGCGCTCGCAGAGACAACCGATGCTGCGCAGGAGTTTGACGGGGATAATACACAGGCGGCTGTAGTATCTGCGCATGCTGCTGGCAGTCGGTCAACCCCCGACCAGGTGCTGGATTTGATGAAAAAATTTCAGGCGGAATCTGACGACGGCTATTTGACGTGGACCCAGGCAAAACAGTATTTTTCCTGCCTGCCGGGCAGCCGGGAGTTGTTTTTGGGCGGTGCGTATACGGGGACAGAGCGGGTGGAGAAAGCGGACTGGTATGACTGGTTCGACCGGGCGAGAAGAAAGTATGATGCTGTCGGAAAGATTCAGGAGGAGACGGTCGTAGTGCTGGGTATTTTGAAGGGGGATGAAAATGGACCGGGAGATGCACAAGAAAGCGCGCAAGCTGCTCGGATGCGCGAAATGGGGACTGCTTCCGGTGGCAAAAAGGATGCGCAGAGCCAGAAAACAGAGCCGCGCATCCTGACGCAGAACGGTGTCCGGATGGCTGCGTCGCCAACGTTTTTGACAGAATCCATGCGGTTTTGTCCAGTGCGGGCGATCGTAAGGGAGGATTGCCTGTATGCAGTTCGAAATAGATTAACGGAACCGGTCATATTAAAAAATGTCTGGATGATCGAGACGACCGGACAGAGCATACACGGATTCTGGAAAGACTGTGAATTTTCCGGCGCGGCGGCAGTTGAAGTAAAAACAGATTCTGTAGAGGGACAGGGGACAGAAGAGAACAGAGAATCGGATTGGAAAAGTGACAGAAAAAGTACGACGGTGGTTTCAGATACAGCACAACTTTCCGAAGCAGTCTGTGATCTGACGTTTGAAACGGGAAAGCCTGTCATTGTGTGCGAAAAGCCAGACAAAATTTCCGGACGGCTGCTCGGCGTGTCGCGAAAGGGCGCAGAAATCGAAGGTCACGGGACGATTCCTTTTTCGGAGGATCTGCAGTGTTATCGGTTGTATGGGCGGCTTTCACAGATGGACATCGGAGAATTGAAAATCGGCTATGGGTTTACGGATTTTGTAGTGGAGGACGGAACGATTGAGGCAGCGCTGGCGGTGCGGGAAGAAAAGATGGAAACCATTCGCGTGCTGATTAAGACGTCTGGCTATGCAAACAGCATACATCAGGCCGTGGAGCTTTTCGCGGACTGTGATTGTAGGATTTTGAACGTCGAGAGCGAGCTTGCCACGCTTGAAAAAGATCAGCATCTTGTCATTACGCGGGATTCTCCGTTGTTTGATCAGACCGGGCGGATTACAATCGAACCGAAAATCCTGACCGGGCATCTGATGTTATCCGGCGTGGAGCGGGCACAGGGGCAGGCAAACTACCGCGGCAGGCTCGAGCTGGTGCGTCGGGAGGATGGAATTGTTGTAATCAACGAGCTGCCGCTGGAAGAATACCTTTATGGGGTCGTGCCGGGCGAAATGCCGGCGTCTTATCCGCTGGAAGCGTTAAAGAGCCAGGCGATCTGTGCCAGAACCTATGCATATGAAAGGCTGCAGCGCGCCGGATTACCGGAGTATGGGGCGCATGTGGATGACAGCACGGCGTTTCAGGTGTATCAGAATCTTGCAGAGCAGGGGCAGACGACACAGGCGGTCAAGGAGACGTCCGGACAGGTATTATTTTACGGGGAGGAGCCGGCGCAGACTTATTATTATTCTACATCCTGCGGCTACGGCACGGATTTGTCGGTCTGGAGAGGGACCCGGGCAGAAGCATATCCGTATCTGTGTGCGCAGGCGATCGACGAAAGAAACATGGAGCTGACGAGACAGCTTGGCGGGCAGGAGAGCGTTGCTGCGATGGCGCCGATTTTGCAGCAGGCGCAGCTGCTGGAGCAGTCGGATGTAATGGAAGCGTTTTTGGGGCAGAGGGACGGCGATTTTTATGAGAAAGAAGAGCCGTGGTACCGTTGGAGCTATAGGGTAGAAACCGTTGATGAAAAGGCATTCTGGGAAAGGGTATGGATACGGGCACAAGCGGATGGACAGTGCGTGTTCGTGCCTGGTGAAGCCGGAGAATGGAATGCAGTAAAGGAGCGCACGAAACTGTCTGAAAACACAGGGAAAATCCGGGAAATCCGTGTTACAAAACGCAGCAGCGGCGGCGCGGCGCAGGAGCTTTTGATTGAAAGCGAAAACGGACAGGTACGGATACAGTCGGAATACAGTATCCGGTATGTGCTGTGTGACGGAAAAACACAGGCGGTCAGGCAGGATGGGAGCGTGGCAGCGGTAACATCGCTTTTACCGAGCAGCTTTTTTCAAGTCAGTACTTTTAAAACGGACGGCTTTATGATAGGATATACTCTGATTGGCGGTGGTTACGGGCACGGAATTGGCATGTCCCAGAATGGGGCGAAGCATATGGCGGAGGCATCTGTCAGCGCAGAAGAAATTTTGACGTTCTTTTATAAAGGATGTCAGTTAAAAAGGATTTCCTGAAAAGTCCACGCAGCAACGCACCGCAAAATGAAAAACCGGAAAGGAAAAGATCTGTTTATGAAAAAGAAAATCCGGCTGATTACAGGGTTTGGCAGGCATATGTCAAAATCAAATGTCAATGCATTTGCATCAAGCTCTGCATACTTTATGTTTTTGTCGATCATTCCGATTATTATTTTATTGTGTTCCCTGCTGCCCTTGACGACGCTGCAGAAATCCGACCTGTTAAAGGCGGTGTCAGAGGTCATGCCATCGCCGATTGTGCCGATGATGAGCAGCCTGATCGAGTCGCTCTATAACAGCACCGTTGGCGTTACGAGCATCGCGGCGATCGTAACTGTATGGTCGGCAAGCAAAGGCATGCTGTCCATCATGCGCGGCTTAAATGCGATGAACGGCGTTGTGGAGGATCGTAACTATTTTGTGCAGCGGATTTTGGCATCTTTTTATACGATTCTGTTGTTGATCGTCCTTTTGCTCTCTCTCGTTTTCATGGTATTTGGAACAACGCTGGTACGTCTTTTAAACGACAGGATCCCGATACTGGATCATCTGATGTCCGTAGCGATGCATTTTAAACCGCTGTTTTCCTGGGGCATCCTGACGCTGGTGTTTATGGTGATCTATGCCTATGTGCCAAATGTGAAGCTGAAACTGACGAAGCAGTTTCCCGGTGCATTGTTTACGGCGATAAGCTGGAACCTGTTTTCCTGGGGATTTTCGGTATACATAGAGCAGTTCAATGATTTCGGCGTATACGGAAGCCTTTCTACAATCATCGTCGTGATGATGTGGTTGTATTTTTGTATGTATCTGCTGTTAGTCGGGGCACACATCAACCGGTTTGCTGTTCCGTTTCGAAGAGAGATTCTCGAGAAATAGTATTGACTTTTCGGGATGGATTTTTTACAATAAGGCGTAAAGGCGATGAAGGTGTCAGTAGTATTTCCTGTACCGGCAGAGAGGAGAAGCCAGTGGCTGAGAGCTTTTCCAACAGGATCGGATACGAATTTCCCACCGGAGCTGTTCGGCTGAAGAGAGCCTGCTGTCAGTGCTTTTGGGTAGGTCGGAACGCACAGGACACGTTACGTCTGCAATGAGTGCCTGCCGATGGCGGGAACAAGGGTGGTACCGCGGAATTTTTTCGTCCCTGGTTTAATAAACCAGGGGCTTTCTTTTTATTCAGCTAATAGAAAGGATTCTATTGGGCATGACAGTAAAAATTGCAGGGCAGTTTTGCTGTTTACAATAATCAAAGGAAGGTCCCGGGAAAGTAGAAGGCCGCACAGAAGAAAAACGGCTATCTGACAGAAAGGAGTTTGCTGTGAAAGAGAAACTGGCAAAAATCAGAGAAGAGATTTTGAAACAGATCGACGCCTCCGAGAACCTGGATAAGCTCAACGAGGTAAGAGTCAGCGCACTGGGTAAAAAGGGCGCCCTGACCGAGCTGTTAAAGAGCATGAAGGAGGTTGCGCCACAAGACCGTCCGAAGGTTGGACAGATGGTCAATGAAGTGCGCGCTGAAATTGAAACAGCGCTGGAAACTGAAAAAGCAAAGCTGGAAGGCCGTGTAATGGAAGCTCGTTTAAAAAATGAGGTTATTGACGTTACCCTGCCTGCAAAGAAAAATTCCGTTGGACATCGTCATCCCAATACGATCGCTCTGGAAGAGGTAGAGAGAATTTTCGTCGGCATGGGCTACGAAGTGGTTCGCGGTCCCGAAGTCGAGAAGGACTACTACAACTTCGAAGCGCTGAATATCCCGAAGGACCATCCGGCAAGAGACGAGCAGGATACCTTCTATATCAATGAGGAAATCGTTCTGCGTACCCAGACCTCTCCGGTTCAGGTTCGTACCATGGAACAGGGCAAGCTGCCGATCCGTATGATTGCGCCCGGCAGAGTATTCCGTTCCGACGAAGTGGATGCAACCCATTCTCCGTCCTTCCATCAGATCGAAGGTCTGGTTATCGATAAGAATATTACATTTGCCGATTTAAAGGGCACGCTTGCAGAGTTTGCAAAAGAGCTGTTCGGCGAAGATACCAAAGTAAAATTCCGTCCCCATCATTTCCCGTTTACAGAGCCCAGTGCGGAAGTAGATGTCAGCTGCTTTAAGTGCGGCGGTAAGGGCTGCCGGTTCTGTAAGGGCTCCGGTTGGATTGAAATCCTGGGCTGCGGTATGGTACATCCCAAGGTACTCAAGATGTGCAATATCGATCCGGAAGAATACTCCGGCTTTGCATTCGGCGTAGGTCTGGAGCGTATCGCCCTTCTGAAATACGAAATCGACGATATGCGTCTGCTTTATGAAAATGACATCAGATTCTTAAAGCAGTTTTAACGGGAAGGAGAAAGAGGAAGATGAATACAGCATTATCATGGATTAAAGCATATGTGCCCGACCTTTCCTGCACCGATCAGGAGTATTTTGACGCCATGACGCTGACCGGCACCAAGGTAGAAGGCTATGAGCGCATGGATAAAAACCTGGAAAAGATCGTAATCGGACAGATTGAGAAGATCGAAAAGCATCCCGATGCAGACAAACTGATTATCTGCCAGGTTAACGTAGGTGACCGTACGATTCAGATCGTGACCGGCGCACCTAATGTAAAAGAAGGCGACAAGGTTCCGGTTGTTTTAGACGGCGGTAAGGTTGCAGGCGGTCATGACGGCAGTCCGTTGCCGGAGGATGGCATTAAGATTAAGGCCGGCAAGTTAAGAGGCATTGAGTCCGACGGCATGATGTGCTCCATCGAGGAGCTGGGCAGCAGCCGCGACATGTATCCGGAAGCACCGGAGAACGGCATTTACATTTTCGACGACGATGTAGAAGTCGGTACAGACGCAGTAGAGGCGCTCGGTCTGCATGACACCGTATTTGAATATGAAATCACCAGCAACCGTGTAGACTGCTACAGCATTTTAGGCATCGCAAGAGAGGCGGCTGCAACCTTCAGAAAGCCGTTCATTCCCCCGGTTGTGGAAGTACACGCAAACGGCGAGAATGTACACGATTATGTGGACGTAGAAGTACAGGATACCGATCTGTGCACCCGTTACTGCGCAAGGGTCTGCAAAAATATCAAAATCGCTCCGAGCCCGAAGTGGATGCAGAGACGTCTGGCTGCAGCAGGTATCCGGCCAATCAATAACCTGGTAGACATCACGAACTACGTTATGGCAGAGTACGGACAGCCGATGCATGCATATGATCTGGACACGATCGCAGGACATAAGATCATCGTCCGCCGTGCAAAGGACGGAGATGAGTTCGAAACGCTGGATGGTCAGATCCGCAAGCTGGACAATCAGGTCCTGATGATCTGCGACGCGGAAAAAGAAGTCGGCATCGCTGGTATCATGGGCGGCGAAAACAGCAAGATCACAGACGATGTGCACACCGTTTTATTCGAGGCTGCAACATTCAACGGTCCCAACATCCGGAAATCCGCAAAAAGAATCGGTATGCGTACCGAGGCTTCCGGTATTTTCGAAAAAGGTCTGGATCCGGTCAATGCAGAAGCAGCAATCGACAGAGCGTGCCAGCTGATCGAAGAGCTGGGCTGCGGCGAGGTAGTAGGCGGCATGGTAGATGTATGCGAGCCGATCAAGCCCCTGCGCAGAATCCCGTTTGAGCCCGAAAAGATCAACCGTTTCCTCGGAACAGATATCACAAAAGAGCAGATGCTGGAGTACTTCGGACGCATCGAACTTGCATATGACGAAGCTGCCAACGAAATTGTTGTTCCCTCGTTCCGTCAGGATCTGGAAGGCTTTGCCGATATCGCAGAAGAAGTAGCACGTTTCTACGGCTATGACAAGATCCCGACCACCCTGCCCTCCGGCGAAGCGACAACCGGTAAGCTTTCCTTCGAAGAAAGAATTGAACAGAAGGCAAGGGATATCGCAGAATACTGCGGCTTCTCCCAGGGTATGTCTTATTCGTTCGAAAGCCCGAAAGTGTTCGATAAGCTGCTGATCCCGGCAGACAGTAAGCTGCGCAAGACTGTAACGATCTTAAACCCTCTGGGCGAGGATTATTCCATCATGCGTACCACTTCGTTAAACGGCATGCTGACAAGCCTTGCAACCAACTATAACCGCAGAAACAAGGACGTCCGCTTATATGAGATGGGCAACATTTATCTGCCCAAGGCGCTGCCTCTGACAGAGCTTCCGGACGAGCGCATGCAGTTTACACTCGGTTTTTACGGAGAAGGCGACTTCTTCACGATGAAGGGTGTTATCGAAGAGTTTCTGGAGCACATCGGTATGAAGAAGAAAGCGGAGTACGATCCGAACGCACAGAAGCCGTGGCTGCATCCCGGCCGTCAGGCAAACGTGGTTTATGATGGAACCGTAATCGGCTATCTCGGTGAAGTACATCCGAAGGTAATGGCAAACTACGGCATCGGTCAGAGAACCTATGTGGCAGTTCTGGATATGCCTGCAGTGGACGGCTTTGCATCCTTCGACCGCAAGTACGAAGGCATCGCAAAATATCCTGCGGTGACCAGAGATATCAGTATGGTTGTACCGAGAACCGTTCTGGTAGGTCAGATCGAAAAGATTCTGGCACAGCGCGGCGGCAAGATCCTGGAAAGCTACTCGTTGTTTGATATTTACGAGGGCACACAGATCAAGGAAGGCTATAAGTCCATCGCTTATACCCTGACCTTCCGTGCAAAGGATAAGACGCTGGAGGATGTAGAAATCACAGCGGCAATGAAGAAGATCTTAAATGGTCTGGAACAGCTTGGTATTGAATTAAGACAGTAATAAAAAGACATAAGCAGAGCCCTGATGCCGTTTTGCAGCAAAAAGGGCTCTGCGTATGGAACATCGGACAGGGAGGAATATATGGAGAAAAAAACGACCGCGCTCGGAACGGTGAATAATGAAGTGGATTTCTGCAAGGTATACGATATGGGGACAAAGGAGCAGATCGAGAGAATCCTTCTGGCAAACCGGATTTCCTATTCCTGCCGTTTCGAAAAGCAGGGATTTTTTTCAAAACTGTTTGGAGTCGGGGAAAAGGCTCTTTGCACCTTCCGGATTCACGATGAGGAAGTGCCGCGTGCCAAGAGGCTGGTAGCCTCGGTGCTCGGTAACAAGAACAAACGTAAGGAGATAAAGAAATAATGGAACGCAAAAATGCTTGGAAAGGCTATGACGAAGCCAAAAGCGCAAAGGTAGATGCGCTGGCAAAAGACTATATGGATTTTCTTGACAACGGTAAAACAGAGCGGGAATGTGTCGATACGATTGTAAACCAGATTGAAGCGGCAGGATACCGCGAACTGCCCGAATTGATGAAAGAGGGCAAGAAGCTTTCTGCAGGCGACAAGGTATATGCGGTATGGATGAACAAGGCAGTTGTGATGTTCCAGATCGGAACAAAGCCGATGACCGAAGGCTTAAACATTCTGGGTGCACATATCGATTCCCCCAGACTGGACATCAAGCAGAACCCTCTGTATGAGGATTCCGATTTTGCCCTCCTGGATACTCATTATTACGGCGGTATCAAGAAATATCAATGGGTAACCCTGCCTCTGGCACTGCACGGCGTCGTTGCAAAGAAGGACGGCTCCATCGTAGAGATCAATATCGGTGAAAACGAAGATGATCCGGTATTCTTCATTTCTGATCTGCTGATCCACCTGTCTGCAGAGCAGATGGAAAAGAAGGCTTCCAAGGTCATCGAGGGCGAAGCACTTGACTTAATCTTCGGCAGCAGACCGCTGGCAGGAGAAGAAAAAGAGGCGGTAAAGGCTGGCGTGATGAAGCTTCTGGCGGAGCAGTATGGCATTGAGGAAGAGGATTTCCTGTCCGCAGAGCTGGAAGTTGTACCGGCCGGCAAGGCAAGAGAAGCAGGCCTGGACAGAAGCATGGTGCTTGGTTATGGTCAGGACGACAGAGTATGCGCATTTACTTCTCTGGCAGCGATGCTGGAAATTGGTCAGACGGAGCGTACCGCATGCTGCATCCTGGTAGATAAAGAAGAGATCGGCAGCGTCGGCGCAACCGGCATGCAGTCCCGTTTCTTCGAAAATACCGTTGCAGAGGTTTTGAACCTGGTCGGCGAATACAGCGAATTAAATGTCAGAAGATGTCTGGCAGCCTCTGATATGCTTTCTTCTGATGTAAGCGCAGCATTTGATCCCTCTTATGCGTCTGCTTTTGAAAAGAAAAACGCAGCGTTCTTCGGACGCGGCATGGTGTTCAATAAATTTACAGGTGCCCGCGGAAAATCCGGCTCCAATGATGCAAACGCAGAATATGTTGCACATATCCGTGCGATCATGGAGGAGTCCGGCGTTGCATTCCAGACCGCTGAGCTTGGCAAGATCGATGTCGGCGGCGGCGGAACAATTGCTTACATTCTTGCTTTGTATGGCATGAACGTAATCGACTGCGGTGTTGCAGTTCTTTCCATGCATGCACCGTGGGAAGCTACCAGCAAGGCAGATATTTATGAGACAAAATGCGGCTATGTTGCATTTTTGGAGAAAGCGTGCCTGTAATGGAAATGGAAGGCTTAAAAACTTCTGATTATTATTTTGACCTCCCGAAGGAGCTGATCGCACAGGATCCGCTGGAGGATCGGAGCGCATCCCGCCTGCTTGTTATGGACAGACAGACGGGGGCGACCTCGCATCATATTTTTAAAGAGATCTGTTCGTTCTTAAAACCGGGCGACTGTCTGGTTTTAAACAACACGAAGGTTATTCCGGCGCGTCTGCTTGGTGCAAAAGAGGATACGGGAGCTGCTGTAGAAATCCTGCTGTTAAAGCGGATGGAAAACGATGTCTGGGAAACCCTCGTAAAGCCCGGCAAAAAGCTGCGCCCCGGTGCAAAGGTCGTCTTTGGCGACGGACGTCTGCGTGCAGAGATTCTGGATGTGGAGGAAGATGGAAATCGCCTGGTGAAGTTTTTTTATGATGGGATCTGGGAAGAGGTGCTGGATTCCCTCGGTGAAATGCCGCTGCCTCCCTATATTACCCATAAGCTTCAGGACAAAAACCGTTATCAGACGGTATATGCAAAATTTGAAGGCTCTGCAGCTGCGCCGACAGCAGGACTGCATTTTACAAAGGAACTGCTTGCCCAGGTAGAAGCGATGGGTGTGGATATTGCCTATGTCACGCTGCATGTGGGACTTGGCACATTCCGTCCGGTCAAGGTCGACAACGTGCTGGAACACCATATGCACACAGAATTTTATCAGGTGACCCAGGAAGCGGCGGATAAAATCAACCATGCCAAAGCAGCCGGAAACCGTGTGATTTGTGTCGGTACGACGAGCTGCCGCACGGTAGAGAGCGCTGCGGAAGCGGACGGGCATATGAAAGCCTGCAGCGGCAACACGGATATCTTTATCTATCCGGGCTACAAGTTCAAGGTGATGGACGGGCTGATTACAAACTTCCATCTGCCGGAATCGACACTGGTGATGCTCGTATCCGCATTTGCCGGAAGAGACCATGTGTTGAAGGCGTATGAAGAGGCGGTAAAGGAGAAATACAGATTTTTCTCCTTTGGGGATGCTATGTTTATCGCAGATCTGAACAAAGAAGGGGTGCGCGCAGAGTAGGATTTTACGAACGCGGTAAAAGAATTCCTATCTATAAAAAGTATTAAAAGCAAGGTCGGGAAATGTCTCACAGACTGTCTGTGGAGCGCATTTCCCGACCTTTTTGTCTGGAATGCCAAACCGTTGCCCGATATCCCTGTAATTTTGTAGGATTTAATACTTGCATTTTGGGAAAGATTCCATTATGATAATCTACAGCAAACCCTACAAAGTTAGTAGGAGTTAACCAGGAAGACAGTCGCAGGGACGAAAAACAGAGACAAAGACCTGTGAAGAACGGAGGAAGTTATGTCAGAACAGCTGCTGCAGGTAAAGAATTTAGTAGTCAACGTAGAGGACACAGAGATCCTTCACGGCATTGACCTTGAGATAAACAGAGGAGAAACACATGTCCTGATGGGCCCAAACGGTGCCGGTAAATCCACACTGGGTTATGCGCTGATGGGAAGCCCCAGATATCAGCTGACAAACGGTCAGATCTGGTTCAAGGGACAGGATATTACAGAGGAATCCACAGACAAGCGTGCGAAGGCTGGTCTGTTTTTATCGTTCCAGAACCCGCTGGAGGTTCCCGGTATTACCCTCGGGAACTTTTTGAGAAATGCGTTGGAACAGCGCACCGGACAGAGAATCCGTCCGTGGGAGTTCCGCAAAGAATTAAAGAAAGCAATGGACGTACTGCAGATGGATCATTCCTATGCAGACCGTGATTTAAATGTTGGCTTCTCCGGTGGTGAAAAGAAAAAGGCGGAGATTTTGCAGCTTCTGATGTTAAAACCGGATCTGGCGATTCTGGATGAAACCGATTCCGGTCTGGACGTCGATGCAGTCCGCACCGTATCCAAGGGAATCGAAGAGTTCCAGAAGAATCAGCAGGGCTCCTTGCTGGTAATTACACACAGCACGAGAATTCTGGAATCCTTGCATGTGGATGTGACGCATGTGCTGGCAGACGGAAAGATGATTCTGTCCGGCGATAGCAGCCTTGTGGAGGATATTAACGAAAACGGTTTTGAAAAATATATCGGACATCAGGAATAAGAAGCGTCCAAGAAGGAGAATCCCATGAAAGAAAAGACTTATGTGGAGGATGTCAACAGAAGCATCTATGACATCCGAAACGAAGAGAAAGATGTATATCGGGTCAAAGAGGGACTGACACCGGAAATCGTGGATCAGATTTCGAAAGAAAAACACGATCCGGACTGGATGCGCGAATTTCGTCAGGAAGCCCTGAAAGTATATAATGAAATGACGATGCCGGATTGGGGCCCGTCCATCGAAGACTTAAATATGGACGAGATTGTTACCTATGTACGCCCCAACACGCAGATGAGTGCGAAATGGTCCGAGGTTCCGACCGATATTAAAAATACGTTTGAAGCACTGGGCATCCCGGATGCAGAGCGTACCTCCCTGGCGGGCGTCGGCGCACAGTACGATTCTGAGCTGGTTTATCACAACGTACGCGAAGAGGTTGCAGCACAGGGCGTTGTATACACGGATATGGAAAGCGCGCTGACCGGAGAATATGCCGATCTGGTGCACAGCCATTTCATGAAGCTGGTTCCGCCCAGAGACCATAAGTTTGCGGCACTGCACGGCGCGGTCTGGTCCGGCGGTTCCTTCGTATATGTTCCGGCAGGTGTGCATGTGGAGATTCCACTGCAGTCCTATTTCAGACTGAATGCGCCCGGTGCAGGACAGTTTGAGCATACACTGATCATTGTTGAAGAGGGCGCGTATTTGCACTTTATCGAAGGCTGTTCCGCACCGAAATACAGTGTTGCAAACCTTCATGCGGGCTGTGTGGAGCTGTATGTCGGCAAAAATGCGAAGCTGCGTTATTCGACAATCGAGAACTGGTCGAAGAACATGTATAACTTAAATACCAAGCGGGCAAAGGTAGAAGAGGGCGGCACGATTGAATGGGTATCCGGTTCCTTTGGTTCCCATGTTTCCTATCTGTACCCGACGAGCTTATTGGCTGGCGAAGGCGCGAGAAGTGAATTTACCGGCATTACCTTTGCAGGAAAAGGTCAGAACCTGGACACCGGCGCGAAGGTCGTACACAGCGCTCCGAACACCTCTTCCTATATGAATACGAGATCGATTTCCAAGGACGGCGGCGTGAGCACGTTCCGTAGCAGCGTTGTAGTTACAAAGCAGGCAAAGCACAGCAAGAGCTCCGTTTCCTGCGAGTCCCTGATGCTGGATGACCGTTCCAGATCGGATACGATTCCGGCAATGGATATCCGGACAAAGGATGCGGATATCGGACATGAGGCGCAGATCGGCAAGATCAGCGACGAAGCCGTCTTTTATCTGATGTCCAGAGGACTTTCCGAGGAAGATGCCAGAGCGATGATCGTCAGCGGCTTTGCGGATAATGTTTCGAAAGAGCTTCCGCTGGAATATGCGGTCGAGATGAACAATCTGATCCGTCTGGAAATGAAAGGCAGCATCGGGTAAGGCTGCAGGAAAACGAATCTGCAGCGAAATGAGAGGAAGTAGGAATCAACATGGATATGAAAATAAATTTCCTGCCTGCAAAGACCTGGAACTGGCTTCGGATGAATGAAACGGAAGTAAAGCAGGTAAAAGCAGACAGACAGGCTTTGGAAAAAGAAGAAATTCCGGAAACGTTTGCGGTAGAAGCAAGCACACTGGAACCGATCAAAACCGGTATGGGACCGGACATGGACAAGTTGGCAGAGCAGTCAGGCTTTGCGGCAAAAGCTTACCGGATGCCTGCAGGCATAAAAGAGGCAGCTGCGCTGCGTCTTGGCTTTGTCTGTAAGGATCAGACTGCAAGTCTGGATCTGATCGATCTGATTGCAGAAGAAAACAGCGAGATGACCGTTGTGATGGATTATGCATCCGATGCAGATGCAGAGGGACTTTGCAGCGTGAGGACCCGCGCAAAGGTCGGAAAAGGCGCACTGCTGCGTCTCGTTCAGATCGATTGCCTCGGCAAAGGGTTCCGTGTTTTAAATGATGTCGGAAGCATCTGCGAGGATCAGGGACGCATCGAAATGGTGCACATTTTCCTGGGCGGCGGAAAGATTTATCAGGGATGCCAGACAGAGCTTCTCGGAAATGAAAGCTCCCTGCAGTCCGATATCGGTTATCTGTTACAGGACGATCAGCGTCTGGACATGAACTATGTGGCGCTGCATGAGGGAAAACGTACAAACAGCGAGATCAATGCGTCCGGCGTATTGAAGGATGCGTCTTCGAAATTGTTCCGCGGAACGATCGACTTTCAGCACGGCTCAGCAGAATCTGTCGGAGCAGAAAAAGAAGATGTGCTGCTGATGGGCGACGATGTGGTAAATCAGACCATTCCGCTGATTCTCTGTGCGGAAGAGGATGTCAAGGGCAGCCATGGCGCATCGATCGGACAGCTGGATGAAGAGACGCTGTTTTATATGCAGGCGCGCGGGATTTCGGAGGAACAGGCATATGCACTGATGGCGGATGCGAGAATCGAAGCGGTATGCCAGAAGATTCCGGATGAAACTGCGCAGAAACTGGTAAAAGCTTATCTGGGAGGAGATGCAGCTGATGAATGTGAAAAAAATTCGTGAAGATTTTCCACTGCTTCTGGCAAATCCGGATCTGACCTATCTGGACAGTGCGGCGACTTCCCAGAAGCCTGCGTGCGTGCTGCGGGCAGAGCGGGAGTTTTATGAATGCCATAATGCGAATCCGCTGCGCGGCTTATATGAGCTGAGTGAGAATGCGACGAAATGTTATGAAGATGCCCGTAAAACGGTACAGCACTTTATTGGTGCAGCCCGTCCGGAAGAGATCATTTTTACCAGAAATGCAACGGAAAGCCTGAATCTGGTCGCTTACAGTCTGGGGAGCCTGCTGCTGAAACCCGGAGATGAAGTGGTAGTCAGCATTATGGAGCATCACAGCAATCTGCTGCCCTGGCAGCATGCGGCAAAACGTGCCGGAGCGCAGTTAAAGTTCGTGGAATGCTCCAAAGACGGCAAAATCACGCTGGAAGACGTGGCAGCTGTCCTGACGGAAAAGACGAGAATTATGGCAATTACCCAGATGTCCAACGTGTTAGGCTGTGTCAACGATATCAAAGGCATAGCCGGACTTTGTCACGAAAAGGGCATCGTACTGGTAGCGGATGGCGCGCAGAGTGTGCCGCATATGCCGGTCAATGTGGCGGAGCTGGATGTGGATTTTTTGTCCTTTTCCGGACATAAGATGCTGGCTCCGATGGGAATTGGTGCGCTGTACGGCAAGATGGAGTGGCTGGAAAAAATGCCTCCTTTCCTGACCGGCGGCGAAATGATCGAATATGTGACCCGCATCGGTGCAACCTATGCCGAGGTGCCGCATAAATTCGAGGCGGGAACCGTCAACGCTGCGGGGGCGTATGCGCTGGGTGAAGCGATCCGTTATATCGAAGGAATCGGTTTTGACGAGATCACAAAGCGTGAGGATGAGCTGACCGCGCTGGCAATGGAAGAGATGAAGAAGAATCCGTATGTGCATATCATCGGCTCCGACCGTCCAGAAGATCATCACGGTATTTTGTCGTTTACAGTTCAGGATGTGCATCCCCATGATGTGGCTGCGATTCTGGATTCCGACAAAATCGCTGTCCGCGCGGGACATCACTGCGCACAGCCGCTGCTGGCGTATTTAAAAACACCGTCCACGACACGGGCGAGCCTCGCTTTTTATAATACGGAAGAAGAAGTTCTGCGCTTTACGCAGAGCCTCAAAACACTGAGAAGGAGAATGGGGTATGGAGAGTAAGACCTTTTACAATGAGAGTCTGACAGAGCATAATGTACACCCTTATCATAAGCACACCCTGGAGGGTGCAAACATGGCGCTGGAGGGTGTAAATCCCAGCTGTGGGGATGACATCGTCCTGCTGTTAAAGGTAGAAGATGACAAGATCGTAGACGGCGCATTTCAGGGAGACGGCTGTGCGGTGTCGCAGGCATCCGCAGATATGATGCTCGATCTGATTATCGGCAAATCCAAGGATGAAGCACTGCGCCTGGCAGATATTTTTGTGCGCATGATTCAGGGCAAGGCTTCGGAGGAGGAAATGGACGAGCTGGAGGAATCCTCGATCCTGGCGGATGTGGCGCATATGCCTGCGCGTGTAAAATGTGCCTGTCTCGGATGGCATACCGCAAAGGAAATGCTCGAAAAAGGCCCTGGCTGCAAATGCGAGGCATGTCATGAATAATCGTTTCCGGTTTGATGCTCCGTCCGTTGCAGACGAAGAAGAATTAGACGATCAGCTGGTTGCATATAATTTACGGAAGGTTCCCTGCAGACAAGAGGAGCCTTTTGTTAAATTCTGCCGCTGCGCCTATAGTGAAAAAAACGAACTGGTCGGCGGTGTACTGGCATGCAGTATCCTCTGGAACATCCTTTCGATTGAGTCTGTATGGGTAGCGGAGAATTACCGGGGACAGGGCATTGCTGCCAGACTGTTAAAAGAAGTAGAAGAAGAAGCGAAAGCAGCAGGCTGTTATATGGCACAGCTGGATACGTTTGATTTTCAGGCACCAGGCTTTTATGAAAAGCAGGGCTATGAAATATTCGGTACGCTTACTAATGCACCAAAGGGACATACACATTATTACATGAAGAAGACGCTTTGAGATTGCTTTTTTTCAGCAGTCTGTATATAATAGAAAAAAACTGCAACCCATCGCGGACAGGAGGAATCTGTTATGAAAATGATATTTGCCATGCTGCATTCGGAAGATGTGGATGAAACCGTAGAAGAGCTGAACAAGGAAAAATACTGGGTAACTAAGCTCTCTACCACCGGTGGCTTCTTAAAAAACAAGAACGTCACGCTGGTCATCGGTACGGAGGATGAACAGGTTCCCGGCGCGCTCAGGATTTTAAAGGAATGCGCAGGTGCGCGTCAGTCCGTCAAATATACGATGCCCTCCATGTCGACCGGAAGTCTTGGCCCTGGCGCAAACTCGATGATCCCCATCGATATGCAGGTCGGCGGATGTACCGTCTTTGTAGTGGATGTGGATCAGTACGAGAAATTCTGAGACTGGATGCTGGCAGGTGCGTGAGTTCGGAGTGCCCGATACTGGCAGCAGAAAGCTGTGAGCCAAATCTGTATGCAATAAAATGAGATAAAAAAACCGCTGTAGTTTCTAC
>ERZ773133.2424-NODE-2424-length-16852-cov-76.151515_pt1 | contig 16852 bp, 18 predicted proteins | sample MGYA00580861_ERZ773133 | MGnify/ENA primary metagenome ERZ773133 (study PRJEB29015, sample SAMEA2737844) | human gut metagenome | biome: human gut; feature: human-associated habitat; material: faeces | place: China | collected 2012 ...
TGGGTGGGGCACTTTTTAAATGTTGTTCCGGGTCCCTTTTCAAGTGTTAGCTACACTTGAGGCTGCAAGAGACAGCCCTCGTCATCATAGATAGGAGGCGGCAGCAGTTCAACAGGTGGAGTCTCTTCGCCTTGGTTGTAATCATCTTCTGAAGGCTGTCCAACCTCATACTCAAAACAGGTATCACCTTTCTCTTCCCTTTGTTTGAAGTCTTGTGGTATCGGAGAAGGATCTGAAAGTCCGTCCCCGATGGCATGAGAATTAACGGAAGGGGAAGCAGTATTATAAGAGGCAGGAACATGGGGCTGTTGAGTGGCAGCAGTGGCAGGATTGACGCTGCTGTCTTTCTGCTGCCCTATGCCATTGGAGAGATTGCCTCCCGAAGAGTAAACAGTATCGGATGGGACATCGGACACCAGTTTCTCTTGGGTGGCGGAAGTCACGGCTTGACGGTTATAGAAAGGGTTCTTGATGGCTTCCTTGATGCCGTCAACGTACCAAAAGGCGATGCAGAGTATAGTATGGATGGAGGTGCGGTTATTCCTCTCGGTTGAGAGAATACCCACCTGATTGAACAGTTCCACCACCTTTGCCGCTGTCTTGCGGTCACACTTCCAAAGGGCAGACAACTCAACGGTTGAGATTGCAAACTGCCCGATGGAGAGTGAGGCGGAGAAGCCTGTCTTCTGATAAACACTCGGCTTGATGGAAGCCATTGATACAAAAGTGTCGAAGGCGGTCATCCGGTGGAAGCCCTGCCTGTCATCCTTCAAGAAATCGAGCTGCTCCTTGGTCAGCAGGATTCCGTATTTTATGCTTTGGTTACTCATCTTGAAAAACTGGTTATAAGTGAAACGGATTACTCAGCAAAGAGAGAATGAATGGTTATTCTTTTCCCTTTCGTAAGAAAGTAGATTCCGTGACTCTATTATCCATCATGTCATTTGTCCCCATTGGGCATTCTCTCGTCCTTGTCCATCTTCAAGGAGGCAGGCTTGTTCTTCTTGCTCTTCTGCAACATTGCCAGATGAGCCTCGAAGTCTGCCTGTTCCTCCTGGGTCGGTTCGTAGGGCTTGTCCCAAGAACCGCCTGACTCAATCCATTTTATCAGCTGGTCTTTGAAGAAGTAAAGCGTGTTGCCTCTCTTGTAGAAAGGGATGCGCCTCTCGGATGTGTAAGCATAGAGCGAAGAGACCTTCTTTCGGACAAAGGCACTTGCCTCTCTGATGTCCATAAGAACATGGTTATCCTCGTTCGGGGCATTGCCGATTCTCTGACCAATGTCATCAAGACGAGTCATCATCGTATTGACCTTCGTCAGAAGTTCGCCAACTGCACTGGGCAGTTGGTCGAACGATAGTGCTTTGTTATCTTCCATTTGTTATCCTGATTTTGTTATTCACTTATGTCTTGTCACTCTCTGCTTTGGTTGGCATTTTGAGCGAGATACGTTCTGCCGCATCACGTTTGAGTTCGTCCACCACATCGGCATACACCTGTGTAGTGGCAAGATTGCTATGGGTAAGCAGCTTGCTCACGGTGTAGATGTCTGTTCCCTCTGCCAGTTGCAAAGTGGCGAAGGTATGTCGGAAGCAGTGGAAGGTGATGTGCTTCTCGATGCCGGAATCCTTTATCCACGGTTTGAGGTACAATGCCACTGTACTGTTCGTGAGGTTCTTGAACACCTGCCCTGTGCCTCGCTCACCACATAGTTGCAGAGCCTCTTCGCTGATAGGCAGGATTGCAGCGGTGGAAGTCTTCTTTGTGATAATGTCCATTCCCCAGCCGCCATCAGCCAACTTGACGATGTTCTCCCATTGGAGTCTGATGCAGTCAGAGAGGCGAAGACCAGTGAGGCAGGAGAAGAGACCTGCACGGCGAAGGACATCACTCTTGCAAGGAGTCTGAGACAACTGCAACAACTCTTCCTTGGTGAGGAACTGCCGCTTGTTGCCATGAGCCTTTGCACGCACGAGTTTCTTGGCAATGTTCTCTTTGAGCAGTCCGTCTTCGTATGCGATGGCAAGGATACACTTCAACTTGGTAAGGTTGTTGTTGGCAGTCGTACCCATCATGCGTTTGCCATTGTGCATACAGGCATCCGATAACAGGTAGTCAAGAAACCCCTGGCAGTACGGAACTGTAAGGTCACAGAAACGACACTCACCATGGGTGTAGTTGTGGAAGTGCATGTAGGCGGTAGCCCAGTTCTGGCTGCTGCCACGTTCAATCATGAGGTTCTTGAAGTATTCTAAGAAACTCTCCTTGCCCTTGTTGCGGTCGAGGAAGCCATATTCCTCATTGATGATGGACTCAGTCCTGCGGCACTTGATGATTTCCGCTTTCTGAATCATACTTTTGTTATACTCCTGCTGGAAGCGTTCAACAGGGTTGGTGTAGATGTAAAGACCAAGGTACTCCCTGCGTGAGAGCTTGCCTGTCTTTGGGTTGCGGACTGGAGGATAGAAATCCAAATAGAGGGAAGTCTGTCCGTTCTTGATAGGTCGTCTCCGCACGGTGACCTTTGTACAAATGTTTGTCATATTGTTACTGTTTTATTATTGTTTATGATATGTATCTGTGGATGCGAATAGCCTTCGTTGCAACGTCTTAACTCTCAAATCCGATGCAAAGTTAGATTGCCTTGAAAAGAGAAAAGTAATGATGGCTTCAAATACTGTCTGAATTTAACCTGAATTTGCTTTTGAGTATGATTTTACGCTAAAAATCGGACTTAAATGGGGTTTCAGTAGCACATTTTATCTTATATCCGTTTCTCTGCGTTTGGGGTTTGTTTCGACCGTCAATGATAGCAGTTTCAGACCATTTGCAACGGCATGGGTCGTATATGAGTTTGTTTCTCACTTCCGCTTTGCCTTGGTCGAAGTGCTGCTTTTCTCTGCCTTCTTGCGTGCAGCCTCCCAGTCTGCTTTCAGATAGTAGTTGGCTCTTCCGCCTTTGAACTTTCGGATTCTCACTCCATGAGTTTCTGCAAATCTGCGTACCTGTGTCTTGCCCAATCCGTAGAGCTTCATGATGTCGAAGCAGGTGTACCAGTCATCGGAAATGTTCTTTCCCTGTTCTTCATTATAAAGCCCGATGACCCTCTCTACATCTTCTTTCTTGAAGCATGTCGTACCCCATGCGTGGACTGATTGTAGTTGGTAGCGATTGCGGACTTCATAGAATCTGCCATACTTAATATCAAAGGTGCTCAACACCTCTGCCATCGTATAATGGGTGTCGTGGGTTACTCCGTCAGGTGCTCTTTCTCCAGCTTTGGGAGTTTTGCGACACTTTGCCAACTTATTGACTGAGCCTGTCTCGGCATCTTTCAACCTTTGTGCCTTCTTGGGAGTTGTCCCTTCTAACGATAGGGAAGAAGGGAGAACCACCTGATAACCTTGTTCCTTGGCTATTTCAAGGATGTCTTGCAAATAGATTCTTGTCATGCGCGTACCTAAATTTACGGCTCTGAGTCTGCCTTGGCGAATAAGACTGCGTACTGTCTTGACGCTGATGCTTACTGCCAGTGCTGTTTCCTCTACGGACATCAGCACGATTGGAATGCGAGTTGTTGTATTCATTGTTACCGTTATTTTTTGAATTTTGCAGTGACTCATGGGGGATGGTCCTTGACGGAAACTTTTAAGAGGAAACAAGGGGAAATAAGAGGAAATAAGAACCCTCATTACGAACCGTGTGTCCCTCTGCCCATGGTACAACCGTGGTACAAAATTACTCTAAACGGATAAAACTCGCAATAGGCGGTTGGAGCGTTATGTTAATGAATATGTATTGAAAATGAGCATTTTATGACGCTTCTCTAAGTTTTGTTTGGAGTTCTTTTCGATGCGTTTTTGTCGATGTGGCATGCATGTGGAACGACTTGCCGCTGCCCGAAGGACCCAAACAAAAAAAGTTCGAGTTGTCGGTCAGCTTCTCCTTTCCCTCCTTTCCTGTGATGTCGATGGCTACGGGCACACCTTGGCGGTCGGTATAGTATATCTTCAGCGGGGTGTCCTCATTATGCACGATGCGCTCCTTGTACATCAGACAGGTGGCGGCATCGCCGAGGGTGAGGAATCGGTCGTAGTCGGCATTCATGCCATAGCAGTTGCCGGGGAAAGAGTTGACGAACAGCTCCAACTGGTTGTAGGCCCGCTTGCTGATGTGGATGCCCATGCGCGAGAAGGAGTTTTCGAGATGGTTGGTGCATTTCTGTATGTCGGTGTCGCCGCTCACTGCCACCACGAGGTTGTAGTGGGTATAGACGAGCTGCTTGCTCTCACGGGCTATCACCTCCTGCACACGCTTGATGTCCTCTACAGCCATCAGGTTGCTGGGGTTGGGCATGGAGGCATGGCGGTTTTTCTTCTTGTCGAGTAGGGCAAGCTCACGCTTCTGGTTGGGCACGAACACCATCTGGTTGAACACCACGCAGTCGGCTCCGGGCACGCTATCGACGATGCTCACGAGATCAACGGGCATACTGGTGTTGTTCACCTCGATATTTGCGTAGGGACGGATGACCGACGGCAAGTTGGCATAATCCACATCCACAAGGCTATACACCTTGCAGCTACGGTCCCCCATGCCGATGGTCTCGTCATCGACCTTGAAGTTGGTCATCGACACCACCTTGTCACGGAAGTTCATGGAGAAGAAACGGTCCACATACTCGCAGGCTTCCGTTTTGCCGAGGAATCGGGACTTCACGCCGGCATCCCTCAGCTGGTCGTGCACCTTGCGTATCTTCACCAAGAAGTCACGCCATTTCTTGTTGTCGAACGACATCAGACGGCTCTTCTTGTTCTCCTGTGTGATGGTGAGGTAGCAGACGCTGTCGGTAAAGGGTCTGCCGTTGAAATAGCGGAAGTAACTCTCGCTCAGGAACTCATGATTTCCACCGTTCTCTTCCTTGAATGCCTTCCTCACAAACACGTCCTGCTTGTGCAGCGCATAGCCTTCGCCCAAGGTCTGGGCAAGGGCGGCGAAGAGGTGGGTGAACTCATAGTAGGCCTCGATGTTGGCGGAATACTTCTGCACAGGGTTCTCCATCTTCAGAACAGCGGAGTATTCGCCCGTCTTGGTATAGAGCACGCCGATGCCATCCACTTCCTCGATGGAGAAGTAGATGTCCTGGAAGATGCGCTTGCGCTTCCCTCCCGTGCCGAATGCCTTGACACTGATGGCCATGCCCACGCAGATGGCTGAGAATATGAGTATGATGTATAGGGTCATTGTTCTTTTTCTTTTTTAATCGCAAAAAGGCGGGCGCACCCTCATGCGTGATGCCCCCACCTCCATTCACTTACAATCATTGATAGCTTTCCACTTGGACATAATGGATTCTCTTTTTTGTTTTACACTTTCTTTGAATAGGCATAGATGAATATGCCGTTGTCACTCTTCTTGCTGTGCAAGCCCTTGCGCTGCTTCATGACGATGAGAACGCCACCGACAGCTACGGCGAGGACTAGCAGCACGAGTCCTGCCACGAAACCGAAGATGCAGTAGCCGAGGATGAAACCCGCAACGGCTCCTCCTGCGGTGGCTGCCGCCCAGTAGATGTAGCGTCCCTGCAACCCGAAGAACTCCAATGGACGTTGCAGTCCCTTGAAAATGGGATAATCCGGAAAACGCTCTTGCTTTGTATCTGCCATAACTGTCAGTGTTTTAACGTTCTACATACTCACAATCTCACGCTGCGTTTAACCTCCAATGCCGAAGAACAGAGGCAGTGCCTGGGCTGCTGCAATGAGGAAAATACATGCGCCGACGACCATCATGATCTTCTTTTTCAGAATCTGCTTCCGAATTGTAAAGTGCTGAATATCAACACTCCCAAAAAGCAAAAAGTACCAAAAGAAACAAACTGGAAACAAAAATTTCAAAAACCCCAAAATGAAAACATCTGCTTAACATATCTTAACACGGAAATGAACGGAAATTTTCATTTTCTATCATTTTGTGCTGCGTTCCTGAAGGTGCAAAATCAGGTATTGTGAACCTTATTGTCGTTTCAGCAATCAGGTTGAAAAAATGGCTTTAGTTGGAAAAATGTGCACGAAAAGTGGGCTTTTCAGGTGGCATTTTATAGTATTTTCTGCGAAAATACAGTTGTATGTTTAACTTTCTACGTATAAGTCTCTTTAGTCTCACGGAATTTTATTAACTTTGCACCAAAGTTTATTTTAATTGCAATTTTATGGTCACTTATTTTGATGCATGTGAGATTCTTGAAATGCTGTCTGAAGCATCTGTAAAGGTGTTTCTGGACGGCGGTTGGGGTGTCGATGCACTTATAGGCAGAGAAACAAGAATACATAACGACATCGATCTGTTCGTAGAGAAGAAAGACTATGGTAAGGCCATATCCGTGATTACCTGGAAGGGATACAGAGAAGTTGTAATGGACTATACGACCGATAGCCATACTGTCTGGAAAGATGACAACGGAAGAATAATCGATCTGCATTGTTTCGAATATGTCGAAGATGGAATTCTATATGACGGATACACTTTCCCAAGCGAAACTTTCTCAGGTAAAGGAAATATCGGGAATATTGAGGTAACATGCATAAACCCGGAGGCACAGGTACAGTTCCATCTTGGATATGAATACGATGAAAATGATGTCCACGACGTCCTGTTATTATGCAGAACTTTCAATCTTGAGATACCGGAGCAATATAAAACTCACATCTGATTCAATATGCTATGATTACTGATAGTTATGATATTGAAACTGAACCAATGATCAATCTGTTTGATTTCTACGGCAGACGTGGAGATTTTGCAGATATATGCCTGATAATATTCTCGAAGGAGATTCATCGGCATTTACTTGATTCCTACGAATCTGAAATTATTGCAACTATGCCGGCTTGCAATGGCGATACGCATATCTATAAAACAACTTATAAAGGAGTTACGATAACTTTCTACCTGTCAGGAATAGGTTCAGCAGTAGCATCCTCTCAATGTCATCTTGCAAGCTGGCTAACTGGAGCATCAAAGTTCATTATGTTCGGTTCCTGTGGCAGTCTTGACCGTACAACCACACAAGGTAGATTTATCATACCGACACAAAGTTACAGAGGGGACGGGTGTTCATATTATTTTGCAGCACCATCCGACTATATTGATATAGCCGCAAGCAAGGAACTTTCCATAATTTTCGACAAATTATCTGTACCATATATTACAGGTAAAATATGGACGACAGATTCGATGATCAGAGAAACAAAAGGACTTGTACGCAAACGTATGGAAGAAGGGTGCATCGCTGTAGAAATGGAATTGGCTGGAGTTCAATCTGTGTGCGACTTCTACAATTTGAAGTTGTATGCTTTTTTTGAAACAGGTGACATTTTGGATACAAATGGATATGAAGCCAAAGGCTTGAACAATGCCAACCATAGTTTAAACAAACTTTATATTGCTTTAGAAACGGCAACCTACATCTGAAGTATATCAGAATTGTAAATTCCCATTTAGCGGACTATATAAAAAGTATTCCATAACCATCTATACGTGGTTTACGGAATGCTTACTTTATAACAATTAGGTTTACACTCGTTTATTTTGACGGTGCAAAGTTACTCATGCTATCTGGCTCCCACAACGGGCAATAGTGCACATTTTCAAGAAAATGACGTTTTCAAGAAAAAAAATATCCCTACAAACTTAGACTATGCCAAGTTTCGTAGGGATTTTGGAGGGTATAAACATTAGATTACTTTGTCCAGTGGTAGTGACTGTCGAGCATCAGGAAGATAGCCAAGCCGAAAATAACGAGTCCAAGGACAAAGAAGAACCAGAAGAAATACTGCACATAGTGTCCGAGGTAGGTTCCGTCGTACTCCTTGTACCTTTCCTGAACCCTTCTACGTTCTTCATAAAACATTTGATTGACCTCACGGATATGCTTCTGCATCTGAGTGGTCATCCATTCATGTTGTTTGTCGAACATGTCCTGAATCTTCTTCCAGTCAACATCATCGACTCTGACTGAAACCTTCAACTTGGTTGGGGCATCCTTCAGAACATTGTCAATGTGGGTATTGATGGTGTCAACCTTACCACTGATAGTGTCAACGGCATTGCCAAGAGCAGTCTGAGCTGAATTGTACTTACGGATGGCAGACTCCAGTTGAAGAGTTGCATTGATCCAAGTGTTGGTCGCTTTGTCAATGTTCTCACTCAACTGCCTGAGTTCAGGCGCACGACTGACAACAGCATCCTCGGCATCATGCTCTTCAATCTCTTCCTGGACTTCGTTCATCATGTCATCGAAGTCAGGCTTCTGCTCGTCATCTTCGATGAGTTCTTCTACATGTTTTGTTCTTCTCATTGATATGTAGGATTTGTCTAACGGTGGAATGAACGTCTTTTCTGCGGTGGCTTGCACATGGCATGAGCCATCTGGAGGCAACGGCGAGCCCGCTCACGCTCGTCTTCGTCATCATCCTTACCCCAACCAGAGGAAGGAGCAGAACCACCACCGCCACAAGATTCGGACACGGTTGTTGCTGCATCAATCATATCAAGGAAGAGAAGCATACCTACATGAGAAATGTCCTCTCTTGATGCAGTCATATCAGAATCAGGAACCTGAACCTCATTGAGGAAGATGTCCTTGACCGTGTTCGGAATATAGATTCTCTTCATTTCACCGCTAACATTGACATTGAAGGCAGTCTTGGTAGCAACTGGCAATGGCTTAGAATTGGACTGGGTAGGTTTCGTTGTCTGAGCAACATGGCGAGCAGGGCGAGCCGGTGAAACGGAAGGTGAAGCAGGTCGCATCTTGACCTGAGTAGGCTTAGGATGCATCTTCTTCCATGTGGCTTCAAGCTGTGATACCATGAACTTTCGACCGATGGCAGAAGCCTTGAACACTGAGGCATTCTTGCCGATGGTGTAGCCCACAAGTTTGCAGTTAGTAGTGTCATACCTTGGATTGACCTCATAGCCTCTCATGCGAAGCATATCAAAGTAACGGTCAATGTCGAAACTATCCATCTTCTGAAGGGTATATTCGCAAAACTCCGCTATATCTTGTTGGCGCATTTCACGAACCTCCTGAGGTTGCTCCCAACCATGCCTTGCGTTGATAATTTCCGCAGCCCTTATTGCTCTGATGTGAACATCGTGAACATCGTTGGTCTTGCCGTCATTATCCACACGGCAACAGTCAAGATGCAGGTGAAGGGTTCCAGACTTGGAATCCCGATGCAAGGCAGCAACACTCATAGAATTGCGGAAATTGGTCTTGACCTTCTCCTTAAAGCCTTTGGGTAAAAGTCCGACTGAATCCAAAGCTTCCAATCCTTCATCAGCGAGGTTTGCCCAGTCATCCAAGGTATAGTTCTCTGACTCTTCCTTGGATGGGGAGAGTACAAACGTGGTCATGAAGCGTTCCAACTTTCGCCCAACAGTCCTGTCCTGTTGATGCAACTGGCAGTGATGCTTCATCCGATACCAGATTTCGGTGGCATCGAGATAGTCAGGCATGTGGTTCACCTTGACCACGGTTGCATCCTCCTTCTCCATTGCGTACCTTGCGGCATTGCCGCCATAGGCTACTGGTCTTGCGAGTATAATCATTCGTCTTCTTGAACTTTGGTCAGTACAGGAGAAGTAAGGTTGTCTTCAATGCTATACCAGTGTTTGATGAGTCGTTCAACGGCTTCAATCCACCACTTCATGAACTTTGGAGATCTGAACATCTTCTGCTTTTCCTCGGGTGAAGCATCGTGCAACTTACTGCGGACTTTTATCAAGTCGGTACGTGCCTCAGTCAGAGAGTTCAGGGCTTTGCTTTCCTCTGGAGTGAGTCGCTGACGTGGGTGATGCTTCTTGCCAGTCTCAACGAGATACTTGCCTATGCTCATACCACATTCCTTAGCGAGTTTTTTCAGTTCCTTCCAGTCCTTATCGGTACAGCGGAAGGAATGCACCCTTGTGGGTGTCTTCTTGATAATCTTCTTTTTCTTAGCCATATCTTTGAATATGATTAAAGGGATGAATATAAATCAGTAAAAAAGAAGGACATAGGTCTGCGAGCCTGCGAGTAGCCCGAGAAACTTTTAGGACTGCATAAATTTGGTCACAAATAATGTAGTACAAAAGGATTTCTCGAAAAGTACCTCTTAAAAATCGGTCCTTTTACCTGCTAAGTTCCCGTCAGGGCTTAGAAAGTCGTTTCGGCTTGCCGTGTTGTCCTGTATCGGTAAACGTCCTTTGGGATGGTTTGGCGGTGCAGGTCGCATTCCTGAGTCCTCAGACGGCTATTTGTTGCCGTTCTGGTTGTAGTAGCCGTTAGGCTTCTGATAGCCGTTGAAAGGCGGTCTTTGATTGCCGTTAGGCTGTTGTGGCTGCTGTCCTCCTTGCTGAGAAGGTATCTGCTCATGCTGCTTCCCTTCATTCTGCTTGCCATCGGCTTCACCTTGGGGAGAAGGGCTGTCAGCAGACTGCGGGGAATTGTTTTCAGGAGGTGATGGTGACTTGTTGCCATCTGCTCCAGACTTACCCACATTGCCACTATCATTAGATTGTGGTGATTGGTGCGACACATTGCCAGTTGTCTGAGGATTGTTGCCCTCGGCAGAGTCATTGGATTTGTCATCGGCAGAAGCAGAACCTTCCTTGTCCTTCTTCTTGTCATCAGGATCCTCAGTGATGATGACCTTGGAGGCAGGAACTTCCGCATGGATGATTGCCGTACTGTCGTTATTGCGCTTTAAGGCAAAGGCATTCGACACGAACTTGGCATCAACATACCAGCCTGAGAGACAATGAAGGGTGTAGATGCGGTTATCTTCCACTTCCTGAGAAGAGAAAATGCCCACAGCCTCCATAGCATCCAACAGCTTTGGAACCGTCTTGCGGTCTTTGTCCCAGAGTTTGGCAAGTTGGGTATTGTCAACCATAACTTGACCTGCCAAGATTTCTACTTGCTTGGTCTTGCTGATTTGCACAAGTTTTGGAACTGGCTCGGCAAGATCCACAAGCGACATGAAGCATTCCATACGGTCAATCTTGTACTTCTTGCTTCGAAGATGCTTCAACTGCTCTTCAGAGAAAGTGAAGCAACGATGTAATTTTTTATCGTCCATAGTCTATGATATTATTGAAATGTAACCGAATAAAGGGAAAAGGAATATGCCATCAAAAAGAAGAGAATCACTGGATAAGTTCAACCAGGGATTTCTTCATGTCATCATCAATGACTCGGTATCGGGCAAAAGCAACGCTGCCTTTGGCATGACCAGACATAGAAGCAACCAAATCAGGGTCTTTGACCATGCGGTAAAGATTACCGATAAAAGTCCTTCGTGCAAGATGAGAGGTAGCCACATCTGAGATTGGCTTCTTCTCTTCAAGCCGTGTCTTAGGGTTAATCACAGTGACAACACGATTTACCTTGGCACGCTTCAAGATTCTACGGATAGCATCGTTGAACTTGAAGTTATAATGCTTGGGGAAGATTGGTTCATCATCACCATGGTCATGGCCATCAAGGATAGCCATAGCCTTGGGGATAAGAGGAACCCTTACAACGTCACCTAACTTGCCCTTGGTCTTGATGGGGATATATTCCAGAACACCGTCAATAATGTTCTTGGGGGTGAAGGTCACAAGATCACTATGACGGCATCCGACCATACACTGAAACACGAACATATCACGATACTCAGCAAGTTCTGCATCATCCGTTAGGTCTGCATCCAGAACTTGGTCACGCTCCTGAATGGTCAGGAAATATGGAGTGCCATAGAGTGCCTTGGGCATGTCATAGCCAAAGAAGGGGTCATTGTTTGTGACTCCCTGCTTTCGTACCCAGTTGCAGACGGTACGCATCAAGGTCATGTTAGTGACGATGGTATTCATAGATATGTCATAGTCAGAAGACAGGAAATCCGCAAACACACGAAGATCATCGGCAGTCATGCTGTCAATGTTCATCGGGTGTTTGTGTTCATCCTCAAAACGAGTAACCTTGTCAATCAGGCATCGGGTGTTACACTCCTGATGCTTGCCGAAATGCTTGTTCTGAAGGTACCTCTCTGCCCAGATGACAAAGGATTTGCTTACCGCCATGCCACTGCCCATGCAATAGGCATTGGGGTGGTGATAGGCAAATATCAGTCGTCTTAGCCAGTCGGAGTTTGCTCCGATATAGTATTCCCTGGTTATGATACCTGTAATCTCCTTGACCTGTGAGTCAAAGAGGTTTCTGGTATCGTCATCCACAAGATTGACACGGCTCTTGTAGCCCTGTCGTTCTTGGCTCCAGTGATTGGGATTGATCTGAAGTTCGCTTGCGCACTTGACATCAAGCCCTTTGTCACGGACACGGAAGTACACCGAAGCACGGCTGTCAAGGTCGTTCTTCGATGTATCTTTCTGACGTATGTAAGCGGTAACTCTCATTGATATGTCTATGATATGACAAAAGGGAAAGAAGAAACTATCTGCGGAAATGCAGGTGACGATGCTCGGGATAGTCCGAAGCAATGTCCTTCAGCTGCTGTTCAAGTCGCTCGTTCTGGTATGGAGTGAGCGCATGGATAGCCTTGATGCAGACACTCTGCACAAGCAGGGTTCGTCTGCCGATAGTGTTTTCTTGGTCAATGCCCTTGTTGGCATGTGAAATCTCGCACAGTTCATTGAAGGCATCCTTCATACTGTGATAGCCTGTGCCATCCTTGGCATAGGTAACGGCAAGGCTGGCTACCTGAGCCAGTTTGTCGTTGTACTGCTGTTGATTGAAATCCTGATTCATAATACTCATTGATTAGTGGTTGGCAAGTTCATTCAGCTTCTGGGCTGCTGCCTCCTTGGTCTCAGCCTCAGACATGCTGCGGTTCTGACGCATCCACTTCAGAAGTTCAGCCTTCTCAAAGTAGATGAGTTTGCCGTTTGGACGGAAGAAAGGAAGCTCATGACGATGGGTCATCTTGTAGAGACTGCTCTTTGATATACCCATGAAAAGGGCTGCTTCTTCAAGTGTCAATACCTCCTTGGCTGCGCTGAGAGTGTTCTCCAGAACCTCGATGCGATGCTCAAATGACTCTACCTTCAAAAGAAGAGTCTCGTTGTCAATAGTCTTATTCATAATCTTGATATTTAGTTGTTTACGTTATCCTGAATGCTTGGTTTTGAGATAGCAAGCCCCTAAGGGTAGCGGAAACCACTACCTTGAATCAGGGCACTGCTTTTGATGAAATGAAACTGGTTGTTATCCTGAATCGGCTCGTTAGCCGTTATTCGTTATCCTGTATATCTATGACCTTGCGAGGGTGCGTGTTGGTCGCTGCCGTTCGCTTGGTTCGTGGAATCTTCTTGTTCTCGGTGTGTGGCTTGCGACTCCTGAATACCGTCTTGGTATTGGAGATAGCCTTGACCTTTTCCTCAGTCAGCACGTCTGCATAGACTGCGGTTGATTTGAGCGACTTGTGACCCATGAGTTTCTTGGTGGTCTCGATGTCACCAGTAGCCGCTTGGATCAATGTGCCAAAGGTATGTCGGGAGGTATGGAAGGAGATTGTCTTCGTGATACCTACCTTCTTGGCTATTCGTTTGAGAGCTGCATCCACATTGGCATGGGCAGGAAGGTGGAAAACCTTGTCATCCTTCTTGGGTGGCATCCATGCTTCTGCGGTTGAGCAGATTGGGACGGCATTGAGTTCCTTGGTCTTCTTCTGGACGATTACAAGTGTGTTCGTTACCTCGTTCCTCATGATGTTTGACCATCGCAAAGCCCTTATGTCGCTGATGCGTAGTCCTGTAAGGCAAGCGAAGCCAAATGCCAACTGGGTTTCCCTGACTCCGTTAGTCTCTTCGGATGCCATGAAGAGTTTGAGTTCATCGGGTGTAAGGTACAGCTTGTGACCAGACTTTGGCTTGGAGATTGTGTCTTCCTTCTCCAACTGATAGAAGGGGTTTGCCTTCAACTTGCCAGTCTTGACTGCCTTGTTGAATACTGCGACAATGCGTTGCTGCATGTTCCGCAAACTGGCATTACTCAACGGCTTTGCCTTGACTCTCACATACTTCTGAGGTACATAGTCATTCTTCAGCCAAAGAAAGAATGCCTTGAACCATGTCTTATCGAACTTCATCAGAGTGATGTGCGGTCTGCGTTTGGCTTTCAGAAACTCCTTCATGCGTTCTTGAAGGTATTGAGTCTGCTCGACAGTCCTCTTGGAATATTCGGGATTGCCGTCCATCCACTCCATGTAAGTCTGGATCCAGTCAATGACTTCGGGTGAGTCATCGTTGGGAATGTCGGGTACAACCATCAAGTGACCTTTCTCGGGAATGGTCTCGGGATGAAGGACGCGCTCGGCACGAATCTCCTGCGCACGTTTCAAGGTAGCCTCGTTGCGTTCCTTTGTCTCTTGGTTAATCTCAGGGATTAGGTAGAGGGAAAGGAACTCAAACTTGCGCTTGCCATTCTCATAGATGTCAAGATACAGGCTCTTGTTGTCGTTTTCAAGGTCTTTTTGTCGAAGTGTGATGGTCATATCAATGATTGTTATAATTGGTTATACCACTGGGGTGAAACACCACCCTGGTTTATCAAAGGGGGTGATTTCAAGTCACCTCCCTTAACTCTTTGAAGGGGGGGGTACTTTCAAAGTACATCCTTTACTTGAACATTCCATCAATGAGGTTGATGGCTTCCTCCTTCTTCCTATCTACGATTTTCGCATAGATTTCAGTGGTCTGAATGTTGGTGTGACCCATCAACTTGCTTGTGGTGAACAGGTCTGCGCCAAGTGTCAGCATCATTGTGCCGAAGGTGTGACGTGAACAGTGGAAACTGATAGGCTGTGCAAGAAAAAGCAGACAGAAGAAGATTAAACGTAAACCGTTTGAAATGAGCATGGTTTCAGTATTTTGCCAAATTGAGAAAATGCAAATGACAACGTAATATTGAGGTTGTTCAGTTACCAGACCGCTAGCCGGGCAGTTACCGGAACGAGAACAGGTAACGGAAAGCAATGAAAAGAAATCCTCACCGTTTTCTTTGCACTCGTACTCAGCATTTTGCTTATCAAGGAACGCTTATATGGCAAGTAACTTTGCATCTAAAAATATAAGCGTATGAAAGTAGAAAAATTTAAGGTGCTGCTCTACCTCAAAAAGAGCGGACTGGGCAAGTCGGGCAAAGCCCCGATAATGGGAAGAATTACAGTGAACCGCACGATGGCGCAGTTCGGATGCAAGTTGTCCTGCACTCCCGAATTGTGGAATCCCCGTGAAAGCCGTCTGAACGGAAAGAGTCGCGAGGCAGTGGAGACTAATGCCAAGATTGACAAGTTGCTACTGGCGGTAAACATGGCATTCGACAATCTTGTGGAACGCAAAATTGATTTCGATGCCACCGATGTGAAAGACCTTTTTCAAGGCAGCATGGAAACGCAGATGACCCTTATGAAAATGACCGATGTTGTCTGTGATGACATCAAGGCACGTATCGGTATTGATCGTGCCAAAAGTACTTATCCTGGCTATCACTATATGCGGCTGGTACTCGGAGAGTTCATCAAGCATCAGTACAAGGTCAAGGATTTGGCTTTCGGGCAACTGACGGAACAGTTCATCCACGACTATCAGACATTTGTCACGGAAGATAAAGGACAGGCAATCGATACTGCCAGACATTATCTTGCCATACTTAAGAAGATTTGCCGTATAGCTTATAAAGAGGGACATGCCGATAAAATCCACTTCCAACATTTCACCCTGCCGAGGAAAACGGAAACGACTCCACGGGCATTGAGCCGTGAATCGTTTGAGAAAATCCGTGACGTGGAAATACCTGCATACCGCAAATCCCATATGCTGGCAAGGGATATGTTTCTCTTCGGATGTTACACAGGTGTATCTTATGCGGATGTCGTTTCGATTACCCATGATAATTTGCAGACAGACGGGGACGGGGCATTATGGTTGAAATACCGCAGAAAGAAAAACGAACTCCGTGCCAGTGTAAAACTATTGCCCGAAGCAATTGCGCTTATCAATAAGTATAGCAGTGAGGACAGAGAAACTTTGTTCCCTTTACTTCGCTGGCCCAATCTTAGAAGGCACATGAAAGCGTTGGCGGCACTGGCAGGCATCAAGGATGACCTGTGCTACCATCAGGCGAGGCATAGTTTCGCCTCGCTGATTACGCTCGAAGCTGGTGTGCCGATTGAGACCATCAGTAGGATGTTGGGGCATTCCGATATTTCCACCACTCAGGTGTACGCCCGTGTCAGTCAGAAAAAACTCTTTGAGGACATGGACAGGTTCATCAAAGCTACCGAGGATTTCAAACTTACCCTTTAATACAGCAAACGATATGCGAAGTACATTTTCACTATTACCCTATATCAACCGCAGCAAGGTAAAGGCTGACGGTACGACCGCCGTTCTCTGCCGCATAACCATTGACGGGAAACAGACTGTCATAAGCACAAGTATCTATTGCCGTCCCGAAGATTGGAATGGCAAGAAGAACGAGATAAAGTCCGCAAGGGAAAACAACCGCTTGCAGGAATATCTCCGAATCATTTCAGAAGCATACGAGGAAATACTGAAATCGCAAGGTGTAGTCAGTGCAGAGATGTTGAAGAGCTACATCACCCAAAACAACATTCATCCGACTACCCTCCTGCAAATGGGAGAATGGGAACGGGAGCGGTTAAAGAAACACTCCGAGGAAATAGATTCAACCTCCTCCTATCGAAGTTCAATGTATTACCAGAAGTACCTGACAGACTATATTGTGTCATCGGGTAAAAAGGACATCTGTTTTGAAGAAGTTACAGAGGACTTCGGCAAATCT
>ERZ773133.2430-NODE-2430-length-16809-cov-10.271219_pt1 | contig 16809 bp, 16 predicted proteins | sample MGYA00580861_ERZ773133 | MGnify/ENA primary metagenome ERZ773133 (study PRJEB29015, sample SAMEA2737844) | human gut metagenome | biome: human gut; feature: human-associated habitat; material: faeces | place: China | collected 2012 ...
GGCCACGAGGCGTGTACTGTCACCGTTTATTTCATAGATGCCTTCGGCTCCGAAAAGAAAAAGCTGTGTTCCGTTTCTCAAAAGCGAATAAGGTTCAGTCACCTGGATGGGCGACAGAACGGTACCATCAGCCTTTATCCGACAAAGATGGCTGGCGGTGGGAATGTAGAATGTCTGCGAAACGCTGTCCAGATAGACCCTACGGCAAAAGTCCATGCTGTCCAGTACGGACGATTTCAATACAGTTTCAACCCCTTCGGTGGTCAGACGGCAGATTTCACGCCCACGTTCCTGCTCATCTTCCAATAAAACCAGTCCTGGCGGTAACGAGTAAGTGTTGAGGTTGTTCAGCAGCAGTCCCCTCTTTGTGAGCGGTATCGTCCGTATCGTACCCTCCTTATCCACCACATGCTTACGCCGGAAACCAAGCGCCCACACACTACCATCCACTCCTGGACAGAAAGAAAGAATGTTTTCCTGCTTTCCTTTCAGATAAGGTGTGAACTCGAATCCGTCATAGCGCACGAATCCACTCAGTGTGCCAATCCAAATATAGCCCTTCGCATCCTGCCAGATGTACTCGGTGAGCATCTGAGGAAGACCGTCCTGTGTGGTGTAATGGCGATGAGCGTATTCCGAAGTGACAGCGACAGGCTCTGCAGCAGTCACGGAACGATCCTGCATCAAGAACGCCAACACGACGAACAGACAAAGCAAAATGTAACGTTTCGTATTCATGCTGGATGGGACATTTATAAAGGCTTTGCTTGCAAATATATTCTTTTCCGCCGACTATTCCAATCCTCCTACAAGCCCTTACAAAAAAACACCCGTTCATGTACGCCAGTCCTCCGTTCGCGTAAACGGGGATGTCGTTCGTGTAATACACTATCGTAACCTATTGTATATTAAAATCTTACTTCTTATCTTTAAAACAACCGATTCAGAATCTGCAATAATCTGAAACCCACAAAAGAATACCGGATGAAGTGCAGAAGGGAAACGGCCAATTAACCGAAGTCCTGACAAACCTGATTTACTCAATTTATAACCGGTCTCATTTCATATCATAATGGGACACTAATTAATGGAAATATGAAGAAAGTGAATTTAGTCTTGCTGTACTTGCTGTGTTTGCCGGCTATGACAGTTATTACCAGTTGTGAAAAAGAAGAGACACTGGAACCTGAACAGAACGAGACCGATATGAAAGAAGATGACGGTCTGTTTTATGTGAAAAGTGACATGAATGGAATGGATATGATTACCGACAATGTTGAGCGCATGTTCTTCGTCGGTCCAGATTCATCGTCAGAGGGTACAATCATTGAGGGAGGTAGAATGGATACCAATTCCGGTAAATGGATGAAAGAAGAAGGATTTGTTGTAAATGTAGATTCCTTAAACCGGATTACTTCTATCATGATGGACGGTTGGATGTGCAATTTCTACAATTATACAGAAACTACTTGTGACATTGCTTTCATTCATGGAGACGGCACTTATGAATGTGTAAAGGGTGTGGCATCTAGAAATGGCAAGACCAGAAGCATGTCCGGCGAAGATGCCATTGACGAAACATGGAAAATAATCAACGGTGTCAAATCTTCACTGGAGCTTGCGTTGAGCGTTTGTGAAAAACCTAAAAGCCTGCAGACCGCTTTCAATGCTTTCGATGAAATCAGTGGAAAATCTTCCGGCAGCGTCAGCTTCGCGACGAATAGTGCATCCATGGGATTGAAAGACCAATTGATGGACGGAAAGTCTGATCTGTTTTCTCTATGTAGCTCTTGTATTGAAAACGGACGTGCAGTAACCGATTCCCTTACAGAAAAATTGATAGGGAATTGGGAACTGGAACTCATTGATGCCGTACAGACCGATATCAATACAGCAGAAATTAATTTTGGTGTTTCCGGGCTGAAAGACAGTCCGTCTCTTGAGTTGAACGGCTGTATCCGGTATATGAATGCAACCAATGGAGATGCCAATACGATTCCTTTCAAAGTAGAGAATGATACTTACAAGTTAAGTCTACCGTTGGATTCGTATGGAAATTTTGTCGGTAGTGTATCGATGAATGCCGAATTAGGATTCTTCAAGCGCATAGAATTTAAGTTTGATGCTTTTGATATTCGCATAAAGAGCGTGACTGTAGAAGAAAATCCTATCCACAGAAATGATACGGTCAATTTTTCATTAAGCGTTTGTCTGGAAGGCAGCAGTGAGGGCCTGGATGATATCCAGCAATTTGGATATTATACAAGATATGCAGATACTGCCCCTGATTATAAACAAGTGGAAGATGTGTCTTCAATATCACAATCAGCTCCACTTACTTATACACTATCCATTGAGAGAAAAGGATTTCCAGATGAAAACATTGACTATACTATTTTTGAAGCAAGAACCAATCGGGACTATCACATAGGAACGTATGTCGTTCTGAAGAATGGCAACATTGTGCATCTTGATGAAAAAAATATTGATGGTCTTGTCTATAAAACCCCACCCTCAATAGAATTCACCAGTGTAGAAATTACTGAAACCGAAATTGTAGATAGATATGCAAACGGAGTATATAAATATCATACATATTACAATAATACTTTAGAAATAAATGGAACTTTTTGGTTTACCGAGGCTATTGTGATATGTAGTGATAAAAATTTTACACTCGAGAGACAAGAAACAACTTTTTATGAAGATTCTAGTATCACACTTACAGGTGGTATATTCTGGTATTATTCGACTACTACACCCACCGATGTCTATTATTATTTTCAATTATCAGTTCATGACGGAAGTAAGATAAATAGTAATAACTCCTTTGTTTTCAATTATAATTATCAAAATCCAGTCATATCTATTGGAGAAAAACCGTCGAACATACCGACACGGACATCCCGACATATCAATTTACAGAATAGGGGCATGCTTCTTTTGAAAAGATAGGAATTTATAACCAGATAAAATAAAAACATTCCGTTTCATTCGTAAAGAAAATAGCCATATCATATTTAACTGTTTGATATGGCTATTTAAGTTCACTCATTTCGTGTACGGACACACGGTTCGTGCGTCAGCTGCTTCTCCAACCGACAATACATTTCTGTTCATGTATATATGAATAGTGGTATAGGAATATTTTCAAAAGCCTGTATAGATGTAAAACGGTTTCCGGACACACGGAACGGATCATTGAATCCTTATCAATCGAAATGTCTAAAAAAAACTGTTCGTGTAAACGACTCTACCGTTCGTGTAAACTGTGGAGGCATTCGTGTAAGCATGCCGTTTAACCTATTGTAAATTAAAAACTTATATACTACCTTTAAATCAACAAATCTAAAAAATCACTATATCCCGCAGTCCTCTGAAAGGGATAACGGATGAAGGACAATATGGAGGACAGCCAATTAACCGAAGTCTAACTAAACGAACAGGAGGATGCAGCTATGGAGTACAAACAGAATCAGAAAATGAACCCGAACAAACGTGAAGAGAACCCGTTAGGCTGACACAGAACTCATTTACTATCCTTTAAACTCTTAACCAGAATGAAAAGCATCATGTATATAACACTCATATTAGCCGCCTGCCTGTCCGCCGGGTGCGGAGGAGCAGGAGGAAGCGGAAACTCTGCCGAGGAGACAAACCTTTCCGGTACGAACGAGCGCAAGCCTACCGCCACCGTGTACGATGAAACAAGGAAGGTCACCTTGTACGATCCCTACATGCAGAACGCACAAGTGCTCACCATTGATTGCCTGCCCGGCTGGCAACTGGTGGGAAAAGTAGATTTGGAAGATTTCCAACAGGCCAACGGCACTCCCAATGCCCAAATCAAAGGGAGCGACGGGGCCAGGCAACTGGGCTTCTACACCGAAATGGCCCGTTCCTACTACGACGAGAACGACGGTGTAGCTACCGGACAACGCCACCCCTTGCTGCGCAGCATGAAACGGCCGTATACCACGGCTGAAGATTACCTGCAATACGTGGTAAGGACGCAGTTTCCCCATGCACAGTCCGTCGAACTGAAGGATGTGCAGACTTATGACAAACTGCCGGACGCGATGAGACAATACGCTGACAAATACGGCCAAATACTCCTGCGGAATTTCCAACAGGGTCTGGCCAACTCGGTGATGGGCAGTAGCTTTACCCAGATACGCGGTGCCAAAGCAGATGCGGCGGCCATTGTCTGTGTCATCAAGCTGGAAGATGGCAAAGAGGTGTACCACGTGGCGACGGCCTGCTTCTTCATCCTCGACGTGAGGATGCCTTACGGCACAATGCGCACCATCGACCGCCGTCTGTGGAACGTACTTGAACTGACCACTTTTACCGCTACCGACGAAAAGAGCCTGGACCTGGCCGGTAGCGAGGCAGCACGCATGAAAGGGTCAATTCAGCTCAATCCCCAGTATTCGCAAGCCATCGTTTCCATGCAGCAGGGAAGAATCGAGCAAATCAAGCAGCATGTGCGGGCGGGCATCATCCGTAACCAGCAGCAGGCCGCCCGCATCAGCGAGCAGATCCGGCAGAATGCCGCCGAAATCAGCGACATACAGATGTCCATGTACGAGAGTACCAGTGCCATGCAGGACCGCGTGACACAGCTGCACAGCGAAGCCATACGGGAAGTGAACCCGTACGTGAGCAGCGACGGAACGGTGGTGGACGTACCCATCGGCAGCGGCACGCAGGTGTGGAGCACCTCGGACGCAAGTACCATCCTCTCGTCGGACAGCTATTTCTTCAATCCCAACATCGGGTCGACCATCGAGTATCAGGAGATGCAGCTGCTGCGGTGATGCCGATGGAGAAGAAATGAATAAAAATTGTTTAACCCTTAAATAATAATGACTTATGAAACGAATGATTATGTGGCTCATCGGCCTGTTGGTTATGGTATCGACAGCCAATGCACAACTGCGCAAAGGTGATTTATTGGTAGGAGGAAACATCGGTCTGACACTGGACATCGGCTCATCGGAAAGTGTAAACGGTTGGGGAGTCGTTTCCAACAGTACGGATGTTGACGTAACTTTTTCGCTTACTCCCGCCATCAACTACATGCTTACAGACAACTGGTATATCGGTGGAGGATTGGGATTGTCTGTAGCACCGGGAGGGGCAAGTCTGTTTACCATCGGACCTAGTGGAGGCTATTATGTACCGTTCAACAGAACAATCGGGATGATGAATACCGTCGGCATGGGATTCGGTGTATTAGAAAAAACATTTACCTTTACCTTCGGATATACGCCCGAACTGGCAATTTCTCTTTCCAACAGAATGTACCTTATCACCGCGTTAGGTTCATTGGGATATAATTCCGGAAGCAAATCTTTTACCATCAGCCTGCTGCGTGAGGCTACACTGGGATTCTGCTATGCATTCTGACTGATCTGATGGAATGCCTATGTAAAGACAGGCTTATCTCTAGCAATTTTAAATAACACCTGTTGAATCGAGTAGGAGGAAAACAAACGGTTTTCTTCCTACTCTCGTTTTACAATTTTTCGTACTGCCGCATAGATTGTCCTGCATACGGCGCGGTTGTAAACTGTTAATAAAACCTCATTCAGCTTTCGCCTCGAACGAACAGAAGAAGCGCAAAAGCTCTCCATTGGCCCGATTGTCAATCTCCGCTTCCCGCTCTTCTTCAAACAGATCTAGAGTAGCCGAACATTCTCCACAGATATCCACCCCTATCACCTGCTCCTGCCGGAGCACCACAGCCAGCAACTGTTCGAGTTCAGGCAGACTAAGGGAACCTTGGTCCCAGTTGGTGACCGCCGAAGACGGGTTCAACACATCCTTGTCAATGGATATATAAACCGGTTCACTGACATGTTCGGCAGAAAAAGCTTTCCAGCCGGCTTCCTGATTGAAAGAAGATTCACTGTAGAAACGGACACGGTCTGCATACTCCTCCGGAACTTCCTGCACCAAACGATCCGAAGCGCCTACGATAACCACTTTCCGACAATTTACATTGGTATCGAGTACATCCTTTACCCAACTTCCACACGACAAGATATGCTCAAACAAAGGAGGCTGCATATCGGGATGATGATCGAACACCATCAAAGCGAAGGGACTATCCAACTTATCTGTCCAAAACTTGGTGACATAATGATAGTCGCCCGAATCAATAAAATGAATCCCCTGCGGAGAATAACCGGCTATTATCCGTTTCAAAGCCAATGCACCTTCATCGTCACAGTAGCACTCCGTTCCATTCAAGTGCCGGCAATCCAACACCTGAATATTCGGATTATGAACGAAAGACTCATAATCATATACTCCAGTAAAATTCATGACAACGACCGATTTCGCATACCGGTCACAGATTATCTTTTCCATATACTTCACACTCCTGTTTTTCTATATACAGGCAACCAACTAAAACACAATGCTTCACTTCCTCTTTTTAAATGATTTGACTGCCTGATTCCTGATTCAGAGATACTGCATTTTTTTGAAACAGACAAATGTTTGAATTAAAATATCTTTAAAATGCCAGATACAAGTTTCGGTTTCCTATGAAAAAATACTTTCTGTCATTCATCAAAAAGATGATATCTTTGTGTAGTTTTTCACATAACATTTGCGTCTAACGGACAAAACAACAACTTAATTCGATATGGAAACATTGGATACTACATTTGCGCAAATGATCAGGGAGCACAAAAGCACCATCTATACGGTATGCTTCATGTTCTCGAAAGATTCCGATGAAGTCAGCGACCTGTTTCAGGAAGTGCTCATCAATCTGTGGAAAGGCTACGAGTCTTTCCAGAACCGCAGCAGCATTGACACCTGGATCTGGAAAGTTAGCTTCAATACCTGCATCTCTTACGAACGGAAAAAGCAGAAACGGGCTACCCTCCCACTAACCATGGACATCAATCTGTTTAAAGACAAGGACGAAGACTCACGGCAAATACGTCAACTCTACAACCGCATCCACCGGCTCAAGCCCTTCGACCGTGCCATCGTCCTGCTATGGCTGGAAAACATGAGCTACGAAGAGATAGGTGCTATTGTCGGCATCTCAACCAAAAACGTATCCGTACGCCTGTATCGCATCAAGGAGGAGTTGAAAAAAATGTCGAACCGTTAAAAAACACATCAGTATGGAAAATTATCAAGATAACTTCGAACTGGAAGAAATGAAACAGCAAATTCGGTTATTGAAAGACAAGCTGGCCAAAGAAACCATCATCAGCGAAAAAATGATGATGCAATCTACTCGGGAGAAACTGGCCTATATCAACCGCAAAAACAGAATCATGTATATAGGAATTCCATTCGCCCTGATATATTGCAATGTGTTCTTCATTCTGATGGACTATTCATGGATGTTCTGTATCGTCACCTCTCTCTTTTTGATTGTCGCCTGCCTGTACCACCTATACAGCCACAAAGGAGTGGACATAAAGGAAATATCGACCGACAACCTGGTGGATATCAGCAAAGCCCTGATACGCATGAACCGCCTGGGGTTGAAATGGCTGTGTTTCGGCCTGCCGTTCGCCTTGCTATGGATAATCTGGTTCATCATTGAGAGTTACTCCAAAGAAGGCGGAGAATCCATCTGTATCGGAGGAGGTGTAGGATTTGTAGTCGGAGCTATCTTCGGCCTGCTGTATCTCAAGAATGAACGTCGCAAAGCCAAAGAGGCCATCCGCGACATCGAGGAATACACCCGGGAAGACTAAAATTCCATAGCTTACATTACCCATCCTAAACATCAACATTAGCTCCGTAAAGTGGCACTTTAGCAGGCTAAAGAGAGACTTTACGGAGCTAAACAGGATATTGGATATTTATCAGACACGACAATGAATATTGAAGATATTTCACTACTTTTGAAATTGAAAATAAAAACAGTATGGAATTATCAAATTGGTTCAAAGGATTTGAAAAAGGAATAAGCCGTCTGAACCCGGAACAACGAACTTTATTCTTTTCTGAATGCGGAAAGAATTGTGTAAAATGCGGGACACTGCAAATTTATCAGGAATTATACAAGAAAGCAAAAGGTGATTTGAACACCTTCTTTTCAGAAGCAGACAAACTACCCGGCGTAAGAAGCGAAATTATAGAAAAAGACAGCACTTATCATCTGTACTTTATGGAATGTACCTGTATGCTTCATCAACAAAACTACGTTTCAACTCCATTACTTTGTGAATGCTCCAGACAAAGCATTCTTTATGTCTTGCATTCATTATGGAAAGACAAAACATTTCGGGTTACAATCTGCGAATCCATTTTACAGGGAAATCAGCATTGCAAAATGCAAATTGAAACAACAGGCAATGAAAATACATAATTTACTGGATATCAAATCAAGAACCGAACTACGTGAATGGCTTATTCAAAACCATGAAAAAGAGAAAGAATGCTGGGTAGTAGTGAAACGGGGAAAACCAACGGATGACGATACCTTCTGGTACATTGACGCAGTAGAAGAAGCTTTGTGTTTCGGCTGGATAGACAGTACCACCAAAAAAATAACGGATAATGTAACAGCCCAGAAACTTTGTCCCAGAAAACCGAAAAGCAATTGGTCCGAACTCAATAAAGAGAGATGCCGCAGAATGGAACGATTAGGACTGATGACCGATGCTGGAAGAGCCGTTCTGCCGGATATGTCACCCGAAGGTTTTACCATAGACAAAGATATATTGCAGAAATTACAATCCGACCCTATGGTGTGGAACAACTTCTGTCAGTTACCAGACTTATACAAACGCATAAGAATCGATACCATTCAAATCAAAAGAAACCAGCCTGAACTTTTTAAAAATCGCCTGAACAAATTCATAGAAAATACCCGAAAAGGACTTCTTTACGGCATTCATGATTATTTGTTGTATTTTATTGGACAGATTTTGCTCACACTCCACGTGGACTATGTACTGAAAAAGTCCTGATTCTTTTTTCTCAATCCATGTGCATAAAGGCCGGAACAGGCAATGTGTGATTAATACACAAGCCACTAAAACTGCCGCTTCTGCATATAGGCTGACTCCAGATAATGTACCGCATGCAGCAAAGCACCAGATAGTAGCTGCTGTGTTCAGCCCTCTGACATTAAACCCGTCTCTCAGGATGAGGCCTCCTCCTATAAAGCCTATCCCTGAAACAATTTGTACTGCCACTCTTGACGGATCTCCATTACCTATCGTCATGTCACATGAAAGTACGGTAAAGGCTGCAACTCCTACTGAAACAAGGATGTTAGTCCGCAACCCGGCATTACGTTGCCTGTACTGTCGTTCAATACCAATTAATGTGCCCATTACGAAAGCACACCCCATTCTTGCCAAGTAATCGTAAAATAACATCATATTTTTTTCTGGCAAAGATATTGCAGGAATGGGGGAATATTGTTAGAGTTGTATTAAAAATGCGTTAGAATGGGTTTTAATACGTGGTCCATATAATAATATTTCCGGTACGATCCAGAATATGTATGGTACCGTAATCTTACAACGTTGACTCTCTGTATACCGTTTCCGCATCTAACACAATTGTCTTATTGGTCATCGCAGGATTCTCCAGCTTTTCGATGATGATTTTTGAGGCCGTTTCAGCCATTAATTCCACGGGCTGTTCTACTGCTGTTATGGTGGGGTAGACCAGCTTGCTTAATTCTGTCCCCGACATACAGGCAATGGACACATCCTGAGGTATTCTGACTCCGGTAGCCTGAAGGTAATTCTTGGCTCCCAGTGCAGACATTTCTGTAAAACAAAAGATGGCATCGAAAGGAATTTTTTTCTCTACTAACATTCTTACGGCATTTTCTCCGCTGTTGAAGTCTACTCCAGCTTCTACTAAATACTCCTCTTTGAAAGGTATATTGAACTTGCTAAGAGCATCCTTGTATCCTTTGATACGTTCAAATGTATTCTGAATATAGGAAGGTCCTGTAAGGTGAATTATTTTTGTTTTACCTTTTCTTATCAGATGCTCCACCATAAAGAAAGACTTGATGTAGTCGTCAATCTTTATTTGTGAGGCGTCCATTTCGGCAATCGTTCGGTCAAAAAGAACGATAGGTATTCCTTTGTGGATGATTCTGCGATACTCATTCAGGTTTACCTGATCATGACAAATGCTCAAGAGTATACCGTCCACTCTGTAGTCTTCCATCATTTGTAGATTTATTCTTTCCACTTCCGGATTTTCCTGCGACTGCGCCAGCATTACGCGGTAACCTGATTTATTGAGATACTTTTGGGCGTATGTGATGAAATTGACGTAGAACGAAGTAATCATTTCAGGCACCACAATACCAATGGTACGGGTGCTTTGCTTTCTTAGATTGACGGCCAGTTCGTTGCGCTTATATCCTAATCTTTGGGCCACTTCCAGGATTTTGGCTTGTGTTTCTTTGCTTACATTCTGATTGTCGCCGCGTAAGGCACGCGAAACGGTCGATTTGGAGATTCCCAGTTCTTTAGCGATGTCGATTATGGTAGCGTATTTCATGGTATTCAGGGTTGAATGGTTTTAGTGCAAATATAATGTTTTTTCGGGAACGGTTGCGGAAAATGGGAACGGTTGCGGGAACGGTTGCGGAAAATTATGTTTGATTTTTCCGTGTTTTGCTGGAAACGGGGCTTTACTTTTGGATTAGAAAAACCCAAAAAACTAATAATTATGATACACATGGAGAATAAGTTTGAACAGTCGAAAGTTCCGTTTATCAGCAAACTGGCTTATGGCATGGGAGACGTCGGATGTAATTTTAGTTGGATGTTCGTAGGCAACTTCCTTATGATTTTTTATACCGATGTATTTGGTATTGGCATGAGTGCCGTAGCCTCCCTGATGCTGTTTTCGCGCTTCTGGGATGCCATAAACGATCCTATCATCGGAGGGTTGTGCGACAAGACAAAAACACGTTGGGGAAGATACCGTCCCTGGCTTCTGTTTGGAGCCCCACTGACGGCATTGATATTGATACTGACCTTCTGGGCACATCCCGAATGGAATGACACCGGCAAGATTTTTTACATGGCAGTTACTTACTGTTTACTGGTACTGGGATATACCTGTGTCAACATTCCGTACGGAACTCTTTGTGGAGCCATGACACAGAACATGGATGAGCGTGCACAGATTAATACTTCTCGTTCAGTTAGTGCCATGATAGCCATAGGGATAATCAATATCATTACCATACCTTTGATTGAAACCTTCGGAGAAGGGGATGCGCGACAAGGTTATTTGATGGTAGCTGTTCTTTATGGAATCATTTTTGCTCTATGCCATATTTTCTGTTTTTCCAAGACCAAGGAAGTGATAGAGGTTCCCGTAGAGCAGAAACTGCCACTGAAAACGCAGCTTAAAGCGATAATGAAAAACAAACCGTATTTACTGGCGCTTGTCGGGCAGATTCTTTTTGGATTTATTCTTTATGGCCGCAATGCAGATATGCTGTATTACTTTACTTATGTGGAAGGAAGTGCCTCACTTTTCTCCATGTATTCACTGGCTATTATCATCCCTTCAATCGTTGGGGCGGCTTGTTTTCCTTATGTGTTCAAGCTGACCAAGAATAAAGGTTGGTCTGCTTCAGTATTTGCTTTTGGTACGGGTGTAACCATGATTGCCCTCTATTTCTTTAGTCCGGTTGCTACTCCTATAGGATTTTATGCGTTTTCAGCGCTTTCCCAGTTCTTTTTCTCGGGATTCAACACAGCCATCTATGCCATTATCCCAGATTGTGTGGAGTACGGTGAATGGAAAACCGGAATCAGAAACGATGGATTTCAGTATGCCTTCATTTCGCTGGGCAATAAAATAGGTATGGCGTTAGGCACTTCGTTGCTGGCATTGGTCTTGGGAATGCACGGATATGTATCAAATGCCACTCAGAATGAGGAGGTCGTTTCTATCATGCGACATGCGTTTAGTACGATTCCGGGAGCTTTGTGGATATTTACCGCTGTAGTCCTGATTTTCTATAAACTCAATAAGAAGCTGTATAACAGGATTGTACGGATTGTAAAATATCGGATTCTTAGAAAAACTCGCTAATATTTATCATACGATTATTATAAACTTAAAAATGAAGGAAAAATGGAAAAGAAGATGAAAGTTGCCGTAATGAACGGTGTCGGGAAAATGGGATTTGTAGAACGTGAAATACCTCAGCCAGCTGATAATGAAGTTCTAGTGAAGTTAGAATACGTAGGGATATGTGGTTCTGATATGCATTATTATGAAACCGGCCGGATTGGCGACTATGTGGTAGAACCTCCTTTCGTGCTGGGACATGAGCCTGGTGGAGTAGTCGTTGAAGTGGGGAAAAACGTGACACATCTAAAAGTTGGCGACCGGGTTGCACTTGAGCCGGGAAAGACGTGCGGACATTGTGAGTATTGCAGGGAAGGGAGGTACAACCTGTGTCCGGATGTAGTATTCTTCGCCACTCCTCCTGTAGACGGTGTGTTCCAGGAATATGTGGCCCATGAAGCGGCATTATGTTTCAAGTTGCCCGAGAATGTGGACACACTGGAGGGGGCTCTGATAGAACCTTTGGCGGTAGGATTTCATGCAGCCAATCAGGGCGGGGCACATGCCGGACAAACAGCGGTGGTGTTTGGTGCCGGCTGTATCGGACTGGTTTCCATGATGGCTTTGAAGGCCGAAGGGGTATCCAGGGTATATGTGGTTGACATCATGCAGAAGCGTCTGGACAAGGCCATGGAACTGGGAGCTACAGGTGTGATAAATTCCATGAATACAGATGTGCAGGAAGAAATAGGCCGGTTGACAGAGGGGAAGGGTGTCGACCTGGTAATAGAGACCGCTGGAATGGAAGTAACCACCCGTCAGGCCATTCATATTACTAAGAAAGGTGCTACAATCGTGCTGGTGGGCTATTCCAAGACGGGCGAAATGACCCTTCCTCTTAGTCTTGCCCTTGATAAGGAGCTGACCTTTAAGACTGTTTTCCGTTATCGTCATATTTATCCTATGGCTATTGAGGCTGTGGCTTCCGGCAAGGTTAACCTTAAAGGAATAGTGTCAAACATATTCAACTTTGACGATATTCAGGCTGCGATGGATAAAAGTGTGAGTGACAAGGCTAATATCGTGAAATCTGTAGTAAAAATCGGGTAGTGGACTTGCGTCCGGATAAATTTTAGAGAACCATGAAAAATATAATCGTAGGTATAGGTGAGGCGTTGTGGGATGTGTTGCCCAATGGGAAGAAAATAGGGGGTGCACCTGCAAATTTTGCTTACATTGTATCGCAGCTGGGGCTTGAAAGTGTGGCCATCAGTGCATTGGGTAATGATGAACTTGGACAAGAGTTGCGTGAGAACCTTGACCGTAAGCACCTGAAGTATATATTGCCGGCGGTGGCATATCCTACCGGTACGGTAGAAGTGCAACTGAACGAGGAAGGCATTCCATGCTATGACATTAAGGAAAATGTAGCCTGGGATAATATTCCGTTTACAGAAGACTTGGAACATATTGCTTCACATGCCATGGCCGTATGTTTTGGCTCATTGGCCCAGCGAAACCTGGTTTCACGTGATACGATCAACCGGTTTTTAGATGCGGTTCCGGATGAGGAGGGAAGATATAAGATTTTTGATGTCAATCTCCGGCAGCATTTTTACAACTGGGAAATTATTCATGAATCGGCAATGCGGTGTAATGTACTAAAGATTAATGATGAAGAGCTGGTTGAAATTGGGAAGATATTTGGATGGTCGGAACTGAGTATAAAGGAAACATGCTTGAAACTGCTGGCTGACTACAATCTGAAAATCCTGATTCTGACATGTGGGGTGAATGGCAGCTATGTGTTTGAAAAAGAGTCTGTATCTTTTGTTCCCACTCCGAGAGTTGAAGTAGCTGATACGGTCGGTGCCGGCGACTCTTTTACTGCTGCATTTGTGGCTGCTATGTTAAAGGGAATGCCTGTAAAACAGGCACATCAGCTGGCGGTTGATGTTTCGGCTTTTGTCTGTACTCAGCATGGGGCAATGCCCGTTCTGCCGGAGCAACTAAAAAGCCTGTGCAGATGAGAAAGCTTTGTCTGATAATATGGGGAGTATTTTTTACTCTCCATACATTTGCTCAGTTTCATCTGGATGCCCGGCTGTCCAATAATCATTTGTGGAGAGGAATTGAAGTAGCCGACGGAATGGTTGTGACTTCAGATCTCTCTTATACATTCTTGAAAGGACATGTTTGTGCCGGTTTCTGGGGAGGAACCAATACCGCAGGCCAATATAAAGAATTCAATAATCATTTGTCTTTTCAGGTAAAAGGCTTGTCTTTAGCTTTCTGGGATACGTATAATTTTTCTCCGCAAGCCACATATAACAATAAAGAGTTCTTTAACTATAAGGCCTCGGAAACAGGTCGTTTTCTGGATGCGATAGTGAGTTACAGATTTGAAGGGAAATTCCCGGTTTATATAAGCTGGTCTACCATTATCTTCGGCCGAGACAGAAATCTGTCCAATAGTGAAAACAAGTATTCTTCTTTCTGCTATGTGGAATATCCTTTGTATACAAAAAAAGGCTGGAGGGTAGATGCGGGTGCAGGAGGTGGCTTTGCTCTGAATAAAGCAGGTGAGAGCAGTCATTTTTATGGCACAAAAGCAGGCATTGTGCATGTAAGTATGAAGGTTGCTCGAACGGTTTCCTTGGGTGGATATAAGATTCCGGTTCATGTTTGCATGGTATGGAATCCGCAAGCTAATCAGGCATATTATCAGGTAGCTGCCCAAATAATATCATTGTAAAATAAGGTACTTGAACCCTTGTTCGTAACTGTACTTCATAAAAACACCCCAAAAGTTTTGTGTCTAACTTTTGGGGTGCAGTTCATTTCAAATTGGATTAGCATTTATTCAATCCTTTTCATAGACTCCCTCCCGCGGCAGAGGCTTGTCGAGGTTGGCTACACCTAAGGCGGTGATGGCAGTGACGGTTGCCGTATGCTCCAAATATTCAGGGATATTCTTGGTAAACACATCACGTTCGGTATGCCAGATTTCCCCATAATTGAAATTATATCCTTTGACATCTTTTGTGGTAAATCCGTATGTCGGGACACCATACGTGGCAAACACTTCCGAATCGGTACCACCTGCTACCTTCGGTTGTTTACGGGGCGGCCTCACGGTTACTTCAAAGGGAATGTCTGCCCGAATCTTCTGGATGGGTTGGGTTATCTTGACGAAATCTTCATACATCGCCTGCGAGACAGCTATTCCAACGGGAGGTTCCGGCCCGCCGTCACGGTTGAATACGTTGACAATCTTCGGCAATTCCTGCTGATGTTTCTTGCAATAGGCTTTTGAGCCTAACAGACCGAACTCTTCCCCGGCAAAGGCAATGAAGAGGATTGTCCTCTTGGGCTTAGCTCCCGACAACGCCAGCATACGGGCAGCTTCCATCATGGGAGCAATCCCTGTACCACAGTCGATGCCGCCTGTTCCGGTATCAAAAGCATCTAAGTGTCCGCAAACGATGACTTGCTCATCCGGGTACTTGCTGCCCCGTATCGATGCCACTACGTTGTGGTATTTAATCGGTCCTAGCTTGAAATGATTGCGGATATCGAACTCCAACAGGAAGTCTTCCCGCCGTTCTTTTACCATTTGAGCGATAATGTCGAACTGATGCCGGTCGAGCTTGATGTCAGGAACTTCCGGCAGGTTGTCGAACGTCATGCTGTCAATCATCTTCCGGTCATACAGTGCGCGGATAGGCACCTCTGATGACTGGATAAATCCTAAGACACCGGCTTCAATCATTTCATGGTAGTAAAGCGCCGGGAATTCCCTATAAGGAATCATCTTGTTGTTTTCACCCTTCTCCAAGTTACTTTTTCGGATTTCGGCATTCTTCTGATCTATTTCCTTATTCTCTTGTTTGATAGCCTGACGAATAGAATCAGCTTGTGCCGTCCGGTCAATTGGCCAGCCGTTGTTTGTGCCGGAAATCAGTACCCAAGCTCCTTTTAACTTGAGTTTAATGCGTTCAAATTCCTGGTCGGTACGGGGCTCCATCAATACATGGCCGCGTTGTACCCCTTTCGTTCCGGAAGTATACGAAGGAGTAGCGAAATGGAGGGTCATTCCATGGTCGTGACTCAGCAGCTTTCCAAACCAGGGTCCGCGGTTAAAACCCACAGAGAGTTCGCCGGCTTCTTCCAGATGAGCATCCAGCCCCCACTTCTTGTATTCGTGTACCATCCATTCGGCTGCATTCTCATACGCATCCGATCCGATGGGGCGTCCGCCAAAACGGTTGGTCAGTATATCCAGCTGGTGTGTGGCCTGATTATTCTGGTGTCCGATTTCAATGATCTTCTCAACGACAGCTTTCTGAGCAAAGAAAGGCTGTATCCATAATGACAAAAATGCCGTACAGCATAAAAGTAGCTTTTTCATGTGTCAAAGAATTGAATATTTTGGGTTGCAAAAGAAACGATAAAGTGGGTAAAATCAAAATAAAGAGTAAGTTTTTCTTTAAATATTTTTTAGGACTTTGGCATTTCCGGTTTTATAAATACAAGTTTGCACCACCACCTTTAAGCCAATTATAAGGAATAAAAAAGGTGTAAATCTCGCAATTGCTTGATTTACACCTTTCATTGCGGAGAGAGAGGCTCTCGAACCTATATATTCAAGAAATATCATAAAATTGCAAATTACTGATAATCATATATTATTTGGAGTGCATAGTAAATCTAAATCTTTCTGAATATCTTTTGCTATTCCAAATATTGGGTGTA
>ERZ773133.2433-NODE-2433-length-16804-cov-6.126097_pt1 | contig 16804 bp, 10 predicted proteins | sample MGYA00580861_ERZ773133 | MGnify/ENA primary metagenome ERZ773133 (study PRJEB29015, sample SAMEA2737844) | human gut metagenome | biome: human gut; feature: human-associated habitat; material: faeces | place: China | collected 2012 ...
TCAGGACGATGGCTACACGGGGCTGAACATGGAGCGCCCCGACCTGAAACGGATGCTCAAAGCCATCGAGCGCAGGCAGATAAACCTTGTCATAACGAAAGATTTATCGAGGTTGGGCAGAAATTATTTGCAGACCGGCACACTCATTGAGGACTTCTTTCCCCGCCACGGCGTCCGCTATATCGCCATGAATGACGGTATCGACACCATGCGGGAGAATAACGACATTGCGCCGTTCAAGAACATCCTCAACGAGATGTACAGCAAGGATATTTCCAAGAAGGTACATTCCTCTTACCTTCTGAAAGCCCAGCAAGGCCAGTTTACCGGCTGTATCGCCCCTTTCGGGTATCAGAAAGACCCGGAGGACAAAAACCATCTGCTGGTGGACGAGGAAACCGCCCCCATTGTCCGGCAAATCTTCCGCTGGGCGCTGGAAGGACACGGCCCGAACTTTATCCGGCGCAGGCTGGAAGAACAGAAGGTGCCTTGCCCTACATGGTGGAACCGGGAACGGGGCTTCCGCAATGTCCGCACTAAATGGGAAAAGAAAGACCCGGTAAACGGGCGGTATATGTGGGATTTTTCGGTAATCAAGGACATCCTGATGAATCCCGTCTATACCGGGGCTATCGCTTCCCAGAAGAAGGACTACCGCTTCAAAATCGGCACCATCGGGGAAAAAAAGCCGCAGGACTGGATTGTGGTGGAGGAACGGCATGAGCCGATTGTTGACCGCAAGAGCTTTGACATCGTGCAGGACAAGCTGAAATCCCGGCAGCGTTCCCGCCAGACCGGGGAAATCAGCCTGTTTGCGGGGCTTCTCAAATGTGGCGAGTGTGGGAAATCACTGACTATCCGCTACACCAACGACAAGCACCCGAAGCAGATTTATTCCTGTAAGACCTATAATGCCTATGGGAAACAGCACTGTACCCAGCACCGTGTGGAGTACGAAACCCTTTACCGCCTTGTGCTGAACAAAATCCGGGAATGTGCGAAGGCCGCCCTGATGGACGGGGAAGCTGTTGCCGGACGGCTTACCAACACCTGTGAAGCCGAGCAGAAAGGCCAGCGGGAAGCGTTGGAGCGTTCCCTGACGAAGCACGAGGAACGGATTGAGGTACTGGAAAAAATGGTGCTGCGGCTCTATGAGGACATGGTTGCCGGACGTATCAGCGAAGCAAACTTCAATCTCATGCTGGATAAGACGCAGAAGGAACAGGCTGAACTAAAGGAACGGGTTGAACAGGGGCGCAGGAAGCTGGCTGATGAAATCCGCCTTGCCGTGGACGCCAAGCAATGGGTGGACGCCATTCAGGAATACGCCGACATCACGGAGCTGGACGCTGCCACCCTCAACCGTCTGATTAAAGAAATCGTTGTCCATGAACACATCGACAGCGATAAGACACGACACATTTCTATTGAAATTCATTTTAATCTCAAACCCATCCCGGAGGTGGAACAGGTCACGGCCTGACCTGTTCCCGCCGGGGCGGTTCTAAAAAAATTCCATAAATTTCTTGACACGCCGCCGCCCGCCATCGAGCAGAGTTTTACACCTATTTTGGTATGAAACACTTCGTACCGAAATGAACTCCAAGAACAAGCCGGCGATCTTCTCCTGCATGAACTCCGAATCTCTGGTTGAATGGACAGAGGGCGGATTTGCAATGGATCTTTCCAAGGCAACCAATGAAGAGTTCAAGCAGCTGGTAGCTGATATTCCGGAGAACTTCAACCTGACAGACGGCACTGCAAATTACGGTATTCCTTATAACGTAGAAGGCTATGGCTACATCGTAGATAAAGAGATGCTGGCAGCTCTGTTTGGTGAAGATCAGGTAGACGCTTTCCTTGAAGCATTCAAGACAGCAACCTATGACGAGTTTGAGCAGATGGTTCTGACTCTGCAGAGCTACATCAAAGAAGGCACAGCAGGAAGCGTTACCTTAAGCGGTCAGGAATTCGCACTGGCAGCAGAGAAGACCGGCAAGGCAGCTACTCTGGAAGGTGTATTCTCTGTAGCAGGCTCCGAAAAATGGACCTATGGTGACCACTTCGTTAACATTGCAGTAGACGCGATCTTCCCGGATTCCAAGGCAGCCGGCGAAGCTACTCTGGAACAGCTGCAGGCTGGCAAGGGTGCATTCGAAGCTTATGCAAAGGCTCTGGATTTAAAGACCGCCAATGCAACAACCCCCAGAGGATCGGAACTGATCAATGCAACTACCAATGGCTATGATCCTTCTGTTGCAACCTTCGCAAACAGCAAGGCAATCTTCTTAAAGCAGGGCAACTGGGCATACGAGAACATCAAGAAAGCAAATGCTGACATCGTTGATACCCTGACCTTCCTGCCCATTAAGATGCCCTTCACACAGGATGACATCAAGGTAGAAGGTCTGACAGTTGAGCATATGCTTGAGTCCATTCCGGTATTCGTACCGAACTACTACTGCATCAACGACAAGGTTTCTGATGAAGAAAAAGAACTGGCAGAAGAGTTCCTTGTATGGCTGAACACCACTGAAGCAGGTCAGAAGTTCGTTGTGGAAGAAATGTCCTTCATCCCTTACAACGCTGATCCTGCAACAACCTCCGCTGGCTACAGCCTGGGCGATTCCATTATCTCCTACATGGCTGCGGATAAGACTCTGACCAACGCATACGCAGGCGCTCCTAAGGGCTGGGCTACCGATAACTTCGGTCTGCAGATGATGGAGAACTATGTAAATACTGCAGAATGGCCTGAAACCGCTTACAGCGATATCGCAGATTATGCCATCAGCAGCTGGGCTGAAATGGCTGGTCTGGAATAATCTCGACCGAGCCATATAAAAAGTGACAGAACGAAACAGAATTTTGTAAAACAGGATTTTCCGGCTGCCGCAAACATGCGACATGGGCTGCGGCAGCCTCCTCTTTCCGGCAAAGCCGGAAAACGACAGGGGAAAAGAAAAGACAAGGAGAGACGTAATGGACAGATATTATAAAAAAAGATTTGTACCGTTAGCGCTTCCGGCCCTGATTTTGTTTGTTATGGTAATTGTGATCCCGTTCATCATGGGTGTCATTTATTCCTTTACAGCCTGGAGAGGTACCTACTTTGCAGGCGGTGATCATTTCTGGGAAGCGTTTGTTGGCTTCGACAACTATGTTAAGGCATTTAAAACCAAAAAATTCCTTGATGCGTTTGTATATACCATTAAGGTAACGCTTGTGGCAGTTGTAGCGATCAACGTGGTATCCCTTGCAATGGCGCTTCTGGCAACCAGCCTGAACAAAGGCGCTGCGGCATACCGCACGATCTACTTTCTGCCGAACCTGTTAGGTGGCCTGGCACTGGGCTATATCTGGCAGTTCATTTTTGAAATCGTTTTTTCCAAGATTCTGTTCGGAGAAGACGGAATCATTTCCATTCCTGCGCTGTGTAACATGACGCAGGACAACACCAAGGCGCTGTTTGCCCTGGTAATGCTGATCACATGGCAGATGGCCGGTTATATGATGATCATCTATACCACCGGTTTGAATAATATTCCGAAGGATCTGTCGGAAGCGGCGGCGATTGACGGAGCAGGTACCTGGCAGAGATTTAAGAGCATCACGGTTCCAATGCTGATGCCATCCTTTACTATCGTATTTTTCCTGACACTGTCCAAATGCTTCATGCTGTTGGATCAGAACGTAGCGTTGACAGACGGTAACTTCAGTACCAGAATGCTGGCGATGCAGATCCTGTATACAACCCGTGACGGTTCTCCCCCGGACTACGGTCTTGCACAGGCACAGGCTGTTATCTTCTTTGTGCTGATCGCAGCTGTAACCCTGGTTCAGGTTTCCATTACATCTAAGAAGGAGGTGGAGCTGTAATGAGCATGCAGGGACGTCATAAAACAGGTCAGGCCTTGATGCACGCGATTTTGGCCCTCGTTGCGATTTATACACTGGCTCCGCTGGTTTTCCTGATCTTCAATTCCTTCAAATCCAACAATGAGATCGTGGATTCACCGGTCAGCGCGCCTTCTTCCTGGAGCTTTCAGTATATTATCAGTGCGGCGCAGCAGATCCATTTCTTCCGCGCCATCTGGATCACCTTTGTGATCACCTTCATTTCTGTGCTGCTTCTGGTTATGGTTTCTTCTCTGGCAGCATGGGTAATGGTGAGAAGCAAGAGCATCCTCGGTACTGTACTTTATCTTGGATTTACCGCAGCAATGCTGATCCCCTTCCAGTCTCTGATGTATCCTTTGCTGGATCTCTTTGAGAAAATGGGGCTCAAGAACATCCCCGGACTGATCTTCATGTACGGCGGGTTTGGACTGAGCATGTCAGTATTTTTGTATCATGGCTTTATCAAGAGCGTTCCCCAGTCTCTGGAGGAAGCGGCGATCATTGACGGAGCCAACATTTTTCAGATGTTCTTTAAAGTAGTATTCCCGCTGTTAAAGGGAACTACAGTTACTGTTATCGTATTAAACGGTATGTGGATCTGGAACGACTATCTGCTTCCTTTCCTGGTAATCGGTAACAGCGACGGCGTTAAAACCCTGACGCTGGAGTTATACTTCGCCAAGCTGACATCAGGTCAGTACGGTAACCCGTGGGAGCTGATCTTCCCGGCTGTGCTGGTAACGATCATCCCGATTGTCATTCTTTATATTTTCCTGCAGAAGTATATTGTGGCAGGTGTGGCAGAAGGTGCCGTTAAGATGTAAACAGACTGGCAGTGCGGATGATGAGAAAATCTCATAGCTGCCGTGTGTCTGCCGGCAATTGCGAAAACCCGCCTTGTGCGGGTTTTCGTTGTATTAGGAAAGCAGTAAGGCAGCAGGCTTTCAGCCGATTTTTCAAAAATTGTATTTTGATTTTATCAGAGAAAGGAGATTTTGCTCATGGAAAAAGAAAAGTGGTGGAAAAAGGCAGTCGTTTATCAGATTTATCCCCGCAGCTTTTATGATGCGAATGGGGATGGGATCGGCGATCTGCGCGGCATTATTGAAAAATTGGACTATATCCGTGACCTCGGGGTAAATGTGATCTGGCTCTGTCCGGTTTATAAATCCCCGATGGACGATAACGGTTACGATATTGCAGATTATTATCATATAGATGAAGCCTTTGGAACGGACGAGGACATGGATGAGCTGATCGCAGAAGCGAAGAAACGCGGCATCCGTATCATCATGGATCTGGTGGTCAATCACTGCTCCGACGAGCATAAGTGGTTTCAAAAAGCAAAAGCAGATCCGGAAGGACCTTACGGCAAGTATTTTTATATCAAAAAAGGAATCGACGGCAAAGCACCGAACAACTGGAGGTCCATCTTCGGCGGAAGCGCGTGGGAGCCGATCGAGGGAACGGACTATTACTACCTGCACATTTTTACGAAGAAACAGCCCGATTTAAACTGGGAAAATAAAGAGCTGCGGGAAGAAATCTATAAGATGGTCAACTGGTGGCTGGATAAGGGCATCGGGGGCTTCCGGCTGGATGCCATCACCTATTTGAAAAAAGAAGCGGGATTGCCCTCTTATCCTGCAGACGGAGAAGATGGTCTGGTATCCGTTGCGCACGGCGCACTGAATCAGCCCGGAATCGAAGCACTGCTGCGGGAGTTCAGAGATCGGACATACGGAAGAAGAGAAACACTGACAGTCGGCGAGACAGCCGGTCTGACTCCGGAGACGCTGCTTTCGTTTATTTCCTTAGAAGATGGTGTATTTTCTATGGTGTTTGAGTTCTCCTGGTGCCAGCTGGAATTGAAGGGACCGAACTATTTCTGGTATGACCGACAGGAGTGGACGCCGGAGGATCTGAAAAGAGAGCTGTTTTCCAGTCACGAAATGGCAGGAGACAGGGGATGGTTTGGTGTTTGCACAGAAAATCACGATCAGCCCAGATCGATCGACCATTATCTGCCCCGGGAGGGAAGAAATTATTATGGGGCAACGATGCTCGCATCAATGTATCTGCTGCTGCGGGGCACGCCGTATGTCTATCAGGGGCAGGAGATCGGCATGAGAAACTGTGCGTATGCGTCGATGGACGATTACAATGATGTATCGACCCACAATCAATATAACCGCGCACTGGCAGATGGATTTTCACCGGAGGAAGCGCTGCGTCTGGTTCAGCTGGAAAGCCGGGACAATGCGCGGACACCGTTTCAATGGGATGATACAGAAAATGCCGGATTTACAACAGGAAAACCCTGGTTAAAGGTAAATCCCAACTATACAGAACTAAACGCAGCACAGGAAGAGAGAGACGAGGATTCCGTGCTTGCATGGTATAAGAAGATGATCGGGCTGCGTCTGCATTCCCAATGGTCAGAGCTGATCAGCGAAGGCACCTTTGCACCTGCTTATCGGGAGGAGAAAAACCTGATCGCATATCGAAGACGCTTTGAAGGCAAAGCTTTGCTCGTGTTATGCAATATGCAGCCAGAAGAGCGTGAGCTGAAGCTATCTGCTGCGTACAGACAGGTGCTCGCAGACAACTATAAGGAAGCTGCTTTTACAGGTAATACGGTGCGTCTGCGCCCGTATGAGGTTCTGATCGCAGAAGAAGCATAACAGAAGGAGCCGGTACAACGGCAGAAAGTGAGGAACTTATGCAGAGAAGAAATAATATCGTCCTGCGGCTGCACAGACAGAGAAAACCGGAGCAGGTGCTTTTGCCCCTTGTCCTGGAAGATAATGGAGAAGCTTTGCGGGTTATTCTGGAAAAGCAGGACAATGTGACAGCGGAATTTATCTATAGAACAGAAAAAAAGGTCAGATCCGGCTGGCTGAAGCTGGAAATTGAGCAGGACGGCTGCAGGAGAAGCGATAATCTGGAGGAAGAGCTTCCGGTTATTTTGGAAGTGGAAACGGATATCCGGCCGGAGGCGATGACCGCAATGTATCTTTTAAACGACTGGTGGACAAGACCGGCATTTATCAATGACTTTTCGGAAATCCCGGAGCTGACACAGGCGATTTACGGAAAGCTGAGAAACGGATACTTTTTCCTGCTTCCAATGCCGGGAAAACAGTTTAAGACCCAGGTGAAGCCCGGAAGAGAGAATACGCTTATTTTCGGAATGAGCGCCTGCAAGGGCGGAATCAGCAAACTGGACGAGCCTGTTTATGCATATGCGGAGGCGGACAGTCTGCAGGAAGCGGTTCATGCGTGTATGGCCTGGGCGGCAGAGTATCACGGAATCCGTTTGAAAGAGGAACGGAATATGCCGGAGATGCTGAAATATCTTGGCTGGTGCAGCTGGGATGCATTTTATACGGAGATCAGTGAAGAAAAGGTTCGCGCAAAGGGCAGAGAATTTGCGGAAAAAAATGTACCGGTGCGCTGGATGCTGATGGATGACGGCTGGCTGTCGGTGCATGGAGACGCACTCTATGACCTTGCGCCCGAAAGAGAAAAGTTCCCCAACGGATTTGCTCAGATGATCCGTGATATAAAGCGGGATACACAGGTGGACTGGTTTGGTGTCTGGCATGCGCTTGGCGGCTACTGGGGCGGAATCGAGCCGGGAAGCGATCTTGCAGCAAAAGAGCAGGAGCATTTATATCAAAATGCACCTGGAAAGTTGATCCCGTGGCCGGATGCAGCCAAGGGCTACGGCTTTTACCGGGATTGGTATGAATATCTGAAGCGGGAGGGCATCAGCTTTTCCAAAGTGGACGGACAGAGCGCCGTACATAATTATTTTGAAAATGATCTTCCGCTGATGACAGCGACGCGGGGAATGCACGGAGCGCTGGAGGGCGCGGCAGCGTACTTTGACGGTGCAGTGATCAACTGTATGGGAATGGCGGCAGAGAACATGTTTTCCCGTCCGCAGACAGCGGTTGCACGAAACAGCGATGATTTTCTACCAAAACGGGAGGATGGCTTTGCAGAGCATCTGCTCCAGAATGCATACAATACACCCTACCAGGGCGAGCTGTATGTATGCGACTGGGATATGTTCTGGACAAGCCATGAGGATGGTCTGCGCCACAGCCTGCTGCGTGCGATCAGCGGAGGACCGGTGTATTTCAGCGATCGGATAGGAGAAACAGCCCCGGAGGTTGCAGCACCTCTCTGCTATGCGGACGGAAGGCTGCCGCAGCTTTTACGGGCGGCAAGGCCGACACAGGATTGTATGTTTCGCGATCCCAGAAAAGATGGCGTGCTGAAGCTGACAAATGCCGGAGCCTATGCAAATGGTAAGATCGGCGGAGTGATTGCCGTTTATAATCTGACCCATCAGGAACAGACCTATCGGATCGGTGCATCGGATATTCCGGAGCTTTCCGGGAAAAACTGCTGGATCTATGACTGCCGCAATCAGGCTGCTGCAGCCTGCAGTGCGGAAGAAGACAGGGAATACCGCCTTGCAGCGGGAGATTTCACCTGGTTTTTATTTGTGGAAGACACAAAGGGGAAAACCTTTGTGGGACTTGTGGATAAATACATCAGCTTTGATGCGGTACTGTGGATGCATGAGATGGGCGGCAGGCTAATGGGCGAAATCTGTGGCGGAAAGACCGTCGGATTTTTATCCAAAGAGCCTGTAAAGCGCGTGCTCTGCAACGGAGAGGATGTAACAGCACAGGTGGAGAAAAAGGATTGCCTGTATTTGCTTGAACTAAAGGGACAGAATGCGGTAGTTGAAGTGGAATAAAAATCACAGCACAACGCTGGCGGGGCGCTGCGGCATCCGTGTTCGAAATGGAAATAAAATCTGCTGTGCCTGCCGCGCGGCAAAAGGAGAGGAAAGAACATGAAAACAACGCAGGAATATCAGAAAAGACTACAGCGCCATTTGGATGAGCTTAAATGGCTGTACTGCGAATTATATCCGGGAAGAGAGGATATGTTTGCTCAATTATGTGAGCAGATGGAAGCATGGTATCAGGATCGCCCGGAATCAGAAAAGAAGCTGGACCGGGAGCGGGAACAGGAGCCTGCATGGTACAGCCGCCAGGATATGCTTGGTATGATGCTGTATATCGATGCTTTTGCTGGCAATTTGAAGGGTGTGAAGAAAAAGCTGCCTTACCTGGAAGCATGTAACGTAAACTACCTGCATCTGATGCCGTTTCTGGATACCCCGAAGGGAAAAAGTGATGGAGGCTATGCGGTAGCAGATTATCGGAAGGTGCAGCCGACCCTGGGTACGATGGAGGAGTTGGCTTCTCTGTGCAGCGCCTGCCATGAGAAAAAGATGAGCGTATGCATGGACTTTGTAATGAATCACACATCGGAAGAACATGAGTGGGCAAAGCGCGCACTGGCAGGGGAAAAGGAATATCAGGATCGGTATTTCTTCTATGATACACCAGACATTCCGCAGGAGTTTGAGAAAACCGTGCCCCAGGTATTTCCCACAACGGCGCCCGGTAATTTTACCTGGCGGGAGGAGTGCCAAAAATATGTTATGACGTCCTTTTATCCCTATCAGTGGGACTTAAACTATTCCAACCCGGTGGTTTTTAACGAGATGGTCTATAATATGCTGTATCTGGTAAATCAGGGAATTGATATCGTCAGGATCGATGCGGTTCCCTATATCTGGAAGCAGCTGGGCACAGACTGCAGAAATCTGCCGCAGGTACACACCATTGTGCGCATGATCCGTATGATCACGGAAATCGTTTGCCCCGGCGTTGTGCTGCTGGGTGAGGTTGTTATGGAGCCTGCCAAGGTTGTCCCTTATTTTGGAACACTCGAAAAACCGGAATGCCATATGCTGTATAACGTAACAACGATGGCATCAACCTGGCATACCGTTGCGACAAAAGGGGTTGCGCTGTTAAAACAGCAGATGGACGTGGTAAACAGCTTGCCGAAGGAATATGTTTTCCTGAATTATCTGCGCTGTCACGACGATATCGGCTGGGGATTGGACTATGATTTCTTAAAACCCTCCGGTATTTCGGAGATTCCGCATAAGAAATATCTGAATGAATATTTCCGGGGCATGGCAGCAGGCAGCGATGCGCGGGGAGAGCTGTATAATGATGATCCTGTATTGCAGGATGCGAGACTTTGCGGAACGACGGCATCCCTGTGCGGTCTGGAGGCTTCGCTGCAGGCAAAGGACCCGGCGAGAATTGAGCGTGCTATTCAGAAAATCCTGATGCTCAACGCCTATCTGTTTATTCAGTCCGGCATTCCGGTTATCTACAGCGGAGATGAGATTGGTCAGCTCAATGATTATTCCTATAAGGATGATCCGGATGCAGACCGTGCGGCGGATTCCCGTTATGTACACAGAGGACATTTCCGTTGGGAGCTGGAAAAGAAAAGAACAGAAAAGGGCACTGTCCAGAACCGTATTTTTGAGGGCATGCAGAAGATGGAAAAAGCCCGCTTTGCATGTGGTCCGTTTTCCGGAAAGGCTGCTGTATGGACCTATGATACCTATAACAGCCATGTGCTGTGCATCTGCAGACAGCTGAAAAACGAGATGGTAGTCGGCGTGTTCAACTTTTCGGATGAGCCTCAGACGGCATGGATCGACATGGGAGAAATGCCGTTTCAGGATCTGCTCGGAAAAGGAGAATGTGTTCTGCGCAATATCATCCTGCCCGGCAATGGCTACGGCTGGTATTATAAAACCTGGGAGGAATAAAGCAGTTCGGGTGCTTCGTGGCTCCAGCTATTGCAGGGGCCGCGAAGGCTGAGAGAGTACGGAAAATGACTTGTATCTTTCCTGAAGGTTGTGCTATAATCATACAGTTACAAAAAGTAGTTTTTAAAACCATGTGTTGTGTGAGGGGATTATGCAGAAAAAGGTACAGATCATCAGTGACGGTTCTCAGGATTTATCGCCGGAGTTGTCCAAAGAAAAGGATATTGAGGTTGTTCCCTTTTATGTTTCGTTTGATGGGGAGCACTATTATAAAGAAATAGAAGAGATCACAGTACGCGATTTTTATCAGCAGATGGTGGATCATCCGGATGTGTTCCCGAAGACATCCATGCCGTCTGTACAGGATTTTTATGAGGTGTTTGAAAAATCTGTAAAAGAAAATATTCCGGTGATCTGCATTTGCATCACGGCGAAGTTCAGTGGCTCTCTGCAGTCGGCAACTACAGCAAAGGATATGATCCTGGAAGAGTATCCGGAGACAAAGATTGCGGTCATTGATTCGACATTTGATACGGTGCTGCAGGGACTGTTTGTGCTGGAAGCGTGCAGACTGCGGGATCTCGGACTGGAATATGAGCAGATTACAGAAGCTCTGCTTTCGATCCGGGAGAGCGGCAGGATCTTTTTTACGATCGGCAGCATCGATTACTTAAAGCATGGCGGACGCATTGGAAAGCTTGCAGGAATTGCGGCCAGTGCGTTGAAAATCAAACCTATCATCACACTGAAGGAGGGAGAAATTTTCAATTCCGGCATTACCAGAAGCCGTCAGAAATCGATGCAGAAGGTTGTGGAGATGACGGAAAAATACCTGGATGAGGTACAGGCAAAGCCGGGAGAATACAGCTTTTGTATCGGCTATGGCTATGACTATGAAGAGGCGGTCGGCTTCCGGGAGATGTTGAAGGACCTGATCCGGGAACGGCTTGGAATTGAAGAAATCGGCATTTATCAGATCGGTGCGACAATTGGAGTGCATACCGGACCGTATCCCATCGGGATTGGAATTGTCCGGCATGCAGAAGTGTAGCTCAGGATTTTGAACGTGCGTGACAGGAACAGGAGGGGCAATCCTCCTGTTCTTTTTTTGTCGTACTGTAGCTGTCGGTCATCGTACATGCCGGCGTAAGCCCTTCGTCCTGCATCAGGGCGCTGCCCCAACGATACATCGCTTCGAGAATCGGGAAAAGGCTTTCACCGAGCGCCGTCAGCGAGTAATCGACGCGGGGCGGAACGACAGGATAAACTGTGCGGGAAATCAGACCGTCTTCTTCCAGTTCACGGAGCTGCTGGGTCAGCATTTTAGGCGTCGCTTCGGGTACGAGACGGTGCAGCTGGTTGAAGCGTAGCGTCTGACCGGTCAGGTGCCAGAGCAGCAGCGCTTTATATTTGCCGCCGATTAAGCGGATTGTAGCGGAAACGGGGCAATTTTTATTGACCGAGGGATTTTCTTTTGAAGCCATAGCGATTTCTCCATTCTTATTCATGACAATAGAATGCTCGCAGAGCGTGTATTCTATTGTTGTGAGGTGAACACTATCCTTTTGGGTAGTATATTACAAAATAGTGCATTCTTTATTTTTCTATCCTAATTGTTATAATGGTAGCAGAGGATAGAAAAAAAGACAAGATGAGTTCTTTAAGGGCAGCCTTTAAAAGCTGTAAAGCAGGAAAGACTATACAGGACGGCTGCGGAAATGGAGATATATGAAAAAAGAAACCTATGATATTACCGGCATGTCATGCGCGGCATGCTCAGCGCGAATTGAAAAAGGAATTTCCGGAATGGAGGGCATGCAGCAATGCAGTGTCAATCTGCTGAAAAACAGCATGACGGTTTCCTATGATGAAGCCGAACTGGATTCCGGAAAAATTATTCATCAGGTAGAAGACATCGGCTATGGCGCTTCGCTTCACCAGACACAGGGCAGCAAAACGACAGGAGCATCAGGCAGAGGAAAAAACGGTGCAACAGATGCGGCTGCGGCGGCAGCAAAGCAGATGAAGCAGAGACTGATCGTTTCGTTAGTCTTTACGATCCCGCTGTTTTACATTTCGATGGGACATATGGCTGGCTGGCCGCTGCCGTCGTGGCTGCTGGGAGCAAGAAATCATATGATTTTTGCATTTACCCAGTTTTTGCTGGTGCTGCCGGTTTTGATTGCAGGCGGACATTATTTTAAAAATGGATTGAAAAATCTGTGGCATCGCTCTCCGAATATGGATTCGCTGATCGCATTGGGCTCCGGCGCGGCGTTTGTGTATGGCATCTATGCGATTTACAAAATCGCCTGGGGCTTTTCCATCGAAGATATGGATATGGTCGAGACCTTTGGCATGAATTTGTATTTTGAATCCTCGGCGATGATCCTGACACTGATCACTCTGGGAAAATTCATGGAGGCCCGGGCAAAATCCAAGACGTCCGAGGCGATCACGAAGCTGATGGATCTGGCACCGAAGACCGCGAAGGTATTAAGGAATGGACAGGAAGAAGAAATTTCCGTAGATGATGTACAGAATGGAGATATTCTGGTTGTCCGGGATGGTGATACGGTTCCGGTGGATGGAAAAATTACAGAAGGCTTTGCTTCTGTGGATGAATCTGCGATTACCGGCGAAAGCCTTCCGGTGGACAAGCAGACCGGAGATCCTGTGACCGGAGGTACGATCAACCGAACCGGATATTTTCAGATGGAAGCAACTGCGGTTGGAGAACATACGACACTGTCAAAGATTATTCAGCTGGTAGATGATGCGACATCCTCCAAAGCGCCGATTGCAAAGCTGGCGGACAGGGTCAGCAGTGTGTTTGTTCCGGTTGTCATTACAATAGCGCTGTTGGCGGCAATCCTCTGGCTGCTTGCCGGTCAGAGCTTTGAGTTTGCACTTTCTGTTGCGATTTCTGTGCTGGTAATTTCCTGTCCGTGTGCCCTCGGGCTGGCAACGCCTACGGCGATCATGGTGGGAACCGGACGAGGTGCGGCGAAGGGTATTTTGATCAAATCTGCGGAAGCGTTGGAGATTACACATAGCATCGATACGGTTGTTCTGGATAAAACCGGCACGGTAACCCAGGGCAAGCCGGTTGTGACGGACGTGATCGCGCTGGAAGCAGACGGAAAAACAGCAGGTGAAAACACGCAGGCGTATACAGAGCTTTTGCAGCTGGCCTTTTCTCTGGAAAAAATGTCCAGCCATCCGCTTGCAGAGGCGATTGTCAAAAAAGCGGAAGCATGCTCAGCAGCGTTTCAGGAGGTTTCGGATTATGAGATGATCCCGGGACAGGGCATTGCGGGAACGATCGACAAGGGACGATGCCTTGCGGGAAACCGAAAACTGATGGAAACCAACCGGATCGACATTTCCGTAGCGGCAGGATTGCAGGAAAAACTGGCGGATGAAGGCAAGACGCCGTTGTATTTTGCACAGGGAGGAAAGTTCCTCGGCGTGATTGCTGCTGCGGACGTTGTAAAACCCACCAGCAGGGAGGCAATTGCCAAACTGCAGGAGATGGGAATGGACGTCATTATGCTGACCGGCGACAATGCAAGAACGGCAGAGGCAATCAAAAAACAGGTTGGCATCAAGACGGTTATTGCGGACGTGCTTCCGCAGGATAAAGAGGAAAAAGTTCGTCGGCTGCAGGAGCAGGGACACAAGGTTGCGATGGTGGGAGACGGTATCAACGACGCGCCGGCACTGGCGAGAGCGGATGTCGGAATTGCGATCGGCGCAGGAACAGATGTGGCGATCGAATCAGCGGATATCGTACTGATGAAGAGCGATCTGATGGACGCAGCATCTGCGGTAAGCTTAAGCCGTGCGGTGATGCGCAACATCAAGCAGAACCTGTTCTGGGCATTTTTCTACAATGCGATCGGCATTCCGGTGGCAGCAGGCGTGCTGTATCCGGCGTTCCATATTTTATTAAACCCGATGATCGGTGCGGCGGCGATGAGCTTCTCTTCTGTATCCGTCGTATCGAATGCGCTCCGCCTCCGGTTCTTTACGCCGAAGTGGAAGCATGAGAGCGGTACTGCAGACTTGCAGACAACCGAAAACGGCGGTATGATGGAGCAAAGCACGGCAGCCGCGGAAATTGCGGATAGAATAGCCCAAAATGATGAATCAAAAGGAGAGACTACCATGAAAAAAACAATCAAAATCGAAGGCATGATGTGTCAGCACTGCGTAAAGGCAGCAACAAAGGCACTGGAGGGCGTAGCGGGCGTGACTGCTGTAACCGTAAGCCTGGAGGATAAGCAGGCAGTTGTAGAAGGCACAGCAACTGATGAAGCGTTGACTGCAGCAATCGTAGATGCCGGCTACGAAGTGAAGGGGATTGAATAAAATCTTGACAGCTCCTTTCCTGATTCTGTATAATGGGTAAAGTAAACATGTCAAAAGCGGATTGCCTGAAATAAAGCAGAGAAAAGGGCTTTGTGTAAAGATCACTTCGCACAGGATTTATTTCAGACAGGGAAGGAACCGAATTTCATGGATAACGCGGACCCTGACGGGGAAACGAATTTTCTGAATTCCAATCACAATACAAAATGGACAGAGTCTGTGCTCTGTTGGAGGAAGCTATAGGAGGCATAGCCTGTTGGGAGTTCCCAATGGGTTATGTCTCTTTGTCGTAGAAAAAGGAGAGATTTTAAATTCATGGTAAAACTACTTTTGTTACTGATCATTCTGATTCTGGTCAATGCCTTTTTGGCGGCGTCCGAGGTTTCCGTTGTATCGCTGAATAAAAACAGGTTGCGGGAGCTGGCAGAGGACGGCGATCGGAAAGCACAGCGGCTGCTGAAGTTTGCAGAGGAGCCGAATATTTTTCTGTCTACGATCCAGATCGGGATTACGCTGGCAGGATTTCTGGCCAGTGCAGCTGCAGCGGACGGATTTGCAGGCAGATTGATGGCATGGCTGTATGAACGGTTGGGAACAAGCGGCATAAGTCTTTCTGTCTGTCATGTGCTGGCAGTTGTGCTGGTGACAGTCGTGCTTTCCTATTTTGCACTGCTGTTTGGCGAGCTGGTGCCGCGGCGGATCGCGATGCAGCGGCCTGAAGCTGCAGAAAGAATGACCTGCAGTGTAGTCGGTGTGCTGACGGTGGTACTGCATCCGGCGGTATGGCTGTTGTCGAAGTCTGCAAAGCTGATCTTAAAGCTGCTTCACTTTAAAACGGAATCCGTAGAACGCAGCGTTACGGAGGAAGAGATCCGGCGGCTGGTTGACCTTGGCGGGGAAAAAGGAACGATAGACCACGATGAGCAGGAGTGGATTCAAAACGTGTTCCGGTTTGACGACATTTCGGTGCGGGATGCGATGACGAGAGAAGCAGATATGGTCTGTTTTTCGCTGGATGAGGCGGACGAGGACATTATTTCGACGATCCGGGAAAGCGGTTTATCCAGATATCCGGTTTACGATGAAGATATTAACGATATTATAGGTATTCTGAATGCCAGGGATTATCTCCTGGATCGTAAAAATGACAGCCCGTCAGGGTTAAAGGAGCTTTTGCGAGAGCCTTATTTTGTACCGGATACGATTCATGCAGATGACCTGTTCCGGGATATGCAAAAAGGAAAAATCCATATGGCCATCGTTATCGATGAATACGGACAGACGGCGGGGGTTATTACAATGGAGGATCTTCTGGAGGAGATCGTCGGAAATATTTACGATGAGTTCGATTCCGAGGAGCCGCCGGAAATCGTTCAGCTGGAGGACAATTTGTGGAGGATCTCCGGCGGCGCATATGTTGAGGACATTGCGGAAGCACTGGATCTGGATCTGCCGGAGGATATTGATTATGATACCTTAGGCGGCATGATCTTCAGCTGTTTACGGATCATTCCTGCGGATGGCAGTCAGTTTGATGTGCAGGTCAACGGACTGAATATTCATGTGGAAAAAATGGAGGATCAGAGAGTGGAATCTGCACTGGTCAGCAAGATCCTGCCGGAGAAAGAAGAGGAAGAGTGAGCTGTAACGAACATAAAAAGCCGGTCGGCACAGAAGAATTTTTTTCCATGCCGACCGGCTTTTCATGTTATAGGAAATTACTTCGTAATTTTCCTATAACATGCAGGATCGCACTGCGGCGGATAAGAAACATGTCGCATATTGCGACCCGCCGCAGGC
>ERZ773133.2442-NODE-2442-length-16731-cov-6.347625_pt1 | contig 16731 bp, 10 predicted proteins | sample MGYA00580861_ERZ773133 | MGnify/ENA primary metagenome ERZ773133 (study PRJEB29015, sample SAMEA2737844) | human gut metagenome | biome: human gut; feature: human-associated habitat; material: faeces | place: China | collected 2012 ...
CGCACCAAGTCTCACGTGCGTTCGACTTGAAAACTCTGGCAGCCGAAAAGCGGAGATATAGCGAAGCGGATTGTGAATGTCCGATGTCCGCTTTACTAGATGACAGGAAAATTGTGATATCTTTTATATGGACATTGAAGAAGCGGGAACAGTTCGGGGGGGTGAACTGTTTTTTTTTTGAAAAGTTTTGAAAAGACGTGGAAAATGTTCAGTACAGGGTATTCTTTTAAGAGGGAAAATGAAGAATGCAGAAAATTTTGATAGTAGATGATTCGGAAATAAACAGAGAGATCCTGGCAGCCATGCTTGAGAAAACATACGAGATCGATATGGCGAAAGACGGGCAGGAAGCGATCGAGATCCTGGAAAAGAAGTGGGAAATGTATCAGATCGTGCTGCTTGATCTGAATATGCCGGTGATAAATGGATATGAAGTTCTAAAGGTCATGGAAGAAAAGCAGTGGCTTGATTCACTGCCAGTTATCTGTATCTCGGCAGAAACATCGGAGGCAAGTATAGGAAAGGCGTACGAACTCGGAGCCACGGATTATTTTACGAGGCCGTTTGATACGGCAGTCGTACTGCGGCGTGTGCACAATACGATTGCACTGTATGCAAAAGCGTCCAGCAGTCTGCACGATGCGATGGAGATGTTATCCGGCATTTTTTATCGTATCATTAAAATCAATCTGAGTACGGATACCTATAGAACACTTAAAAATATTTCCGACGATTTCAGGAGTCCGCTGGATGGCATTAAGAGTATTTCGCAGAGACTGAGGCAGTACGGAGAAGAATATGTCCATGAGGAAGATCAGGAAGCTTTTTTGGAATTTTGTGATTCGGAAAATCTGCGTAAAAATTTCTCGGAAGAAGATACAGAGCGTATCAGTATGAGCTATCGCTGTCGGAATGGACAGGAATTTCGCTGGGTTTCCATGGAGATCATCAAGAGTACAGAGTACGCAAAAGATAACGAAGTCGTGGTTCTTTATCTTCGGGATATCAATACAGACTATCTGAAACAGCTGGATATGGTTCTGAGCAGGAGCAAAGGTTCTGTCGGTATGGTGAATGTCAATGTAACAGACGGAACCTGCAAATCCGGAAGCAGTTCTCTGAAAAACCTGGAGCTTCAGGAAGAGGATCGTACACTTGATCAGTATATAAACAGGATCAGCACTTCGATTCCACAGGAGGACGGGTGCAGAAGTTTTACAGAAAATTTCAGCAGAAAGCATATGCTGGATTCTTTCGAAAAAGGTCACACGGTCATTCAGGAAAATTATCCGGTATACAGCACAGAAAACCATCGTCCGCAGCTTTATCGCGTAACAGCAGAGATGGTTCGCAATTCTTTTTCCGGTCAGATAGAGGCTATTCTTTATTTTACAGATATCACAGGAAAATATCTGGCAGAAAAGATGCCGCAGATTTTGTATCAAAAAAATTATGAACAGATTGCAGTGATCGATTTAAGACGCCGGAAGATTGTAGCCATTGCGGAAACAGTTTTTGATTTTTCACAGTCACTGGAGCAAGAAATGGATTACGATCAGTATCAAAAAAAAGTCATGAAGTGCGTTGTTCCGGAAGAAGAAAAGGCACAGTTTGAAAATTACACGAATCTTGATAATATAAAAAGAGAGCTGGATCGGAAAGGTCGCTATTCTTTCAGTGTATATCAGCTGAACAGAAACGGTGAAAAAGCCCTGAATAATTACACATATCTTTATTTTGATCATTACTTTGACATCGTGGCTGTAGCAGTTGAAGATATTACGGAGCTGTCAGGACAGGATGCACTGACAGGCGGATACAACCGACAGGGATTTGTACAGAAGGCAGAACATATCCTGCAGAATGCAAATGAGGATGACAATTATGCGATCCTGTTTTTCAATATTAAGAACTTTAAGGCAGTGAACGAACTTTTTGGAATTGATCTTGGTGATTTTATTCTGCGTGAGTTTTATGAAGATCTGAAAAATTCACAGCTTGATCCGGTTGTGACCGCTAGGGCTGAGGCTGACCATTTTGTGTGCCTTGTGAAACGGGAAAATCTGGATGAGGAGTTTCTGCCAAAGCTCTGTACGAAGAAGATTTCCAGCTCCGGAAAGACCATCCGTCTGTTCAGCTGTTGCGGTATTTTCTATGTAAAAGATAAAGAAATGTCCGTAAACATGATGATCGGGCGTGCGAAGCTGGCAAAGGAATATATTGAAGATGAGTATGTTCAGCCATATAAAGTATATGATTCTTCCATGCAGACTGCTTACATAGACAAAGCAGAGATTGCAGGAGAACTTGCAGAAGGCATCGCGAAAGGAGAACTTCAGGTTTATTATCAGCCGGTTGTGGATGTAAAGACCGGACAGATCGCTTCCGCAGAAGCCCTGATCCGCTGGCATCATTCCGAGAAAGGTTTCCTGTCGCCAGGCTTCTTTATACCGGCTCTGGAAGAGAGCGGTCACATCTCCGAACTGGATGATTATGTCATTCATCAGGTCAGCGATTTCCTGATGGACCGTTACCATGCAGGCAAGAATGTGGTTCCGGTTTCGGTCAATTTATCATGGATGGATTTCTATGATGAGAAGATCATGGAAGATATCCTTGATAAATGTAAAAACAATGATCTGGAAGAAAAACTGATCCGTCTGGAAGTTACTGAGACATCCTACGCTGCGATGGGTGAGAGCCGCAACAGTATTCTTGAATCCTTCCGTACAGAAGGTGTCAAGATCATGATGGATGACTTCGGAACCGGTTATTCTTCGTTTGGTATGCTTCAGCAGTACAATTTCGATATTATGAAGATTGACATGAGTTTCATCCGCCAGATCGAGACAAATCCAAAGACGAAAAGTATGTTACGATTCCTGATCGATATGGCACATGAGATGGGCATTCATATCGTTGCAGAAGGCGTTGAGACAGAAGTTCAGGTAGATTTTCTGAAGAAGAGCCACTGTGATTATATCCAGGGATATTATTATTACCGTCCGATCCCACAGGAAGAGTTTCGAAAACTTCTCGATGAGATGTAAAGATTTTTTAACTTGCAATTCAAAAATTGCCATGCTATACTTGAAATGATATTAGGGTCAGAAGACCTTTTGACTCTGGAATCTAATACATGAAGCAGAAATGATTTTCATGCAAATATTTGCCCACCAAGTGATTGGTTAAGCCCATACGGACAGGCGGGGCAGCTGCCGATTGCGGTGAGAGACCGCATTATTGATTTAGTTAAAAGCTAAATTTTATAAGTCTTTTGTTTGGGAATACAGCGTCCCAGAATAAAACATCACTTGTGAAATGGTCAATAAAGAGTAGGATTAGCAAATATTTGCTGGCGAGAGTGCCAACGACAGACTCTGGAAATAGTTTTTGCGGATGTAAGATAAATACATAAAGTAAAGCTATCATAAGACGTTTAAAGACAGGTGAGGATTTCACCTGTTTTTTTTATGCGGATATATTTATCGTATGCTATGATGCCAGGGAGTGCAACGCACAGAACAATCCGTAGGCATTATAGTTGGGGACTTTTGACACCCACATCATGCTATGATTGGAGAAAAAGAATGAATCGAAACAAACAGATGCATGCTCCGGTTTATGAGGCACTGGAGCATTTAAAAAGAAGAAGAGTTGTGCCGTTTGATGTACCGGGACATAAACGCGGAAGAGGAAATCCGGAACTTGTGGATCTTCTGGGAGAAAAATGTGTCAGCCTGGATGTCAATTCCATGAAGCCGCTGGATAACCTCTGTCATCCTGTTTCTGTGATCAAGGAAGCAGAAGAACTGGCAGCGGAAGCATTTCGTGCGGATCATGCCTTTTTTATGGTTGGCGGAACAACTTCTTCCGTGCAGGGAATGGTGCTTTCCTGCTGCAAGGCAGGTGACAAGATCATTCTGCCGCGAAATGTACATAAAAGTGTGATCAATGCACTGGTATTGTGCGGTGCGGTTCCGGTGTATGTAAATCCGGAAGTGGATACAAAACTGGGGATATCACTCGGAATGCAGGTTTCTGAGGTGGAAAGGGCGATCCGTGAGAATCCGGATGCGGCAGCAGTTCTTGTGAACAATCCGACCTACTATGGGATCTGTTCGGATCTGCGTGCGATCGTTAAGGTGGCACATGAACATAATATGCTGGTGCTGGCGGATGAGGCGCATGGCACGCATCTGTATTTTGGCAGTGATCTTCCGGTCTGTGCCATGGATGCCGGGGCAGATATGGCTTCGGTGTCCATGCATAAATCCGGCGGAAGCCTGACACAGAGTTCTCTGCTTCTTACCGGAAAAAATGTAAACTGGGAATATGTAAGTCAGATTATAAATCTGACACAGACAACAAGTGCTTCCTATCTGCTGATCTCCAGTCTGGATATTTCCAGGAGAAATCTGGCACTGCGCGGACGGGAGTCTTTTGATAAAGTGAGCCGCATGGCAGAATATGCAAGAGAAGAGATCAATTCAATCGGCGGTTTTTATGCTTACGGTAAAGATATGATAAACGGCGGAAGCGTCTATGATTTTGATGTGACAAAACTTTCCGTGTATACAAGAGATATCGGTCTTGCCGGCATTGAGGTTTATGACCTGCTGCGTGATGAGTATGACATCCAGATCGAGCTTGGAGATATCGCAAATATCCTGGCGTATATTTCCATCGGTGACCGTATCCAGGATATCGAGCGGCTGGTGGGGGCACTGGCGGATATCAAGCGGCTTTATGCAAAAGATCCGGAAAAAATGCCGGGAGCCGAGTACATCAGGCCGACCGTTCTGGTATCTCCGCAGACTGCTTTTTATGCAGAAAAGAAAGCAGTTCCGATCCGGGAGACAAAAGGCATGATCTGCAGTGAATTTGTGATGTGCTATCCGCCGGGGATCCCAATCCTTGCACCGGGAGAGCTGATCACGCAGGAGATCATTGATTATATTATTTACGCAAAAGAAAAGGGCTGTTCCATGCAGGGAATGCAGGATACAGAGATAGAATATTTATATGTGCTGAGCGAAAAATAAAAGCAAATGGGAGGGGAAAAGGATGGAACTTTGGTTTTCAGATTACCAGACAGAAAAAGTAAAAGTTTCGGTAAAAGTCCAGAAACAGCTTTTTGGTCTGCAGACGGAATTTCAACGCATTGATGTGTTTGATTCCGATGAATTTGGCCGTTTTTTAAGTGCAGACGGAAGCATTGTATTTTCAGAAAAAGATGAGTTTATTTATGATGAGATGATCGTTCATGTACCGATGGCAGTTCATCCATGTGTGAAAAATGTCCTGGTGATCGGCGGCGGGGACGGCGGTGTGGCAAGAGAGCTGAGCCATTATGAAGAAATCGAAAAAATTGATGTGGTCGAGCCGGACCGCGTTTTTGTTGAAGTCTGTAAAGAATTTTTCCCGGACAATGCCTGCGGACTGGCAGATAAAAGAGTCAGTGTTTATTATGAGGACGGACTGAAATTTCTGCGTCTGCGTCATAATGAATATGATCTGATCATCAACGATGCGATCGATCCGCTCGGACATAATGCCGGACTCTTTACCAAAGAATTTTACGGGAACTGTTACCGTGCACTAAAAGAAGACGGCATCATGGTCTATCAGCACGGAAGTCCGTTTTATGATGAAGACGAAGAATCCTGCCGGGTGATGCACCGGAAGGCAAGCCACAGTTTCCCGATCAGCCGTGTCTATCAGGCACACATCCCGACCTGTTCATCCGGGTACTGGCTGTTTGGGTTTGCATCAAAAAAATATCATCCGCTGGAACACCTGAATGCGAAACGCTGGAAAGAGCGGAAGATAGAAACTTGGTACTACACGACCAATCTTCATAAGGGAGCATTTATGCTTCCAAAATATGTAGAAGATATGCTGGAAGAAGAGGAAGGTCGTAAAAAATAAAAAGCAAAAAGAAAAGGAGATTGTACTATGGGAAGATTACTGATCATTGGATGCGGAGGAGTTGCAGGAGTTGCGATCCACAAATGCTGTCAGAACAGCAAAACATTTTCTGAGATCTGTATTGCCAGCAGAACAAAGGCAAAGTGCGATGCACTGAAAGAAAAACTGGAGAATACAACGGAAACAAAAATCACAACAGCACAGGTGGATGCCGATAAGGTGGAAGAACTGATTGCACTGATCCAGTCTTATCAGCCGGACGCTGTTTTAAATGTGGCACTTCCGTACCAGGATCTGACGATCATGGATGCGTGTCTGGCATGCAAGGTGGATTATATTGATACCGCCAATTATGAGCCGGAAGATACCGACGATAAACAGTGGCGTGAAATTTACGAGAAACGCTGCAAAGAGGCCGGATTTACCGCATATTTTGACTATTCCTGGCAGTGGGCTTATCAGGAAAAATTTAAAGAAGCAGGCATCACGGCACTTCTCGGAAGCGGCTTTGATCCGGGTGTCACCAGTGTCTTTACAGCCTATGCACTGAAACATTATTTTGATGAGATCGAGACGATCGATATTCTGGACTGCAACGGAGGAGATCATGGCTATCCGTTTGCCACCAACTTTAACCCGGAGATCAATCTGCGGGAAGTGTCCGCAAACGGTTCTTACTGGGAGAATGGTCACTGGGTAGAGACTGAGCCGATGGAGATCAAAAGAGAATATAATTTCCCGCAGGTCGGCGAAAAAGATATGTATCTGCTTCATCATGAAGAAATTGAATCTCTGGCAAAAAATGTTCCGGGCGTAAAACGTATCCGTTTCTTTATGACCTTTGGACAGAGCTATCTGACGCACATGAAATGTCTGGAAAATGTAGGCATGCTTTCCACTTCACCGATTCTGTTTGAAGGAAAAGAGATCGTGCCGATCCAGTTTCTGAAGGCACTGCTTCCGGATCCGGCTTCCCTTGGACCGCGTACCGTCGGAAAGACAAACATTGGCTGTATTTTTACCGGAAAGAAAGAAGGAAAAGAGAAGACCATTTATATCTACAATGTATGTGATCATCAGGAGTGTTATAAAGAAGTCGGATCTCAGGCGATTTCCTACACAACCGGAGTGCCGGCGATGATCGGGGCAGCCCTTGTTGTGGATAAAGTATGGGACAAAGACGGTGTGTTCAACATCGAAGAATTTGATCCGGATCCGTTTATGGATATGCTGAATCAGTACGGACTGCCGTGGGTTGTGGATGAAAATCCGCAGACTGTAGAATGATGTGGAAAGATCTGCCGACACCGTGCTATGTTGTGGATGAAGGCAAAATCAGAAAAAATCTGGAGATTCTTGCGGATCTTGAGCAGGAGTGCGGCTGTCACATCCTGCTCGCCCAGAAAGCATTTTCTATGTACAGCCTGTATCCGATGATCGGTCAGTATATCAGCGGAACAACAGCGAGCGGACTGTATGAGGCAAGACTTGGATATGAAGAGATGGGAAAAGAAAATCATGTCTTTGCACCGGCATACAAAGAAAAAGATATGGAAGAACTGGTGCAGATCTGCGACCATATCATCTTCAATTCCTTTGCACAGTATGAGAAATATAAAGAAATGTGCCGGGAAAGTGCAAAGGTGAGAAAAGATAAAAAAGCAGTCAGTGTCGGCATCCGCATCAATCCGCAGTGCTCCACGCAGGAAGGGCATGAGATCTATGATCCTTGTGGCTATGCTTCCAGACTTGGTGTGACAGAAGAACAGTTCCGGGAAGATCTGCTGGAGGGTGTGGAAGGACTTCATTTTCACACGCTGTGCGAACAGAATGCAGATGATCTTGTAACGACTTTTCAGGCATTTGAAAAGAAATTCGGGAAATATCTGCACCGGATGAAATGGCTGAATATGGGCGGAGGTCATCATATCACAAGGGACAATTATCAGATAGAAACTCTGAAAAAACTGATCCGTTATATCCGGGAAACCTATCCGGTGGAAGTTTATCTGGAGCCTGGCGAAGCGATTGCTTTAAATGCCGGTTATCTTGTGACAGAAGTGATGGACATCGTGCACAACGATATGGACATTCTGATCCTCGATGCATCGGCAGCCTGCCATATGCCGGATGTGCTGGAGATGCCGTACCGCCCGCCGCTTGCAAAAGGATATGAAGCGGGAGAAAAGCCATATACTTACCGACTTTCCTCAATGACCTGCCTTGCCGGAGATGTGATCGGGGACTACAGTTTTGAACAGCCGATCCGTATCGGGGATCGGCTGGTCTTTGAAGATATGGCGATCTATTCCATGGTAAAAAACAATACCTTTAACGGAATGCCGCTTCCGGGAATCGCACTTTTAAAAGAAGACGGAAGTGTGGAAATGGTAAGAGAATTTGGCTATGATGATTTTAAAATGCGTCTGTAATTCAAATCGAACGCATATGAGACTTGCAAGCGACAGCACCGTAGATTCTGAAGGAGGATACGATGGAATACAACAGAACAACACCGTCTGCGGACGGATATTATATGCCGGCAGAGTATGAGCCGCATAAAGGCTGCATCATGATCTGGCCGCAGCGGCCGGGTTCCTGGAAAAAGAATGCAAAAGATGCCGAACAGGCTTTTTGTGCAGTTATGGAAGCGATCACAAAAAGTGAGCCGGTGTATCTGGCTGCCGGAAAAAAGGTTCTTGCACGGGCAGAGGCATTTGCCGCACAGCAGAAAGAAAAATATAGAGAAGCCATCGCATGCGGAAGACATTTTCCGGTGACCGTCTTTGAGGCAGAAACGGATGATGCCTGGGCAAGAGATATGGCACCGACGTTTGTAAAAAAGGGAGGCAGCGTTCGTGCAGTAAACTGGTCTTTCAATGCCTGGGGCGGAACGGTGGATGGGCTGTATGCATCCTGGAAGCTGGATGATGCGTTTGCCCTGAATTTCGCCAAAAGAGAAGGATATTTCTGCTACGATGCGGCACCTTTTGTGCTGGAGGGCGGTTCCATCCACAGTGATGGGGAAGGGACAGTCATGGTGACGGAAGCCTGTCTGCTCAGCAAAGGCAGGAATCCGCAGCTTTCAAAAGAACAGATTGAGGAGAAACTGAAAGCATATCTGGGTGCGGAGAAAGTGCTCTGGCTGCCAAGGGGCATTTATCTGGATGAGACAAACGAGCATGTAGATAATGTATGTGCTTTTGTCGGTCCGGCTGAGGTGGTATTGGCGTGGACGGATGATCCGAAAGATCCGCAGTACCCGTTATCACTGGAGACACTTCAGTATCTGGAATTACAGACCGATGCGAAAGGCAGAAAGATCATCGTACATAAACTTCCGATCCCGGATGTGCCGGTCTGCGTTACGCCGGAAGATCTGGAAGGGTATGTGTTTGAAGAAGGAGAAGATACAAGAGAAGTGGGCGAACGCCTTGCGGCATCTTATGTAAACTTCTATTTTTCAAACGGAGCAGTTATCATGCCGGCTTTTGGCGGAAAAAATGCAGAAAGTGATCAGCGGGCAGCAGAGATCTTGCACAGCATATGTCCGCAGAGAGAGATCCTACCGGTGTATGCAGGAGATATTCTCACCGGAGGCGGAAACATCCACTGTATTACGCAGCAGATACCACAGGGAAAGGCAGAAAAGGAATGAGAAAAGTAAAAACAGCGGCGATCCAGATGCAGTGCAGCACAGAGCTGCAGGAAAATCTGGAAAAAGCAGAAAAGAAAATCAGAGAAGCGGCAGCAGAAGGAGCAAATATTATTTTACTGCCGGAACTTTTTGAGCGGGAATATTTCTGTCAGCAGAGACGGTATGATTTTTATCATTATGCAAAACCGGCAGAAGAAAACGAAGCAGTACAGATGGGAGTGCGTCTGGCAAAAGAACTTGGAGTCGTGCTTCCGGTCAGCTTTTATGAAAAAGAAGTCAACAATCTTTACAATTCGATCGCATGCATCGATGCGGATGGAAGGATTCTTGGGATTTATCGAAAAACACATATCCCAGATGACCACTATTATCAGGAAAAATTTTATTTTACGCCGGGCGATACCGGATTTCGCATCTTTGAGACCATATATGGAAAGATCGGCATCGGAATCTGCTGGGATCAGTGGTTTCCGGAGAGTGCCAGATGCATGGCACTTCAGGGTGCAGAACTTCTGTTTTATCCGACTGCCATCGGTTCGGAGCCAATCCTGGAATGTGACAGCATGCCGCACTGGAGGCGTTGTATGCAGGGCCATGCGGCAGCCAATCTGATGCCGGTGATCGCAGCAAACCGCATTGGAAAAGAGGTGGTAGAGCCGGATACGGAAAATGGAGGTCAGAAGTCTGCACTGACTTTTTATGGTTCTTCCTTCCTGACCGATGAAACAGGTGAACTGAAAAAAACAGCTTCCAGAGATCAGGAAGAGATCCTGATCGGAGAATACGATCTGGATGAGCTGGCAGCAAAGCGTCTTGAATGGGGACTGTTCCGTGACCGCAGACCGGAAATGTACAGGATCATTGCAGGACAAAAATAGAAGAAAGAAGACAGATTTGTTGCTTAACATATACAGAAGAAGAGTTTTCTCCAACTAAGATAAGATTTACGAGGGGTGAGCAGATGAAATTTTTTCATTTATCCGATCTGCATATCGGACTGAAACTGATCGAACGCGATCTGCGGGAAGACCAGGAATATATTTTTGAACAGATCATCCGGCTGGCAAAAGAGCAGCAGCCGGATGCGATGGTGATCGCAGGGGATATTTATGACAAAGCGGTTCCGTCTGCGGAGGCAGTGGAGATTTTTGACAGCTTTATGAAAAATCTTTCCGAAGAAATGCCGCAGATGCCGGTGATGATCATCAGCGGCAATCATGACAGTGCCGCCAGGCTGAACTGTTTTCGCAGTATTTTGTCCAGGCAGAATGTCTATATGATCGGCACGCCGCCGACTACAGAAGAGGAACATATCGAAAAAGTGACACTGCAGGATGCTTATGGTGATCTGCATTTTTATCTGCTTCCGTTTGTGAAACCGTCGATGGTAAGAGAGATCGTGGGAACGCGGGAGGACGGAACACAACATTCCTACGACGAGGCACTGCATCTTCTGATCGAAAGAGAAAATATCGATACAAAGGAGCGAAATGTGCTGGTCAGCCATCAGTTTTATCTTCCGTCCGACCGACAGGCGGAGGACGTAGAGCGCATGGATTCCGAGATTCGCACGGTCGGAAATATCGATGAGATCTCAGCAGATGTGCTGGAAGTGTTTGATTATGCGGCACTTGGACATATCCACAAACCGATGAAAGTGGGAAGCGAATATTATTGTTACTGCGGAACACCGCTTGCCTGTTCGGTCAGTGAAGCCGGACAGAAAAAAGGCATTGTGATGGTGACGATGAAAGAAAAAGGAAATATTTCCACGGAAGTGCTTCCGCTTACGCCGCTTCGTCAGGTGCGTGTGATAAAGGGAGAATTTCAGGAGGTGCTTTCGCAGGCATGCGAAGATTATGTCACGGTCGTGCTCACAGACAAAGAAGATCTCGATGTGATCGACCTCAAAGACCGTCTGCGAAATGCATTTCCATATCTGCTTGAGATCCGCAGAGAGAGGGAGCGGAGAGCAGAGTACAAAAGACAGAGCAGAAAGATCGAAGAACTGGACCCGTTTGAACTTTGCTGTTCGTTTCTCGGGGAACATATGGATGAGGAAGAACGTGAGATGCTTCTGGATGTGATCAGCAGTGTACAGGGGGTGAAATAAGATGCGGCCGTTAAAACTTGTGATGCAGGCGTTTGGTTCCTATGGAAACCGAACCGAGATTGATTTTGAAAAAACGGATCAGAATTTATTTCTGATTACCGGAAATACCGGCTCCGGAAAAACAACGATTTTTGATGCGATTGTGTTTGCTCTCTACGGAGAAGCCAGCTCCAATGCAAATAAGAAAAACGGTGCGGAACTTCAGAGTCAGTTTGTGGAGATCGGGACGGAGCCGTTTGTCTCCCTGACTTTTTCTGAGAAAAATGGAACTGAGATCGATCTTTATACCGTGAAACGCATTCCGCGTCATGTACGTCCGCTGAAACGCGGCAGCGGCGAAAAAATGGTCAGTGAGGAAGTTTCACTTACCATGCCGGACGGCAGCGAATATCCGGCAAAAGAGACGGATGCGAAACTGATGGAGATTGTCGGACTGACAAAAGAGCAGTTTATGCAGGTTGCGATGATCGCTCAGGGAGAATTCATGGAACTTCTGCGTGCAAAATCAGATGATAAAAAAATGATCTTCCGCAAGCTGTTTCACACCGGTCTGTACGAGGAGATCAAAAATGAATTTGCCGTACGCAAAAAAGAAAAACAGGCAGAGATCGATCAGATCCGCATGCGGTGTATTGCCGAGATCAGCCGCACAGAACTTCCGGAAGGTCTGGAACAGACGGCATTTTTAAAAGAAAAGAAAAAAGAACTGGAAAAATCAAAAGATTTTTCGGTAACGGTCCTGGAGCAGTTTCTGGAGAAACTGGAACTTCTGTGCGAGGAGCTTTCGAAGCGGACGAAAGAAGCAAAAAAGATCGTGCAAAAGAGAAGTCAGGAACGTGATCATGCAAGGGATGCCGCTGCGAAAGCTTCTCAGCTTCTGAAATCTTTTGTACAGCTGGAAGATGCAGAAAAAACCTTGCAGAGCTTAAAAGAGCAGGAAGAAGCGATCACAAAACAGCAGGAACTGGCGGTTCGGGTCGAAGACGCCTGGGAGGTACAGGCAGTTTATCAGCGGCTTTTGGACTGCAAGAAAATGCTGGAAAAATTGAGATCAGACCTTCAGGAACAGACAGAACAGATTCCGAACCTTACGGAAGATACAAAACTCTGTATACAGAATACAAAAGATGCAAAACATCAGCAGGAAGAAGAAGTTGCGGCTTTTACGAAAGTTGCAGAAAAAGTCAGAAAGGCAATAGAAGTCTTTGAAAAGATGGAAGCTGCAAAAATGGATGTGATCCAAAAAGAAAAAGCCGTCCAAAACGCCGACGAAAAAGAGCGAGCACTCAAAGCAAAAAAAGAGCAACTTGAAAAACAGCAGGAAGCGTGGCGGGAACGCTCACAGCAGCTTGCACAGTCGGAGAAAAATCTTGCTTTATGGCAGGCAAAACAGAAAGATTTCGGCTTACTGGAAACGGAATTTTCCAGAGCAGAACAAACGGAGAAAGAATACAAAACACAAAAGCAGACGACAGAAAAAAGACGCCTTGCCTATCGGGCGGCCAGCCTGGAATTTGAAGAAAAAAATGCCGTTTACGAGCAGAAACGAAAGATCTTTTTAAATGCTCAGGCAGGTTTTCTGGCACAGGAGTTAAAGGAAGGGTGCCCGTGTCCGGTCTGCGGTTCCACAGAGCATCCTTCTCCGTGTAAGCTTGAAAAAGAACACCAGAATCTGACAAAAGAGATGATCGAGGAGCTGGCCCTTCAGGCAGAACAGCTGCGGGGAAAACAGGAACAGGCGGCAGCGGCGGCAGAAGCCGCAGGGAGCCTTCTGGAAGAAAAACAGAAAAATGCCGGGGAAAGTTTTGAACATCTCCGCAGCAGGGCAAAAGAAGTTCTGGATTTAGAAGAAATACGTGCAGACTTTCTGGAGCAGATGAAAGGTGAATTTTTGCATCAGAGTAAAAAAATGGAAGCAGAAGGCAGACAGCTTCAAAAAGAAGTGAACGAGTATCAGATGCTTCTTTCTGCCCTTACAAAAGCAGAAAAGCAGAAAGAGCAATTTCAGGAGAAGCTTGAGCAGTCCGCAAAAGAAACAGCAGATGCCAAAACCGCTCTGGAGCGAAGCCGTGTGATGCTGGAGAGCCTGGAAGGATCAAAAGATTACCAGAATCAGCAGGAAGCACAGGCGGCGTATGCAAAAGCAGATACCGCCAAAAAGGAAAAAGATGTACTTGTCATGCGGGCAGAGGAGAGACTGCAAAAAGCACAGGAACAGGAAAACAGGGCACAGACCTTAATTGCAAAGTATAAAAAAGAAATCCCTCAGCAGATGGAAGAGCAAAAGATCCGACAGCAGGCTTACCGGGAAATTCTGGAAGAAAAACATTTTCCGGAAACGGCCTGGATGGAACTGACCGGAACTTACACCAAAACGCAGGTACAGAAATGGAAACAGGATGCACAGAACCACGGCAGACAGAAAGCGGCAGCCGAAAGCCTGATAAATTCTGCCAGGGCAGCGATCGGCGAACAGCCAAAACCAGTCCTGGAAGAACTGGAAAAAACCAGTGAAGCAGCAGAAGCGGCGTGGAAAGAAAGTCAGCGTGTTCTGGAACAATGGCAGGAAATCTGGCGGATCGATCAGAAAGTCTGCCAGGCATTAAAACCGCAGATGGAAGAACGTAGTGAAGTGATGCATCAGTATGAAAAAATAAACGGACTGTATCAGCTTCTGTCCGGAAACAGAAAAAACTCCAGAATGGATATCGAAACATATGTACAAAGGCATTATCTGGAGCAGATCCTGGAAGCGGCAAACCAGAGATTTCAGGACATGTCCGCAGGACAGTTTGAACTGCGGATGTGCGATATTGACAAAGCCGGAACAGGCAAAAACAGAGGTCTGGATCTGATGGTTTATTCTGCTGTGACCGGAAAAGTCCGTGAAGTGCGAACGCTCTCCGGTGGCGAGTCCTTTATGGCGGCACTTTCCCTGGCACTTGGCATGGCAGATCAGATCCAGGAAAGTTCCGCAGCGATCAACCTTGATATGATGTTCATCGACGAAGGCTTTGGATCACTGGATGAACATTCCAGAGATCAGGCAGTAAAAGTCCTCCAGAACATGGCAGAAGGAGAGAAACTGATCGGTATTATTTCGCATGTGACGGAACTGAAGCAGGAGATCGAAGATCAGCTGATCGTGACCAAAGACGATCAGGGAAGCCATACCCGCTGGCAGATCAGTTAAATCGGATGCAGGTATCAAAAGATATCAGAGGTACTCTCGTATGGCGTCTTTTGACCCAAACATCATGATATGAGTATGGAGAAAGGAGGGGACAGGACATACAAAACAAAAAGAAAAAGACAGAAGTGATCGTTGTTGACAAACGCCCGACAATGGCTGAATGGCCGGTTCGAATCTGGGCGATGGAAGAAATACCGGAAATTTTTGATCTGGAAGCAAGAAAGTCCATGAAAGGAACTTTTAACCAGTACCACATGGTATATTCGCCAATTTGCCGCACAGCACCGGATTCCTTTGAATATATGTTTGGGTATGGCAAAGAGGAAATTTTTTATCTCAGAAATGAGAAAAATGAAGTTCGCAAGACGGTTCTGAAGTTCAGCCAGATCGAGGAAATTTACACACAGAGAGAATTGCTCAATGCAAAGATTATCGTGAAATATAAAGCAGATTTACAGGACAGGGAACTGGCAACACTGGAATTTCCTTACATTCCATCGGTATATTATCTTTATGATCCGTTTCTGAACCGGATGCTTGGTCTGGATCAGGAATTTGTGCCTGCACTTGCAGAGCAGGAACATCCACGTCCGGAAAAACTGTACAAAGAAAGCCCGGTTATGTACAATTATGTGCTGGCAGCTTACCGACTAGGAGACTGTATCGGAGATTATAAATATACCTCAGAACAGCACCGCCACAAGTGGATGCCGTGGAAAAAGGTACTGGAAGAGTGGTTGGAAGTTTCGATGAGCAGAGGAACTTTTACACTGCACAGCCTGGAATATCTGACCGAGTGCGGTTATCTGGAACTGAGGAATAAAAATGCAGCGGTACAGCTCAAGAAACAGTGAAAAGAATTGTGCAGGAACCTCCCGGATGATGTAGCTTATGCACAGGCACATCACGGTTTCAGGCTTTTGCTCCTGGCATTATAATTAATTATAAGGAAAAAACAAATATGAATAAAAAATTAGAAGCATTACAGGAATATTTAAAAGAACTCGGAAGCGTGGCAATCGCATTTTCGAGCGGTGTGGATTCCACCTTTCTTCTGAAAGTGGCACACGATGTGCTGGGAGATCAGGTAATCGCAGTGACGGCACAGTCCTGCTCTTTTCCGAAACGTGAGCTGGAAGAAGCGAAAGCATTCTGCAAAAAAGAAGGCATCAAACATATTATCTGCGAGTCAGAAGAATTACAGATCGAAGGATTTTCCCATAATCCGAAGAACCGCTGTTATCTTTGCAAACATGAACTGTTTGAAAAAATCGGAAATATTGCAAAGGAAAACAATATCAAATATGTTGCAGAAGGTTCCAATATGGATGACAACGGCGATTATCGCCCGGGACTGCAGGCAGTGGCAGAACTTCATGTAAAAAGTCCGCTTCGCCACGTAGAGCTGACAAAACAGGAGATCCGTGATCTTTCAAAAGAAATGGGACTTCCGACCTGGGACAAACAGTCCTTTGCCTGTCTTTCCTCACGTTTCGTTTACGGAGAAGAGATCACAGAGAGCAAACTTTCCATGGTAGACCAGGCAGAACAGCTGCTTCTGGACATGGGGTTCCATCAGCTGCGTGTCCGCATCCACGGACAGATGGCAAGGATCGAAGTGATGCCGTCCGAATTTTTGAAACTGATGGAAGATGCAAACAGAGAAAAGATTGTTTCTGAATTCAAGAAAATCGGTTTCAGCTATGTGACCCTAGATCTTCAGGGATACCGCATGGGAAGCATGAACGAAACGATCAAAACAGATTAAAATTTATCGTTGATTTCCTGGCAGGTGTAAAGAACTGAAATGCCGCACATTTTAAAATAGTGTTTGCA
>ERZ773133.2465-NODE-2465-length-16612-cov-4.765537_pt1 | contig 16612 bp, 18 predicted proteins | sample MGYA00580861_ERZ773133 | MGnify/ENA primary metagenome ERZ773133 (study PRJEB29015, sample SAMEA2737844) | human gut metagenome | biome: human gut; feature: human-associated habitat; material: faeces | place: China | collected 2012 ...
TTTTACAATTTCGGTAATCTTTTTCTGTCATTATATTTTAATTATTATTTATTTTCAATCATTAATTTATAATAATGATATTTAAAACTCTGTTATTCTTATACTTTTAGTTAAAACATTTCTGCTTTACTTTGTAACTATATTTATTATTTTTACATTTACTCTTCTAACATTTGTTATGTGTTTAATTTCTATTTACTTAGCCTCCTTTAATCTTTTTATTAACTTTGGTTTGCTCAATACTTAATTCAATTACTTTGATTTTTTATAGCTTCCGTTTTCTTCTTCCACCTGACCGGTTTTAACCATATACTGCATAAGCTGTTTTGCAAAATCATTTTTGTCTTTTACAATTGCCTTGTTTTTCGAAAAAGGAAGCTTCGCCTCTATGCCACCACAAAGCTCTGCAACCTGTGGCAATGTAATATACTCATTTTTCTTTAAATATTTTTTTACTTTACTATTGCCCTTACTAAAAAGCATGTTCATCAAATCAGATGACTGATTCTTCTGTTTAACCAGTCCCCAGCCATAAATAATCATTGTAGCTATGGCAAATAAAATTATCCCAATAACGACTGTACTAATTTCCATTATTTTTCCTCATCTATAAATCTTATATATTTATTATGTTCTAATATGCCGAAAAATTTTGCCAATCTTTCATATAATTGCGTTGAAGCTTTTTTGTGTTGTTTCTTTAAAACGGCTCCAATTTCATACAATGTTTTACTGCCGTCTATCTGTTGCCACACACAACTGCCATACTCATCTAATTCAATAAAACTATATCTTGGTTTCTTAAATACTTTCTGTGCAATCACATTGAAGAACCCAGTATTTTCAACTGTAACTTCAACTAAACCTTTTTCATTTACTTCCCATTTTTTCTGTATCACCGGCACTTTATCCAAATAATTTTCCTGTGATTTTTGATTTTTATTTTCTTTTTTCATTTAATACCGCCTTCTTTAAATCTAACCATTAGTATACCACATCTGTTTATATAAGCACAGTATAAATCTTTCTATAGAAGAAAGTGGAAGCACCAAAAATCAGCACTTCCACCCCTCTAAAAAACATTCTAAAATTATAAAATGTTTAAATTATTATTCATATCAAAAATTTATTTGTCTGATGTTTTCTTTCTTCTGCAGAATAAGAAAAGTGAACCTACTAATAAGGCGAATGCTGCAAGACCAACCCAGTTACCAACTGTGTTGAAGTTGTCTCCGTAAATTCCTGATAAATTAATTTTGCCATCTAATTTTGCTACTGCAAATATTGCAAGTAAAATTCCTACGATTCCTTCACCTGCAATCATACCTGCAGAGTAAAGTACACCCTTGTCAACAGATTTTTTCTGTTCTTTTTCTGATGAATATTTTCTCTTTTCAATAATCCATCTTACGGCACCACCAAGCATAATTGGTGTGCTTAAGTGAATTGGTAAATATAAACCAATTGCAAATGCTAATACAGGGATTCCAAGGATTTCCACGACGATTGCAATAAATGCACCAACAATAATAAGAACCCAAGGAAGAGTTCCACCCATAACACCTTCTACTACCATTTTCATCAAAGATGCCTGAGGAGCTGGAAGCTGTGCTGAACCGAATCCACCCCATGCCTTGCTTAAAATGTATAATACGCCACCGATTGTTAAAGCTGCAACAACTGCACCAAGTAATTCACCAATCTGCTGTTTTACAGGTGTTGCACCAACAATGTAGCCTGTTTTTAAATCCTGTGATGTATCACCAGCCATAGCTGCGATAATACAAATAACTGTACCAATTGAAATAGCTGCTATCATTCCTGCTGAACCAGTTGAACCTGTAGCCTTTAATACGAAAGATGTAAGTATTAAAGTTGCAATTGCCATACCTGATACAGGGTTGTTACTACTTCCTACAATACCAACCATTCTTGATGAAACTGTAGCAAAGAAGAAACCAAATACAACTATTAATAATGCGCCAAGTAAGCTAACAGGGATTTCAGGGATTAACCAAATTCCAACAGCGATTACTAATGAACCAATTAAAACTACAGACATTGGTAAATCCTGCTGTGTTCTATCTCCACCTGATACATTTTTTCCAAAACCTTTAATAGCTGACTTAAATGTTCTAAACATAGTTGGTAAAGTTTTAATTAAACTAATGATACCACCTGCTGCTACTGCACCGGCACCAATATATCTAATATATTTGCTCCAAATTGTTCCCGGATCTAACTGGTTAAATGGAAGTAAATTTCCTGCATCATCTGCAACAGATGATAAGCTGTCTCCTCCAAAGAACGCAATTGCAGGCATAAGCACTAAGTAAGATAAAATACCACCTGCAAAAAGGTAACTTGAAACCTTAGGTCCGCAAATATAACCTACACCTGATAATGCCGGTAGCACATCCATACCAACAGCACATGTGTAGCTTCCCTTAAATGAGAAGTCAACTTCACTTGGGAATAAACAAAGACCATCTGCGATAAATTTATATACAGCTGAAATTCCTAATCCTGAGAAAACAAGTTTTGACTTACTTCCTCCTTCTTCTCCTGCAAGAAGTACCTCAGCACAAGCTGTTCCTTCAGGATATGGTAATGTACCATGTTCTTCAACAATTAATGCTGTACGAAGTGGTACCATGAAAAGTACACCAAGTATACCACCACATAATGCGATTAATGCAATTGTAACAAATGATGGTGATGTTGCCTTTCCTTCTTTTGCCCACATAAAAATTGCAGGTAATGTAAATACTGCTCCTGCTGCTAATGACTCACCAGCTGAACCAATAGTCTGTACCATGTTATTTTCAAGAATAGAATCCTTCTTCATAATAACACGAATAACACCCATTGAAATAACAGCTGCCGGTATAGAAGCAGAAACTGTCATACCAACTCTTACACCAAGGTAAGCATTGGCTGCACCAAATATAACTGCTAAAATAAGACCGATAATTACAGATGCAACTGTAAATTCAGGCATAACCTTATCAGCAGGAATAAATGGCTTAAACTCTTTCTTGTTATCCATTTTTTCTCTCCTGTTCTTTTTTATTTTGTGTTAACACACTTTGTTACCGAAAAAATACAGATGGCGCGTATTTTTCCCGTAATGGATTTCATACTATTTTACTTAACCTGATTAGTATACCTAAAAACTAAAAAAAAATAAATGGGAATTTAATAAATTAAAGTAATAAATTAATTTTTTTAACAATTTATGGAAATAAGAATGTCGCCTGCGACATTCTACGCACCCAGTGTGAGCCCGTATGCAACTACTTTCTTTTCCCACGTGTGTACATCCCTTTCAAGATTATTATTTAATCTCAAAAGGGATGTTTATGTTTCTTTTATAAACTTTTATTCTCCTGCTGTTTCTCCACCATCTTCATTGTTGTCCTGTGGTGCATCTGTTTCAGGTGCTGCTGTCTCAGGTTCCGGTGCTTTTGTTTCCACTACTTTCTTTGTTGTTGGAGCCTGTGTCTTTGGTGGCTTTGTTTTTGGTGGATTAGTTTCCGGTGCGTCTGTTTCAGGTGCATCTGTTTCCGGTGCTGCTGTCTGTGGTGCATAAGTTTCAGATGCTCTTGTGTATTCTTCTGTGTGATTATTATCCTCGTCATTATTTACTTTTTCTTTTGTAATTTTCTCAACAGTTGTTGTTTCCTCTGCTGTTGTTTCTTCCGTCTTTGTTTTACCAAATGTACTTGATAAAAATATTGCTGCCACTACAACCACAATAATAATTCCTGCTGAAACCGCTATTGCAATAATGTTCATTTTTTTATTTTGATTAATTATCTGACTGTCCGGTATTTCTGTATCATATTCATCCGAATCATCATCATAAAATTCTTCATCTTCGTCAATTTGATTCTCATCTTCAAAAACAAAATTTTCATCTTCCATTTCTTCTGGGAAGTCAAAAGAATCCTCTTCTTCATATTGGATTTCGTCAGGCAAGTCTTCAAACTCATCATCCACTGTATCTATTCCGTCGAAGTCATCTGATACTGTTGGTATTTCTTCAACATTGTCATCATCAATATCCAGATTTCCAAAGATTTTAGTTTCACCGAAATCTTCTTTTGGGGCATCAAAAATCTTAGTTTCTCCAAAATCTTCTGACGCATTTCCTGTACCATTGTCAGCCTGATTATTCACAGTATCTTCCATTATTTCTCCACAATATGGGCATTGTTTTTCAGTTGGCTGTACATATTTACCACACTTTTTGCAAAACATATTAATGTCCTCCTTGTTTTTTCTTTTTGTTTTATGTGTTATATAAATTCACAGGTCTTATTTTTCCTGTTTAATATATAACGTATATTTTTTATCATTTATTTCACATTATAATTCAATTTTTATAATCAATGCAAGTAAAATGTAATTCTATTGGTGTTTTAAACTTTTATACACATTATAGTTTTATCAAAATTCCTTCTATCACGCCATCATTTAGTGCCACGAAAATATTTCCTTGACTTCTTGTGTCTTAATATCGAAATCTAAGCAAATATATGTTCCATTAACAACTAGGCTACCATCAGTGCTACAATCTGATGTATATAAACTCAATTCGTCCATGTCGTATATACACACAAATTCGTCCTGATACGAATTATATGATTTAAGCGAAAACTTCATATTTTTCTATTCCTTCATTCTAATATTCATTTTTTATACAGCATAAATAATTATTTTTGCTTTGCACATAAATATGAAAAAGCCTTGCCGACTTCAAAAAATCAGTAAGGTTTTTCCAAAAATCTAATATTTTATTTAAGCTTCCTGTTCTACAAACTGAGCTTTAATGTATTTTTCAACTTCTCTTGGTTCAATACCAAGGGCAATTGAAAATTCGTCATTTAAATTCTGCTTTGCCTCTTTTAAATATCTGTCATCCACGTATGTGATTCTTTTTCCTTTGGCAATACGCTCTTTGTTTCTTGCATACATAGTTTTGATAATGCAGATAAGCTGTTTGCAGTCACATGAAACTAACGCTTCTTTATACTTTGCCTCACGCTGTCTGTCATTTTCAATCCTCATTGGCTCAATGTCTTTTATTTCTGAAACTAAGTCTTTAGCCTGGTCTTTTGTTACAACTGAACGCATAACTACTTTGTCACTGTCCACAGGGTAGAAAATTTTGCTATCCTCGGATTTCATTGGAACTAAAGCATAATATAACTGGTCTTTATCAACTCCTGACATATCCAGATGTGTTATGTCAACCACTTTACATACACCATTTCTTCCATGCACAATATAGTCTCCAACTTTAAACAATTCCAACACCTCTATTCTTTTTTTACTATTAGTGCAATACAAAACTTCACGTTTTTACGAAAATATTCAGTCATTGAATTTAACATCGTTTTAAGTGACTCGAAATTCTACAACAATGCATAAAATAATTTCCTACTATACAAAAATATTATCTCAATATATGTTGTTTTGTAATACTAATTATGTATAAATATATAGGTACAAATTTAAGCTGTACCTAAACCGATTTTCCCACAATATAATTCTACTACTTTTAAAAATAAATTGTTATAGGCAGAATAAACAAGATTTTTAGGTGTGTAATTGTCTAAATCAGTCAACTTTTATTGATATATTTTATTCTCCAGAGAACATTTCCTGGTCATCATCATCTTCTTCTGACTCATTGCTATCCAACTTTTCTGCTTCAACCATATGTCTTATATACGCTGATTCAGCAGCCTTTTCGTCCTCATCTATAATTCCATTATGGTTGTAGTCAAATTCTTTATCGTATGGTCCGTAAGAATCCCCACCTGCAATGTACAACACTCCAAGTGTTCCCGGTCCACAATGACTTGATATTACGCTTCCCGCTCTTGTTTCAACAATCTTCTTAAATCTGTTAAGGCTTTGAAGATATTCTCTTACAGCCTCCACGATTTCTGCGTCACAACCTGAATGCGTAATAAAAACCCTGTCTTTTTTAGCATGTCTTAGTTCCTGCTCCTGGTCTTTTACATAGTCGAGAATTACCTTCTTTATTGGACCACGATATTTCTTATCAGCATCCATCTTACCATTTTTAACAACAATACAAGGTTTTACCTTAAGAATACTGCCGAATAATTTTGATGTTGCTGAACATCTTCCACCTCTATGAAGATAAGTTAATGTGTCCACAACAAAGCTTGCTCTTACATAAGGCTTAAGAGTTTCAATTGTTTCAACTATCTCTTCCGGCTGAAATTTCTTTCTTGCCAAAATAGCTGCCTCAACTACTAAATGTCCAATACCTGTTGAAAGGCTTTCTGAGTTAATAACAAAAACGTGTTCTTCGTAATAAAGCTCTTTTGCTGCAAGTCGCATTACATTTGCTGTTGTTGACATGTCTTCTGAAATAGCAAACATAATTACATCGTCGCCTGCTTCTTTATATGGTTTTATCGCATTAACCGCATCTTCAATTGATGGCGCCGCTGTTTTTGGTGTTGTTTTATTTTCATCGCTCCATTTATAAATATCATCCGGTGTAATATCCACACCATCCTTATATTCATTGTCACCCATGTGAACATACAGCGGTAAAACATCAATATTGTATCTTTCTAATATTTCCTTTGTTAAATCACTTGTACTGTCTGTAATAATTTTTACCATAGTTCCTCCGTTGTTATTCGTTCTCTACCTCATTAATATCGTAAGGTGTTGTCTGGTATACATAATAGTTAATCCAGTTTGTCCACAAAAGCTGACCTGCCGCACGCCAGTTAACAATTGGCTCTTTTGTTGGATCATCGTCTGGGAAATAATTTACCGGAATAATCGGGTCCATACCTTTTGCTAAATCTCTTTCGTATTCCAACTTCAATGTATCTGCATCATATTCTGAATGATATAAAACAAAGAACTGTCTGCTGTCTACTGATTTTACAACACCAACTCCTGCTTCATCTGACTCTGCCATTAATTCAAGGTCCGGACATTCAAGAATCTGTTCTCTTGTAATTTCTGTTGCTCTTGAGTGTGGTGCATAATACACATCATCAAAACCTCTAAACAATGGTGACTTTTTATTTAAAATATGATGTTTGTAAATACCTGATAATTTAGGCACTCTGTCTCTTTTCTGTATTCCATAATGATAATATAAGCCTGCAAAAGCTCCCCAGCATAAATGGAACGTACAGTGAACGTGTTTCTTTGACCACTCCATTATTGTACAAAGTTCATCCCAATACTCCACATCTTCGTAAGCTACAAAGTCAAGTGGGGCGCCTGTAATAATTAAGCCGTCAAAATGATGGTCTTTTACTTCATCAAATGTTTTGTAAAATTCATCCATATGACTTGGATCAGTATGAGTTGAACGGTATGTTGCTGTCTGCAAAAATTCCACTTCTATTTGGAGTGGTGTATTTGATAATTTTCTTAAAATCTGTGTTTCTGTTACTATCTTTGTAGGCATTAAATTCAATACCAACACCTTTAGTGGACGAATGTTCTGAGTCATTGCTCTGTTCTCCGTCATAACAAATATATTTTCATTTTCTAAAATATCCCTAGCAGGTAAATTTGATTTTACTTTTATTGGCATGTTTATATCCTCTTTCCTACATTTAGTTTAATAATATGAAATAATACGTGCAAATTTCGTAATTCTACATTATGTATTGTGCAATTATATTTCATAATTTTCTCTTAATCAATCGTAAATTTCATTCTAACATAATAGTGAGATTTGTTCAAATTTTTGTATTATACATATTTATACATATTTTTACAACATGCTTATTAGCATATCTAAAACATGCTCCACGCTTTTCTCCCTGACCACGTTTCTTCCGAGATTGCCAAAGTGTACTGTCTCCGTTTTTGTTTCACCATTAATTGTATAGCCAAAACATACAGTGCCAACAGGCTTTTCCACAGTGCCACCTGTAGGACCGGCAATTCCTGTAATACCCACTCCTACATTTGCCTGATTAGCTTTTGCTACGCCCTCAGCCATTTCCTTTGCTGTCTGTTCGCTTACTGCACCTAATGTATCAAGTGTCTCCTTTGAAACATTTACATATTTCATTTTTGACGCATTTGCATAAGTGACAAAACTTGCGTTTAAAACCTTTGACGCATCTGCCACATCAACGATAGTCGCTGCCATCTTTCCTCCGGTGCAGCTTTCTGCAAAAGATATTGTATATTTCTTCTCAATTAATTTTTTTACAAGTATTTCCTGTTTGTTCATTATAAAAACTTCCTTTCTCCCAAAGTCTTTAATCCACTTTTGTTCAAGCACAAGTGATTACGAACTTTTTTGATTTTGAGTTTTGATTCTGGGAATTGTTTCGCAATTCGCACTCCCACAATGATTATACCTTATTTTTCTATGTTTAAAACATTATTTTTCGGACAATATACTAATACTATGTTTTATAAATTTAATGATTTTAAAAATAAGTTAGATATACAGCCTGAACATGACTTCGTAGGGATTATACCACTATCTTCTGCTAATAATTACCACATTATTAATAAGTATGTACCAAAAATACCTAATTTATTTATGGATTTCCATTTTTCTAAATTAGAGAACTCTAAAGATTTTATCTATGGGTACATTAATATACCGGATATTCTTGTTGCGACCCGTTCTATTATTTCTTTTATTTTGACTAGGGACTATGTTGTGTTTATTGACAGGGACGAGTATGTTGCCCAGGCTTTTCAAAAAATGTCTGAATCCAGCAAGAACCAAGATGCTTTTCGGGATAGCGGGTGTGTTTTGTATTTTCTTCTTGATTATATTATGGCTAAGGATTTAGAGAAGATTAACAGCCTTCAGCAAAATCTTGTACAGTTGGAGTTGGAAGTTTTAAATGAAAAAAATTTAGATATTATAAAAGAAATTACAAATTATCGGAGCCGCACCATGAAGCTTCACCATTACTATGTACAACTTGAGGGAATTCTTCAGGATTTGGAAGATGATATTTCTGATTTAATTAGTAATGAAGCAAAAGAATATTTCAATATTCTTATAAGAAAAACTACAATGTTTGGTCATGAATCCGAACAGATATGGGAATACACGTCACAAATAAGAGATATTTATCAGCAACAGTTGGACGTGCATCAAAATGCGGTTATGAAATTTCTCACTGTTGTAACCACGCTATTTATGCCTTTAACTTTAATTGTTGGCTGGTATGGTATGAACTTTGAACACATGCCTGAGCTTGAATTCAAATACAGCTATCCTATAGTTTTTGGTTTTAGTCTTCTTCTTGTTATTATTATGTGTGTAATTTTCAAAAAGAAAAAATGGTGGTAATATGCCACCATTTTCTAAATTACTCTTTATATTTTGTGCCTATTTTTCTGCCATATAGAACTCTTGTCTCAATATCTTTTGAAGTGTTATAGAAATATGTTTCAGGAAGTTTTACTTTGTCCTTTTCAACTAAAACAACAATAGTTGAACCGCCATATAAAAACATACCCTTTTCTTCCCCACGTTTTATCAAACCTGATTTTTGGTGGTTTTTGATTTTTCCAATCATCATTGCACCCACTTCTATTTGAGCAACTGTTCCAAAATTCTCAGTTTCAATAATTGAATATTCTCTGCTATTTTGTGCAAACACCGGATATTTATTTACGGCAATAGGTCGCACTGTATGAAGTATTCCCTTAACCGGCTTATTTTCCACAATCTCGCCATTGTCAACATAGCCGTATCTGTGATAGTCATCCACACAAAGTCTGAACACCATACAAATTCCACCATTATAGTCAGGCGCCTTCTTACTGTCCGGTATTAAATCTGCCACTTTGTAATGACTTCTCTTAATATTAAAAGTTGACTTTTCATCAATCCTATAAACTGACAATCTGCTGTCGCAAGGCGAAATAAAGGCATCGCTACTGTATTCCACCGGTCGCTTCTCCGGCAAAATCTTTCTTGTAAAACATTCATTAAAAGAATGGTATTTTGCCTTTTCATAATCCGCCATGTTTATACCGTTGTTTTTGATGAAATTTCTAATATGAATTTTAGATATTGGAGAATCCATATAAGCCCCACCAATTTTTGAAATGATGGGGCTTGTAAGTATTTTCAGCACCACACGACCTGGCACTGTATTATATAAAAATTTTAAAATTCCTGATTCGTTATTATTTTCCATGCTACTCTCTATTATTAATAAACTAATCTATTTGTTCTATGCTTACCGCATTAACTCATTTATAAATTATCTTGCAAAATGTTTTACAACTATCATAGCTATAAATTCTAATGCACCTAAAAATACCATAAAATACAACATTGCAGTACCCGGTTTCTTAAGCTTGAATTTCAAAACAAATAAAACCGCTACAATTATAAGAACTATGTAGTATGCAAAAGAAATATTAACACTGTTAATATATAAAATATGTCTTAGTAAAAGAAATGCCGGGAAAATAAGTGCTGTAGATGTAACAGGTAAACCATAATAATACTTGTTATCTCCTACGCAATCTCCCTGTGTTTCTTCAACAGTAATGTTAAAATATGCTAGTCTGATTAACGCTGCTAATACAAAAAATGCACTTACAATAACGATAACTGCTTCAGGTATTGTGCATAAAACACTAGGTTGCTTAACCATTGTTGCACCAGCCACTCTGCCTGCGTCAAACATATCTCTTTTCCAAAGTCCCATACCTATACAAACCGGTAAAACACCAAATGCTACCAAATCTGACAATGAGTCAATCTGAACACCAAAATCTTTTTCTTTTTTTGTTCTATTTTTCTTTGATCTTGCCACTCTACCATCAAAAGTATCAAACAATCCACATAAAAGTAGAAACAATACTCCAAAATAAGGGTGACCATGTCCTGAAAGTGATACCAAGATTCCCATTACTGCAGAAAGTAGTGAACCGTATGTAAGTATCACAGTATAATCCCAAATTCCTATCATTTTATCTTGTGTTTCATTCCTTTCATTCCTCTTAACAAATATGCAACTAAAGTAATCAATCCACAAATTAATATACAACAGTAGAAAGAAATTCCTCTACTTAAAAGTTCAATGCTAATACTGTCTTTAACCAAATGTCCAAATCCGTCAATGAACAAATAATCTGCTGCTCCAACTGCTCCCGGTATTGGCACGCTGTTAGAACCGATTACAACAAATCCCTGAGCTGCAAAAGCATCTACCACCTTTGTTCCACCAATTCCAATAAACACACAAATAGAAACACCAATCAGTGACAATCTTTGTAATAAGTTGTAAATAAATGCCACGAAAATGTGTTTCTTATGACTGCTTATTGCCTGAGCACACTCTTTATATTGCTTTTCAACATGCTTTAATTTTTCCTGTCTTTCCTTAATATTCTTAACTAAATGTAGTTTCTTAAACAATCTTAAGAAAAAGTCAGCGCACTTTGTAATGATTTTTTCCTTATAAACTAACAACAAAAAAGTTGTTAATAAAACAAATTGTACTAACGCTCCAATAAATATCATTATTTTTGAAACGATACTAAAATGCATAACCATAGTTGGTCTTAAAATGAAGCAAAGCACTCCTATAACAATAATTGAAACTGTATATAATGTCAAGTTTACCAGCAATATGATAGTGGTTACAGCCCCAGGAACCTTGTCCTTCATCATAAAATATGCTGATGCCGGCTGTCCACCTGTTGCTGATGGAGTAATTGCTGAGAAATAAATGTCTGATGATGAATATACCAAACATTTTCTAAAAGGTCTTTTGTAACCAAATGTTCCACACAAAACCTTAAGTGCCAAACCTTCGAATACAAAAAATCCGCACATACACACAAAAGCCCCCAAAATCCAGCCTGGGGAAGCTGATTTGATATAGGAAATAAATCCATCTATTGTGAAAGATTCATTTGTTCCAACAATTGCGTATATTGTTAATCCAATCAGTGCTAACAATACTAATGACCATAGCACTTTACTTTTCATATCTTTCATAAACACCTTTTCTATTAATAGTAAGCCTGCAAAGGCTTGTTTACAGTTACCTAATTAGTTTTTTTGAAAAGCCTATCTTCTATTATAAAATAAATCTTTGATAAATTAAACCTTCTTGATAAAAACAATCCAAGTTCCACTACCACAATGGCTGCCACAACATCTAAAACTACATGCTGTTTAACCATAAGTGTTGAAGCAAACACAAGAATTGCTGCTACAAACGTAAATATTTTGTAGCCCTTTCCAACCTTTTTGCACTTCATTGCTCCTCGAAAACAAATCCAGTTTTCAAGACAATGTACTGATGGCAATAAATTATCAGGACTGTCCATACTATATATTAATCGTGATAACCACTGAAAAAATCCTGTTCCTGTTACCTCCGGTCTTATAATTGTTGTAGGTATTGCAATGAAAGCAACTAAACAACATAACTTTGCAATCTGCTCTGCCGTCAAAACTTCATAACAGACCTCTCTGCTCTCTCTTCCTATTACAATAAATCCCACAATCCAAACCACGTATGCCAACACATAAACTGACATCATAAACGGTGTAAACGGAATCATATAATCTATTGGTAAACTTAAATCATAATGATACAAGCCCGCTGTAAACAATCTGGTACCAAAATATGTAAACGCATTTAATCCTAAACATATTATTAAAGGTAAAAACGCATATTTTGGCAAAATCTTATATATTCTTTGCAAAATCCAAACCTCTTTCCTTTTAGTTTATACTTCTAAGTTTTTGCCCTTATGGTAAAGTAACACACTTTATCTATAACCGCAAGAAACTTAAGAATTTGTTTACAATTTATTAACTTTTCAAAGTGGCAAATTTCTAGTTGAAATTCCCCTAAAAATATTGTATTCTTTACTTGTAAATTGAAAATCGTCCATGCGACTGGCGGATAAGTGGAGTTCACCACAGGGAGCATGGTTTTAAGAATGTAAGTCGACCGCCTGGGCAACCTCTCTGGTTACCCAGGTGGTTTTGTTATTTTAAGGAGGATTTATTAAATGGAAATGTTATCTCTTGAAAATGAATTAAAAGAAAATTCATATCCGGGACGTGGAATTGTTATTGGAAAGTCTCCAAACGGAAAGTTTGCAGTAACAGCTTATTTTATTATGGGTCGTAGCGAAAACAGCCGTAATCGTGTTTTCGTAACTGAAGGTGAAGGAATTAGAACACAGGCTTTTGAACCTTCAAAGTTAGTTGATCCAAGTCTTATTATTTACGCACCTGTTCGTGTTCTTGGAAATAAGACAATTGTAACAAATGGAGATCAGACAGATACTATTTATGAATTAATGGACAAGCAGCAGACTTTTGAACAGTCACTTAGAACTCGTGAATTTGAGCCTGATGGTCCTAACTACACACCTCGTATTTCAGGAATTATGCATGTTGAAGACGGAAAGTATAACTATGCAATGTCTATTTTAAAGAGCAACAACGGTAATCCTGATGCTTGCAACAGATACACTTTTGCTTATGAAAATCCTGTTAATGGAGAAGGACATTTCATTCACACTTACAAATGTGATGGTAATCCTCTTCCTTCATTTGAAGGTGAACCAAAGTTAGTTCCTATGATGGACGATATAGACGAATTCACTAACATGCTTTGGAACAGCTTAAATGAAGACAACAAAGTTTCTCTTTTTGTAAGATACATTAATATAGAAGACGGAACTTATGAAACAAAAATTATTAACAAAAATAAATAATCAATTATGCTTATTATCATAAAATTATAATTTATTAATATTTTGTTCAGGCTCTTTCTGAACAAATGCTGTTAATGATTATAATTATTAGTAGCCATTAAAATTGTAACTAAAGAATTTAATAATTATAACTAAAGAATTTAATTAGGAGTGCTTATGAAAGAATTAGAATTAAAATATGGATGTAACCCAAACCAGAAACCTTCACGTATTTATATGGAAGAAGGTGAATTACCAATCAAGGTTTTAAATGGAAAACCTGGATACATTAACTTCCTTGATGCTTTTAACGGCTGGCAGTTAGTTAAGGAATTAAAGAAAGCTACAGGTCTTCCTGCTGCTACTTCTTTTAAACATGTTTCACCAGCCGGTGCTGCTGTTGGACTTCCTTTAAGCGAAGTTGAAGCTAAAATTTACTGGGTTGATGACCTTGGAGAATTATCACCACTTGCATCAGCTTATGCAAGAGCCAGAGGTGCTGACAGAATGTCATCTTATGGTGATTTCATTGCTTTATCAGATGTTTGCGATGTTTCTACAGCACAGGTTATTAAGAGAGAATTCTCAGACGGAATTATTGCACCAGGCTATGAACCTGAAGCTCTTGAATTATTAAAGGGTAAAAAACGTGGTGCTTATGCTATTATCGAAATTGATCCTGACTATGTACCTAAGAAGCTTGAAAGAAAAGAAGTTTTCGGTATTACTTTTGAACAGGGACGTAACGAATTAAACATTGATGATGATTTCTTTAGCAATGTTGTTACAGAAAATAAAGAACTTACAGAACAGGCAAAGATTGACATGGCTATTTCAATGATTACATTAAAATATACTCAGTCAAACTCAGTATGTTTTGTTAAAAACGGACAGGCTATCGGTGTTGGTGCCGGACAGCAGTCACGTATCCATTGTGTAAGACTTGCTGGACAGAAGGCTGACAACTGGTTGCTTCGTCAGTGTCCAAAGGTTCTTAATCTTCCATTTAAAGAAGATATGAAGAGAGCTGATAGAGACAATGCTATTGACCTTTACATTGGTGATGAATATATGGATATTTTAGCTGATGGCGAATGGGAAAGAGTATTTACAGAAAAGCCTGAAGTATTTACTAAGGAAGAAAAGCAGGCTTGGCTTGCACAGGCTGAAGGAATCACATTAGGTTCTGATGCATTCTTCCCATTTAGCGATAACATTGAAAGAGCTGCAAAGAGTGGTGTTAAATATGTTGCTCAGCCAGGCGGTTCTATTAGAGACCAGGATGTTATTGATGCATGTAACAAACATGATATGGTAATGAGCTTCACAGGACTTAGATTATTCCACCACTAAATCACTAAGATTTGATTAATTTATAGCTATTTATAAAATTCCACCCCTTTAAGATTTTATTAGTTGCAAGGGGTGGAAATTTTTCTTTTTGCCATTTTCTGTTTTTACTTTGTTTGAATTTTTCCACCCCTTTTAAATTTTATCATGCTCAAGGGGTGGAAAATTTTGTTTTGCCATTTTCTGTTTTTATTTGGTCTGAATTTTTCCACCCCTTTAAGATTTTATCATGCTCAAGGGGTGGAAATTTTTCTTTTTGCCATTTTCTGTTTTTACTTTGTTTGATTTTTTCCACCCCTTTTAGATTTTATCAGTCTCAAGGGGTGGAAATTTTTCTTTTTGCCATTTTCTATTTTTATTTAGTTTGAATTTTTCCACCCCTTTTAGTTTTTATCATGCTCAAGGGGTGGAAAATTTTGTTTTTGCGTTTTTCTATTTTTACTTTGTTTGATTTTTTCCACCCCTTTTAGTTTTTATCATACTTAAGGGGTGGAAAATTTTGTTTTTGCCATTTTCTGTTTTTATTTGGTCTGAATTTTTCCACCCCTTTTTGATTTTATCATGCTCAAGGGGTGGAAAATTTTGTTTTTTCGTTTTTCTGTTTTTACTTGGTCTGAATTTTTCCACCCCTTTTTGATTTTATCATGCTCAAGGGGTGGAAATTTTTGCTTCTTTATTTTTCGAACTTTTCTTTTGTCTAAATTCGTTAATATTTTCCATTTATTTCTTAATTCTTTGTTAATTTTTTGTGTATTGTATGGATTTACCATTGTTTTTTTGGTATGATGTTGTTCGGTATGAAAAAGAACTACGGAGGGATTTTATATGAATATTTTATTTTTTTTAACACCAAAAGAAAAAGTTGCACATACAGATACTGATGATACATTACGTCAGGCTTTAGAAAAAATGGAACATCATGGCTACTCAGCCATTCCACTTTTAGATTTAGATGGTAAATATGTTGGTACTATCACAGAAGGTGATATGCTTTGGTATATTAAAGATAATGATTTTCCAAGTTTAAAAGATATGGAAGATATTTCGATTTTGGATGTGGAACGTAAAAGAGATAATGAAGCTGTTAATATTTCAGTTTCCATGGATGAGCTTGTAAACAAGATTACTAACCAGAACTTTGTACCGGTAGTAGACGACCACAATGTATTTATAGGCATTATTACCCGTAAAGACGTTATTCTTTACCTTGCCAACAAGGAAATGATTGAAAACAAAATCGTCAGCTAATAATTCGAAAAGATAATAATTTGAAAATGCTGATTTAACCTGATGCTTCAATATGATAATAGCTAAACAGCTATTACATAATTTAATTTATGGATATTAATAAGTAAAAAGTTGAACAGCTTATATAATTCAGTTTATGAGTACGAATAAACAAAGAGCTAAAATTTGTTTGAATATGATACGCAACCTATGCAAATCTATGCAGGGGCAATATCAAATTATCAAACATTTTTAGCTCTTTTTTTAACAACTTAACAATTTATTTTAATTAATT
>ERZ773133.2475-NODE-2475-length-16551-cov-4.904765_pt1 | contig 16551 bp, 10 predicted proteins | sample MGYA00580861_ERZ773133 | MGnify/ENA primary metagenome ERZ773133 (study PRJEB29015, sample SAMEA2737844) | human gut metagenome | biome: human gut; feature: human-associated habitat; material: faeces | place: China | collected 2012 ...
AGGAAGACGGTCACGAAGGACTGAACCTTCTGATGGTAGATGACAGAATTCCGGCAGGTGCCAAGCTCTATTAAGATAATGTAAAGATGAACCGTTTCACCAAATAGATGGGGCGTACTTCATTTGATAAAAAACTAAAAAACAGCGATTTACATCAAACTTACATCAATTGATGCAAAATTAAGTGCAAGCAAGAAAAAATCGCATAATTTGGAACATCAGCAGGAAAACAAGCACGAGCAAGGCGAGTATTTGTTTTCACCTGATGTGACAACGACAAAATCAAGAAGTTCGAAGAACGGCAACGGCAAAGCCGTTGGATTTTGGAGTGATAAATGAGTGGGCAATTCCAATCGGAGTTGCCCATTTTTAAAACAAACAGAAATACAAATTGATACGTGAACAATCGGCGTCAGGACAGAGAAAAAACAGCTTACCATCTTTTGATAGCTGCCCTTTTCTCTGTATTGTAACAGTCTTAAAATATTTGTAAAGAGGCGAATTTAAATGCATATTTTTGATAGGGAAAAGAATAAAACGATATTGATTTCAATGATTGTTTCATACCTTATATTGTTTTTAGCACCGATATTTCTGGGAGTAATGGGGTATATCCGAATGGAAAGTGTATTGGAGAAGAATATTCAAAACTTTTTTGATACAAAGATCGAGCTTTTGAGCGGTGAGATGAATCAATGCATGGTAACACTCAGTAATGCCGTAATAAATATAAGAACAGATGATTTTATAAAGGAATTTGCGGCGGGAAAAATAGAGACGGATTATAGATCGGTAAAGAAGTTTATCGAAAAAATTGATTTGGACATAAATAGCATCGGAGGAGTGAAATATATAGGGGTATATTTCAAAAACAGTGATATTTTTGTTACAAATCAGGGATTTTTCGATTCTGAACAGTTTTATAAAATACTCGGTGAAACAGAGTTGACTTATGATAAATGGAAGGAAAAATATCTAAACGGTGTTGCTTTTGATAGGTGGAGTTTTCCGGAGGCAAGCGGTGAAAATATAATTTACACACAGTCTTTGCCGATTTCGTCCGCCGGCAATATAAACGAATATTTTTTTGCTGTATTCCCGAGAGAAACATTTAAAACGATGATGGTTAAGTCGGGATTTTCAAGGGATGATAAGCTTATTATATACGATATATACAAGGGTGTTATATGCGGCGAGGTAAAGGACGCGGAGGTGCTTGAGAGTTTAAAAAACAACACGCACATACAGGGAAAATTTGAAAGCTTTAAAGACAACGGTACGCTTATAAGGGTAAAGCCTATAAAATCGCATTGGAGAGTCGGAATACTTGCATATGAGTTATCGGCGCTGAAAGAAGTTTCCATGCTGCGTACAATCATGATTATATGCTTGATAATATACAGTATGTTCGGAATGGTGATGATTGCTTTTTATATAAGAAGAAACTACGGACCGATAAGAACAATAATAAGCGAGCTGGAGAAAAGTGACAGCTCATACAGATATGAAAAAGGAAACGAATTTGATTATATCAAAAATCAAATAATTGCCAACAACAGGTTTATTGATCAAAATTATAATATTCTGCAAACATCGAAAAACATGATTAAGATGCAGACGATATATAAGCTGCTTAACGGCATAAGTACAGATCCCGTTGACAGTACGGAAATAAAAGCAATGTTCCCTGAGGATTACTGCATTTTGTTACTCTATATCAAAAATACGAGAATTTTTGATGCGGAATCCATAGAGGAGAGCAATTTGTTAAGCTATGCAATAAAAAATATCTCCGAGGAGCTCATAGGTGAAAAATCGACGGGGTACGTCTTAAACACAGCGAGGAAGAAGATAGCAATAATAATTAATGTGCCGAAGGATACGGATTATGACTTATCAAAGGAGTGTGCCAATATAGTGAGCGCAATAGAGGAGAACCTTGATGTCGACCTTACCGCAGGGGTCAGCACAGTGAAGTGTGGAATTGACAGGCTTGCGGAGGCGTATCAGGAGGCGCAGACATCGCTTGATTTCCATTACGTTCAGTCAGGCAGACATATTGTGTTCTACAGTGGAATTGTAAACAAAAATATGTCGGATGACGGATTGTACCGCTATAAGAGCAATATAGAAAATCATCTGATTGCAGCAGCGATGGCGGGAGAATGTGATAAAATCAAAGAGCTTATAAGGACAACCTTTGAAGAGAATATTGCTTTTATCAGATGCAATGATAAGGTAAAAACTTATTTGTATTTTGAATTTGCGCAAACTTATCTTCACATGGCAAACGAATATGGAATAAATGTTGATATCGACAGTATTTTCAACAATTTGATTGTAAGGAATGATGGATTGATAGAAGAGTATATAGGCTTGCTGGATAAATACTATACGGAGCTTTGCGAAGTTTGTGAGAAGCGGAGGAATAAGCAGTCGGATGCGGGAACTGCCGAAGAAATCAAAAAATATATAGACGAGAATTTTACGGATTGTAATCTTAACGTAAATCTCGTGTCGGAAAAGCTGGGTATAAGAAGACAGAACTTAAATATAATCATAAAACAGAACACCGGAAAAACCATACGCGAGTACATAAGCTATGTCAGACATGAAAAGGCAAAGGAGCTTTTGGTGAATACAAATTATCCCATTACACAGATAGCGATGCTTGTAGGGTATTCCTCAGATGACGTTTTAAACAGAGCATTTAAAAAAAACGAGGGAATATCTCCGGGGCAGTACCGTTGTGAATATGGTGGAAAAGCATAGGAATATGAAAGGAGACGATTTGGTAAAAACATATGATTTGACGGTAGCTTTAGTAAAAAAATTTGCATAAAGCCGCCAATCCCGACCAAATTGACGGCTGAAAAACCAAAATACGTATATAAAAATCAGTATATATACTATACCTCAAGTTTGACGCCTATAAACGAAAAAGTCCGTTTTGTCACACTAAAAATGTGATAACAACGGACTTTTTGGTTTTGTTGCGCAATTTGATTTTTTGAAAATAATGAAAAAAAGTGATGGTTTTTCTTAAAAAACATATTACATTTTAACTACAAAACGGAAAGCCTGGATAATATAACAGCAATTTTAACAAAAAAGGGCATTTAACATTCAATCCATACCAAAAAAATGGTTGAAAGACCAAAATACGTGTATACAAATTCAGCATATACATGCTATACCTTGATTGTCAGTGCAGAAGAAAATGCGCTGATGTAAGATTAAATAAATTTAAATGAAAGGAAAGATGTTTATGGCAAGAACAAAAAAAAGAAGATTGGTTCGCGGTGCAATCGCAGCAGTGACGTTGGTGGGAATGCTTGCAGGCTGTGGACAGAAGCAGGGTGACGGTGATCAGATAACTCTGAAAATAGGAGGGTGGCCTGCACCGGAAAATAATCAGGAACAGTATGATTATTATCAGAGCACACTTGAAAAGTTAGCTGAAAAGCATCCAAATTTGGCGGTTGAAACAGATGAATACAGCTATGATATCCAGTCATTTTTGCCCAGAGCGACAAGCGGACTTAATCCGGACTTATTCTTTGTACCTCTGACGGAACCGAAAAAGCTTATATCGACCGGTTATATTCAGGATATAACCGCAGAGGTGTCCGCAAGAGGGTATGACAAGGCTATAGATGAGCAGTTTTTAAATATCGTGTCCCAGGACGGAAAAATATACGGAGTTCCGAACAATGCGTATATGATGGGACTTATGTGCAATGTGGATGTATTTAAACAGGCAGGACTTGTTGATGAGAACGGTGTTCCGAAGTATCCCCAGACCTATACAGAGCTTGCCGAGACAGCAAAGACAATAAAGGAAAAGACGGGTCAGGCAGGCTTTGCTATACCGAGTACGGGAACGGAAGGCGGCTGGATACTGATGAACATTGCATGGTCAAACGGCGTTAACTTTATGGAAGAGCAGCCGGACGGAACATGGAAATCGACATTTGATTCGCCGGAAATGTACGAAACTATACAGTACATAAAGGATTTGAGGTGGAAGTATAATTGCTTGCCGGACAATGTGCTTAACGGTCAGTCGGAGGTATGCAAGCAGTTCGGAACTAATCAGGCGGCAATGATTATCTGTTCCGACGTGGTTTTTGACACATTTACCCAGACATATAAAATGGATAGAAATAAGCTGTCATATACAATGCTTCCGGCAGGAAGTAAGGACAGATGCGCGCAGATTGGCGGATCGGCATATTTAATATCGGAAGGAGCGTCAGAGGAACAGATTAACGCATCTCTTGATTGGCTTGAGATTATGGGATACGGCGCAGAGATGTCTGAGGAACTTCTTGCACAGAAAGAAGAGGCTATAAAGATCTCAGCCGATGCGGGAAATGTTGTGACAAGACCGATGCTGTCTTTGTGGAAAAATAAGGAATACACTCAAAAAATTAACGAACTGTATGACAAGTACACAAACGTAGATCCAAAGCTGTGGGAAGTCGATCAGAATATGTTAACGCTCAGAAAAGAGGAGCCGATGGCGGCGCAGCAGCTTTACTCAATACTGTCGTCTGTAATGCAGGCGGTTCTTACCGATGAGAACGCTGATATTAATGAATTGGTATCGACTGCTTCCGAGCAATTCCAGAAGGACGCTTTGGATAAACTCGAAAATTAGGAGTTGTATCAATGAACGGAGAAAATAAAGTAAAGCGTGTGGGGAAATCCGGCAGTTGTATAAACAAAGTGATACATATTGTTCGGCATGATATCGGAGCATGGGGATTAATGATCCCATGTATAATTGCGCTTTTGATATTTACATATCAGCCTATGGTAAACGGAGTATATCTATCCTTCTGCAAAACAAGGGCATATGACGCAATCGGATGGGCAGGACTGCAGAACTATAAGGATGTATTGACGGACAGCGTGTTTCTTAAAGCGTTCACAAACGGCTTTAAATATGTATTCTGGTGTTTTGTGATTGGTTATCCGCTGCCGGTTATTACAGCTATTTTATTGAATGAGCTGAAAAGAGGACAAAGACTGTTTCGTTCGCTGTTGTATGTGCCGGGAATGGTACCGGGAATAGTGGCATCAATTCTGTGGGTTGTTATGATAAATCCGGGACAGACGGGCTTGTTTAACACTATTCTTGCTCATTTTGGTGTTGAGCCTCTCGGCTGGCTTCAGGACAAAAATCTTGTTATACCGACCATTGCGTTTACAATGACTTGGGGCGGCTACGGCGGAACGGTTATTATGTATCTTGCAAATCTGCAGTCGGTAAACGGCAGTTTGTATGAATCGGCAACACTTGACGGTGCGGGATTTTTTGCGAAGGTAAGATACATAACGCTCCCGTATCTGTCACCCACATTAAGATTGGCGCTGGTTAATCAGATTATAGCAACCTTTGCGATTTTCCAGCAGGTATTTATCATGACGGGCGGAGGACCGAACTATGCGTCCACCACACTGGGAATGTTAAACTATCAGTATGCATTTGAATATATGCAGATAGGACGCGCGTCTGCCCTCAGCGTAATACAGAGTTTAATATTAATAGTCTTGACGACTGTTTTATATAAGTTTACAGATAGGGGTGAGGTAGATGAGTAAAAAAGCGTCGACAAAGGAACAGCTTAATAACAGGATATTTTCCGTAATGGATATGAAAAATCCCAAAGCAAAGGCATTGTATACCGCAATATATATTTATGTGATAATTCTTTGTATTTGCTCGACTGTGCCTGTTCTTTGGACGGTTTTATCGGCAACTAAGGACATTGATGAATTTTACAGAATACCTCCGACAATTCTGCCTCAGTCCTTTCACCCCGAAAAGTTTTTGGAGGGCTGGAAGAAATTCGATTTTACAAAATACTATTTAAATACGTTTTTCATAGCGATGGGGTATGTAGTGTTTGGTATAATCAGCAACGGATTTATGGCATATGCGCTTTCAAGATTAAAGCCGAAGGGATATAAGCTGATATTGACATTATTTTTATGGACAATGATGTTGCCGGGAAGTATGGCGGCACAGATGAAAAATATGGTTAATTTCCCCTTGCTGCATATAAATCTTACCAATACGCCTTGGCCTATGTGGATTATGGCGGCGGGATCACCGTTTATGGTTATATGGTTTAAGGGTTATTTTGATACTATTCCGCTGTCAATAATAGAATCTGCGAAAATAGACGGGGCAACCAATGTAACGATTTTCGTAAGAATCGTTATGCCTATGGCAAAGCCTATCATACTTACGCAAGCAATTATGACATTTAATTCGGCATGGCAGGATTATTTCTGGCCGATGCTGTTATTAAAGGATAAGAATATTCAGACAATTATGGTACGTGTTCTTGCAATACAGGGTTCACTGGCGGTTGATGAGCAGATGGTTATGCTTACACTTGTTATGATTCCGCCTATAATATTCTTTATTATAATGCAAAAGTATCTTATAGGAAACGGGAATGAAGGAGGAGTAAAGGGATAATGCTTTCAATACTGAAAAAATAACGGCGGGGATAGTCGCAGCCGCAATTTGCGCTGGCCCTTTGACTCTGCTGCAGGTTGCGGCAGAGTCGTCCTCCGAGGAGGCTGCAGTGGTAACCTTCGGCAAGTATATCAGAACAAAAAACGTAAAAAATTGGGAATTTAATCTTTGGGACAATGCCGAAAGAGTTGTAAGAGACGGACGTGAAGGAGTAAAGTTTGCCAAGGATAAACAAACGTATCACTTTATGATAGATGTAGACGATAAGTTCATACCTCCGTCAAAGGACGGTACAGACGTACAGGTAGAGGTTGACTACTTCGATGAAAGTCCCGTTGACGGCAACAGCTTTAATGTGAGATATACTTCAAAGGACTATGATATAAGCGACGCGGCAGGTTTGTGCTATTTGGAAAACACGGGAAAATGGCAGACTCACACCTTTATTTTAAAGGACGCTCTGTTTAATAAAAAAATGGACGGAATGAACGGAAAGTATGATTTGAGCATATCGGAGTGGAACAGATATGCGGGCAGTTCCGCGTCGGATGTTATATTTGGTGAAATCAGAATAAAGCCGCTGCCCGAAAAAGTACTTACGGCAACGATGACAACGGATTATCCCGGAAATATCTTCGGCGGAGATGAGGCAAAGGAATTTAAGCTGAATTTAAAAAATCGCCGTTCAACGTCTGTGGTAACAAAAATAAAAGCCGAAGCCTTTGACTATATGGAGGGTACGCCCATTATACAGCCGGAAAAGATGAATCAAAATTTGGTTGCATCGGCTGAAAAGGAAGTGACGGTGGATAAAGAGCTTGACACGTCAATCACGCTCGATTTGCCGAAGTACGGCAGTTATTCGATTAAGATAACTCTCGACTGCACCGATGAAACGGGATATAACCGCACGCAGACAATAGAGAACTATTTCAGCGTAATGAATAAGTATTCCGATGAGGAAGAGAAAAACGAGGGAATAGGAGTATCGGCACACTTTCAGCGTTTGTACGAGCATGAACCGGTATCGTTGCTGGATTTAAGCGGTCGTTCTTATGCTGAATATTTTGCGCAGGAGATATCATATGTCGGATTCGGATATCTAAGAACCGACTGGTATCAGACAATGTTTCAGAAAAGCAGCGGAGAGAAGGGTGGATATTCCGAGATATTTGATTTAACGGATAAGCCTATACTGGTATTTGACGATAGTTCAAGAGAAAACAAGATTAAGGTAGGATCGATAGCCGACATAGATACCTACAATACATTCGGAGACAATTGCTCTTTGATCGCTATACAGTCAGCGGGGGGCGGTATTCAGGTTGTTGTAGTGTATAAATAAAAAGATTTATATATGATAAGCCGGAGGATAATACAGTGAACTTTAAAATAGATAACAGCAATAAAAACAGCGTGTTTAATTTGTCGTTATCAAAGGAGTCAAAAGAAAGAGATGATATTCTGATTTATGATGTATCATATAAATCGGAGGAGATTAGCACACCGTCAAAAATAACGGTCGAGTTTAATATGCCGTATATAAATGCGTTTTCGCTGTGGAATTCGCAGTGCGGACTGACGAGAAACGTGCTTCCCGACTGGCGACCGCAGCATCAGGTTTCAAGATCGCGGCTTGCCTGCGGCATACCGATTCAATCGGTCATTTCGCAGAACGGTGACAATGCGTTTACAATATCCGTCAATGACGCAAAAACACCGATTGAAATAAGCAGCGGAACAGAGGAATTTAACGGAAACTGTTTATGCAGAGTATCGTTTTTTACTATTCCGATAGGGAAAATTAACGAATACAAAAGTCAGATTATAATTGATACACGAAAAATACCGTTTTATAAAGCTATATCGGATGCGTCAGAGCATATGCGCGGTTCGGAACAATTTGTTCCGAATAACGCGCGTATGCCGATGTATTCGACATGGTATAACTATCATCAGAACATAAACGATGATGAATTGATTAAGGAATGTAAAGCTGCATATGAACTGGGAATGAGAACAATAATTGTCGATGACGGCTGGCAGACCGAAAATAACGGAGGAGGCTATGCATATTGCGGCGACTGGCGCGTATGCAAAAGCAAAATCAAGGATATGGCATCATTTGTCAGTGCGGTTCATGATATAGGTATGCAGGTTATGCTGTGGTATTCCGTACCGTTTATCGGTAAAAATTCGGATATTTGGGAAGAGTTTAAGGGTAAATATCTTGACAGTGGGGAAAATGAATGGAATTGTCTTGATCCGAGATTTCCGGAGGTTCGCGAATACCTTGCGCGATTGTATGAAAAAGCGGCTCTTGAATGGAAGCTTGACGGCTTTAAGCTTGATTTTATCGATTCGTTTGAATTAACGGAATATTCGGATAAAACAGGTATAGGCAGGGATTTTGAATCGCTTGAGGATGCGATAGACTGTCTGCTGTGCGATGTTGTGTTACGGCTCAAAAAGATAAATCCCGATGTCTTGATTGAATTCAGACAGAATTATATAGGTCCGGTAGTTACCGAATATGGCAATATAATACGAGTGGGTGACTGTGCATTGGACGCATTCATAAACCGTGTCGGCGTACTTGACCTGCGCATGACCTCAGGCAAAGCGGCGGTACATTCGGACATGATAACATGGAATAACAATGACACGAATGAAAGCGTTGCAAAACAGCTTATAGCCGTATTGTTCGGAGTGCCGCAGATTTCGGTTCGGCTTGATGAAATAACGGCAGAGCATTATGAGGTTCTTAAATTCTGGCTGAATTTTTGGATGGAAAATAAAGAAATTCTGCTTGACGGGAAACAGAAAATATATAATCCCGAAGCCAATTATTCCATGGCGGAAGCAGAACTTAATAATAGAAAAATATGCGTATGCTACGGCAGAAATATTGTTGAGTGTTCTGGCGATGATTTCATTGTCGTAAACGGAACGGGAGAAGACTTTATTGTTGTAAGAGCAAACGGAGATTTTAAATATACAATTCTTGACTGTAAGGGAACGTGCATTGAAAGCGGACAACGACATATTGATGACATTGCACAGTTTGATGTGTCGCAGTCGGGAGTTTTGCGCCTTGAAGCGTAAGGAAATAAAGATTAAAGCAGGAGTTAATTATGGGATTTATAGATAACAGAAAAGAATATGAAATAGAGAATATGTACCCGAAAAGACCATGGATGAACTATCTGTGGAATGAGGAATACATAATGTATATTAACCAATTCGGCATCGGCAAGACAATTATGAAGGCTGAAAAAGGGATGCAGCGTGAAATTGTAAGAGATACCCAGGACAGACTGATATATATAAAAGAAAACGGAAAAACATACTGTATAAACCGCAATTATACAAATCTGCCGTTTAATACATACAAGACTATCGTGGGAATGGGATATTCCAAAATAATATCGGAATACAACGGTATCCGCGCGGAGCTCTTGATATTTGTTCCGTCAAAGGGCAAGCGTGAGTGCTGGCGGCTTGATTTAACAAATACTTCCGATAATGAGAGAAACCTCGATTTATACGGCTTTATAGATGTGGATTCAAGAATATCATGGCATTATCCCTGCAACAAGGATACGTTTGAAGAGAGTGTAAACGGAGTATGCTTTCAGCACGTTTCATATAATTCTCCTACAGCGTATCACTGTGTGCATTTTGCTACCGACTGTGATATTTACGGCTATGATGTTACGGGAAAGAGATTTATCGGAGTATACGGCAATTATTTTGAACCGGACGGCACAAAGGCTGAAAGGCTTGCGAGCAAAAACAATGTTTTTGATGATTTTACGGCCGGATCATTGCAGATAAAGATGAATTTAGAACCCGGCGAAACAAAACGCATAAAATTTACTGTAGGTGTTGAAACAAGTGTTGAAGCTGCGGCAGCGGCAACAGCGGAAATTTTTGCGGACGGAGCGTTTGAAAGAGAGCTTGATATAATATCCGCAAAGACAAGTATGTATGACAATAAGATATATATAAATACTCCCGATGCGGAAGTGAACCGAATGGCTAACATCTGGCTCAAGCGTCAGATGGATTTGGGCAAAACCTGGGGACGTGTATACAATATGGGTTTCAGAGATATTATGCAGGATATTATGGGCTTTATTCAGCTTGATGCGGAAATGTCGAGAGAAAAGATTGTTGAATATCTGCAGTATCAAAAGGCGGACGGAAACACGTTAAGGTCATGGGTGCCGCTCGATCTCGATCCGTACCGTGACGGCGCAACATGGATGCTGTCAACCGTTATGACATATGTCAAGGAAACGGATGATATAAGTGTACTGGATGAGCCTGTGGGATATTGGGAAAGCGATATAACAGAAAGCGTGTTTGAGCATTGCGTACGCGGAGCAGATTTCCTGCACAGAGAAGTGGGAGAATGCGGACTTTGCCTGTGGGGCGGAGGTGACTGGAACGATTCCTATGACGGTGCGGGACTCAATATGATAGGCGAGAGTGTATGGCTTTCAATTGCAGCGGTCAAGGCTACAAAGGATTTTATAGAGCTGCTTAATCATATAGGCAAAACCGAGCTTGCAAAAAGCTACGAAAAGAAAAACGAAAAGATGATTGACAACATCTATAAGTACGGCTGGGATAAAGACCATTTCATATACGGCATAAACGACTGGCGCGAAAAGGTCGGCTCATATGACACGGAGGACGCGCAGATTTGCCTTAATCCGCAGACATGGGCGGTTATAGCCGGAATAGCGGAGGATGAACAAAACCTGCTTGACCTTGTGGAGGACAAATTAAAATGCGATTTCGGTTATGTGCAGTGTACACCGAGTTATTCAAAGCCAAACGCACATATAGGAAGAATAGCATATTTCGGAAAGGGATTGTTTGAAAACGGCTCCGTATATAATCATGGCTGTGCGTTTAAGATGGTTGCGGACTGCATTGCGGGACGTGCCGATAACGCATACGAAACGCTTAAATTAATGTCGCCGAACAATCCGAAAAATCCGTATCAGCATTCAGGAGTAGAGCCGTATGCAACTACAAATATGTATCTCGGACCGGAGTGTGAGTTAAGAGCCGGCGAGGTTACGAGTAGCTGGACAACGGGAACAACAAGCTGGGTATTCAGATATATCATTGAATATATGCTTGGCATAAGAGCCGAGTTTAACGGTTTGCTCATAGATCCGAAAATCCCGTCGGAATGGGACAGAGCCGAAATAACACGCACCTTTAGAGGAGCAGTTTACGATATAGAGATTATACGCACCGGAAACAAGTCTATATATCTTGACGGCGAAAAGACAGATACAAACATACTTCCGCCGATTGAAAAGGGCAGCAGACATAAGGTAGTTGTAAATATATAATTAAATATTTTAATTTGAAAGGAAGAACTTCAATGATATATAAAAACGCATAGCTGTATAACGTTTCGGACATAGATATAGACAGCAAAGACGGAGGAGTAACATGGTATCGTATGCCGAAGAAACTGACGGATAAATTTGAAGCACCGAACGGAAAGTATATGAATGTTTCTTCAACAGGTGTAGAGATTAGGTTTGTTATCAACAGCGGGACAGCTGTGGTGCGTATGCAGTCTACGGCTGATAAAAGCATGAATTGGTATAATAAAAACTATTAATATATGATTGGATGTGAAATATAATGGAAAAATGGGCAAGAGCTAAATATCAGCCTTGTATACCGCTTGGAATGAACGGTACAAGAATAACAGGCTGCGATAAGCATATTGAATTATCGCGGAAAGCTGCTCAAGAAGGCATCGTGCTGCTGAAAAATGAAAACAATAATCTGCCTTTGTGCGACGGAGCCAAAATAGCGGTTTTCGGAAAAGCACAGTTTGATTATGTTTGATGCGGCGGCGGTTCCGGTGAAGTGTATTCCGAATATACCCAAAATATATATGACGGATTGAAGCAAAAGGGCAAGAAAGTGAATATTTTTGAAGAACTTTCTCAATTCTATGATGCATATGTAACAGAACAGTATAATTACGGAGGATATCCGGGAGAGATTTCCGAACCCGATCTTCCCGATGAGCTTATAGAAAAAGCGGCGGAGTTTACCGATAATGCCATTATTACAATAAGCCGTTTTTCAAGAGAAGAATTTGACTGCAAAAATGATACGGATGATTCATATTATTATCTTTCCGTACCGGAACAAAAAATGGTTGACGCCGTATGCAAAAACTTTAAGCACATAACTGTTTTATTAAATACAGGCTCAATTGTTGACACGGCGTGGTTTGCGGACAATGCGGGAATTGAGTCGGCAATGTTCATATGGCAGGGCGGCATGGAAGGCGGCTGTGCCGCGGCGGATGTTCTTACCGGAGAAGTCTGCCCGTCGGGTAAGCTGGCAGATACCTGTGTATCATCCTTGGATGACTATATATCCACCGCCGGATTCTATGAATCAGATGACTATGTTCAGTATGTGGATGATGTTTTTGTCGGTTACAGATATTTTGCGACTGTTCCCGGTGCCGATAAAAAGGTTATATATCCGTTTGGACATGGATTGTCATATACGAGATTTGATATATCGGATATTAAAATGTGCGATAACGGCGAGCGTATTTTTGTAAGTGTAAGGGTGAGCAATACCGGAAACTATGCCGGTAAGGAGGTTGTGCAGGTTTATTCAGCTCCCGAAAAAGGCATTATAACAAAGCCAGCACGTGAGTTGAGAGCTTTTGCGAAAACGCCGCTCATGAAGCCGGGCGAAAGCTGTGATATCACGATGTCCTTTAAGATTGCCGATATGGCGGTATATGACGATTGGGGTCAGATAAAAAAATCTGCATATATTATTGAAAAAGGAACATACCGTTTCTTTGTGGGAAATTCGTCAAAGAATACTGTTGAGTGTGAATATACATATACTGCAGATGAAGATATAATAACAGCTCAGCTTTCGGAACTTTGTCCGCCGCGTACGCTTACAAAACGCCTGACGGCAGACGGAAGCTACAGCGAGGCGGTCAATACAAGTCGTGAGAGAATTATGTTTGACTGCGGGTATACGGCTTTAGACTATCATGAACCGGGCGATAACCCCATAAAGCTTATTGATGTTGCAAACGGCAGTGCGGGTATAGATGAATTTATTTCACAGCTTAAAGATGAAGATTTGGTTGAACTTGTGACAGGTCAGCCAAATCTCGGTGTAGCAAATACCTGCGGTATTGGTATGCCAGATAATTCTAAGGATTTCGAAAATTACGGAATACCGAGAATTATGACGGCAGACGGTCCTGCGGGGTTGCGTATTAACAGAGAATGCGGCATAAATACCACAGCTTTTCCGATAGCGTCTATGCTTGCGGCTACATGGAATACGGAATTGGTTGAGAAAATAGGTGAAGCGGGAGCAGCAGAGGTAAAAGAAAACAATATACATATCTGGCTTACTCCTGCCCTGAATATACACAGAAGTCCTCTGTGCGGCAGAAATTTTGAGTATTATTCAGAGGATCCGCTTATTGCCGGAAAGATGGCTGCGGCTATGGTAAGGGGAATACAGTCCCAAGGAATATGCGCTGTTCCAAAGCATTTTGTATGCAATAACAAGGAAACAGGAAGACGCGAGTCGGATTCCGTTGTATCCGAACGTGCATTAAGAAAAATATATTTAAAGGGATTTAAGATATGTGTGGAAGAAGCTAAACCAAGAGCTGTTATGACCTCGTACAACAAAATGAACGGAATATATCCGTCAGAAAATTCAGAGCTTATCGCAGGAATCCTGCGCGGTGAATGGGGATTTGACGGAATGGTTATGTCAGACTGGGGAAACTATGCCGACCACATATATGAAATACAGGCAGGAAATGATATTAAGATGCCGTTTTCGGATAAGGAAGATGTTTTAAAACGATTTAAGGCAGGGGAAATAACACGCAGTCAGATAGCTGTCTGTGCAAAAAGAGTTTTAAAGCTGATTTTGGATACGGAATGATATATAATTCGAAAAGAATCTATAATAAGGAGTTGAATATAGTGGAAAATTTCAGACCGGTATCGATACCTCTTGTAACGGTAGACCCGTTTTTCAGTATATGGTCATTTAATGATAAGCTGTATGAGGACACAACAAAGTTCTGGACAGGAAAGCGCGCCGCAATGACGGGAATATTGGAGGTTGATAATAAAGCGTACAGATTTATGGGAAAGCTGCGAATAGACGGTTTATATTATTACAAGGAGCTGCCCGTGATAGGGCAGACCTCCATTAGGATATATCCAACAAAGACGGAATATGAATTTGAAAACGATATTTTACATATGACATTATCATTCAGAACACCTCTGCTTATGGATGATTTAATGCTTATGTGCCGTCCGGTGAGCTATATAAGCTATTGTGTTGATTTTAAAGACGGAAAAAAACATGACGCAAGGATATATTTCGATATATGCTCCGAGATTACATCTGAGGTACAGTCGGATAAAATTTCTTTCGGAATAACAAGAAATTCCGTTTATTGTGGAAAAGGAGATACGGATGTTTTAAAGCGCGGCGGCGACGCGACAATGATTGAATGGGGAAATGTGCATTTAGCCATGTCCGACGCAGTCTGCGGAGCGGCAAAGCAGAGTGAACGCTGCGGACATTTTCATTTTAAAACAGAATTGCCCGAAATTACGGAGGATTGTGCCATAAATGAAGATTACCCGTTCCTTTACGGAATACGTGAGTACAGCGGTGCGGACAGAATATCAGGCTTTTTCTGTCTTGCATATGACGATATTTATTCGATTGAATATTTTCATGAGCCGTTAAAACCATATTGGAAACGAAACGGTGACGGTATTGAAGATGCGATAGATAAAGCCATAGCGGAATATGAAGATGTAAATGCAAGATGCGATAAATTTGATGCGGAACTCATTGACGCCGCTCAAAAAATAAGTCCAAAATATGCCGATATAGTAAGTCTTGCATACAGGCAGACGATTGCCGCCCATAAGCTTGTAGAGAAAGACGGCAAGCTGCTGTTTTTCTCAAAGGAATGTTACAGTAACGGATGCATAGGCACCGTGGATGTAACGTATCCGTCAATACCGCTTTTCTTAATATATAATCTTGAGCTTGCCGAAGGAATGTTAAATCCTGTATTTGATTTTGTGGAAGGCGATTACGGCTGGAAGCTGCCGTTTGCCCCGCATGATATGGGACAGTATCCTATAGCAAACGGTCAGGCATACGGAATAAATGTAGAGGTCAGAGAGGATAACGACGGACATATGCCGGTTGAGGAATGCGGTAATATGCTTCTTTGTACGGCGGCAATATGCAGGAGAAAGAATGATTATACATATGCGGCAAAGCATAAAAGATACCTTAAGCAGTGGGCAGATTATCTTACAGATGCGGGCTATAATCCGGATTATCAGCTTTGCACCGATGATTTTACAGGACATCTTGCGCACAACTGTAATCTTTCCGCTAAAGGCATACTCGGCATTGCCGCATGGGGCGATATTTTAAATCACCTTGGCGAGGACGGCAGTAAATATATTCAGACTGCAAAGGAATATGCGGCTGAGTGGAAGAAAAATGCTTTTTGCGGCGACAGATATGCGCTGTCATTTGACAACAAAGACTCATGGAGCTTAAAGTATAATCTTGTATGGGACAAAATGCTTGATTTGAATATATTCGATAAGGATATAGCCGAAACAGAGGTTTCATACTACAAAACAAAGATGAACCGATACGGAGTTCCTTTGGACAGCCGTGCAGATTTTACCAAGAGTGACTGGCAGATGTGGAGTACCTGCCTGACGGATGATAAGGGATATCAAAATATGGTAATTGATGCAATGTGGGATATGATATGCAAAATGGAATCACGGCTTCCGTTTTCGGACTGGTATTTTACATCAGAGCCTGATATGAAAGGCTTTGCAAACAGAACAGTACAGGGAGGATTGTATCTTCCTATGTTACGTTTTTAGTGTCCCGACCATGAAGAGCCAGGGCGCAGCGAAAAATGCCGCAAACAACGCAGCACA
>ERZ773133.2522-NODE-2522-length-16257-cov-5.012838_pt1 | contig 16257 bp, 16 predicted proteins | sample MGYA00580861_ERZ773133 | MGnify/ENA primary metagenome ERZ773133 (study PRJEB29015, sample SAMEA2737844) | human gut metagenome | biome: human gut; feature: human-associated habitat; material: faeces | place: China | collected 2012 ...
CGGACCTGCTGACGGCGTTCAATGGGAAGTCCATCACCTACGACGCCATAGGCAATCCGCTGTCCGACGGCACATGGACCTACGCCTGGCAGCACGGCCGTCAGCTGGCGTCCATGAGCGCATCCGGTAGCAGCATCGCCTACGGTTACAATGCCGACGGCAAGCGCATTTCCAAGACGGTCAACGGCACGACGTACAATTATGCCTACCTGGGCGACCAGCTGACGGAGATGACATGGGGCAGCAACAAGCTGCACTTTACCTACGACTCCACTGGCCCGGCGTCTGTGACGTACAACGGCAACAGGTATTTCTACCTGAAAAATGCCCAAGGCGATGTCACCGGTCTTGTCAATGCCAGCGGCACCCAGGTGGTGTCCTACACCTACGACCCCTGGGGTGCGCCCATGTCCACCGACGGCACCATGGCTTCCACCCTCGGCACCGCGAACCCCCTGCGCTACCGCGGGTATGTCTACGACACCGAGACGGGCCTGTACTACCTCACCAGCCGGTACTATAACCCGGTCTGGGGAAGGTTTATCAATGCGGATACCGCTGGTGTAGTAGCCACCTCTCCTGATAAGACGCATTGGGACAAAAACCTTTTCGCGTACTGCGATGATAATCCAGTTAATCGGAGAGATGATGGCGGCGATTTATGGGAGTATGTCGTCGGTAAAATGATCGTGGGTACGGTTGTCGGCGGATTGACTGGTGGCATATCTTCCATGCTTGATGATGCTGCCGCAGGGAAAGAAGTTTCACTTGCTTCTTTTGCAAAAGGCTTTTTTCCGGAATGTTGTCAGGCGCTGTTTCCACGGCGGCATCCCTGGTTATGGAGGGCTTAGTTCCGTTGATTTCCATTCTGCGTGCGCCCAAAGATGCTGAACGTGCGATTAGGATGGCTGAAGTTGTTGCCTCTGCCATCTGTGCAACTATCTCGGCAATACGCAATAGGGAATCACTTCCTGATGCGTTGCTGTCTATCGGGTCTGCGGCAGCGGCTGCCTACATATCGAACAGAGTTTCACCGAGCGGGCATAGCGCTGGAGCTATAATAGGTGGCGGAATAACAAGTTTTGCCGTAGGCGGAGCAGTTTCATCCGCCAAGACCGCAATCCATATTTCGATAAATTCATCCAGAAATAGAGGGCCGGCAAGGAGAGTGACCGTGTAATGGAGGATAAAGAAAATAATCGAACGATGGAAAATAAAAACGCTCTGATTATTCCGGATAAGAAGCGTCTTGCAATTTTAAACGGCTTGTTTTATTCGCTGACGTCGGCTATTTTTCTGTGTCTAATGATAAAATACAAATATTATCTGGATACGTTCCTCCTGGGAATCGCTATGCTCATGGGATACATTGTATTCGGAGCCAGACTTGTATTGATTGGAGGCAAAGGATATGTAATCGACGTTAACGGACTTACGGTGATTTGGTTCCGGAAATGGAAGCGCTTTTACCGCTGGGATGAGTTTTTGACGGCTCGGAAATATATGGTCAGTGCCCCTCAAGTTAATCGGGAGGCGGTTGCGGAGTGCGGCGGTGAACTGAGTACAAATGTATGCAGCCTGATTCCCGTTCGAAGCAACCGGCGTGGAGAAATATCCCAAGCATGGGTATTGCGCCATCCGTTCAAGGTCTATGTCTTTGCATTTGATTCATTTCATAATCAAATCAAATTTGAAAGCCTGCGGCGCGGGGAAATACCTCCCAACCTGGAGAACCAGGAACCCGACGAGGAGGAATAAGTATCCCGGCTGACGGAGATGACCTGGGGCAGCAACAAGCTGCATTTTACCTACGACTCCATTGGCCCGGCGTCTGTGACGTATAACGGCGTCAAGTATTTCTACCTGAAAAATGCTCAAGGCGATGTCACCGGTCTTGTCAATGCCAGCGGCACCCAGGTGGTGTCCTACACCTACGACCCCTGGGGTGCGCCCATGTCCACCGACGGCACCATGGCTTCCACCCTCGGCACCGCGAACCCCCTGCGCTACCGCGGGTATGTCTACGACACCGAGACGGGCCTGTACTACCTCACCAGCCGGTACTATAACCCGGTTTGGGGAAGGTTTATCAATGCGGACGGCTATGCTTCCACGGGACAGGGATTTACCGGGGACAATATGTTTGCGTATTGTAATGATAATCCGGTGAACTATAATGATTCCGAGGGAACCTATCCGCTGCGCAATACCATGACAATGATGACAGATACTGGCGGCAACACCCCAAAGCCAAAATATTCAGCCGCCATTCCCATCGGAACAGGTACAGCAAGTTCTGCTGTCAACGCCGTAGCGGAACAGACATTGAAGCCCAAAGTGGTTCCGGTTCCCGATACAGTGCTTAAGGAGGGAAAGAACTTTGGACCGCTCCCTAAAGCACTTAAGAGTTCAAAAGTTGTTTCGGCAGCTTTTGCTCTCCCCTTTACAATTGCCAGCATTATTTCTGATTTTAAACACTATGAAGGATTGAGGGTTGCCCTATCAGTTTTTGTGGATATATTAAACCCAGTTATATGTATTATGATAGGAGGTATCCTTGCCGCCAACCTCTACGCATTTCCAGCGATGCTTGCAGCCACTCTATTCGGTACACTGGTTGACTTTGGATGTTATTTTTTTAAAGAGCAATGCCTAAAGGCATACAAGAAGAAGGGTAAAACATGTGTCTGAATGCTGCCGGATTCGCCTACGCTGCCATCGTCTTGACTAAGCCGACAGTAGACCGCCGCTTTTTCTTCCATAGCTTTTACTCCTTTCGCCACACACAATACCCTTAGTCGCCGTAAATAGCTATATCCACATCTGACGAAGAAGCATTCGTAACTTCGTGCAGATCGCATGAACGAAAGGCATCGGTGAGCAGCTCTCCCAGCTTGTCACAGACATCTTTGCTACCGCTGTAGTGACTGACTGTCACATATCGGACGCCTCGAATGACAGTCACATTTTTTAAACAGTCTCCTTCGTATAGAAACATGATGTACCTCCAATCGTCACTCTTGTGAGTCGCTGATCACGTCCCGCAGCGAGATCGTGCCCCGTGTGCTGGTGACCTCGCGGACGCTGCCGCCGCGCAGCTTGTTGTACTCGTCGCGTGTCATGTCCACGTCTGCCGCCAGCAGATGGTTGGTGATGTTGTGCTCCACGGTCAGGTTGAACAGCAGCTTGGCCATACGGTTTGCGAACACGCCCAGCGTACCTTCCAGCACATCCGCCACTGCGTGTGGCAGGAACGCACCGGCGTTCTGCACCTTCAGGTAGCCGTCGTAGAACCGAACGGCCTTTTCCACGAATTCACTTTGGCTGCCGCAGTTAGCCAGCGGTGCGTTTATTTCTATCATTTTCTTCGCTTCCGGCGTAAGCCAAAAAGCGTACTTTTCCTTGTTATTTGTCATTTCATTTTCCTCCTTGAAATTTTGCCGCGACCCCGCAGCTTTTCCCGTAATTGCGGGATCATTTCTGTTCTCGACCCCGCCGCCCGCCGAAAATCCCCTTCTACGACGCCGCTGGTGGAACGGCGCAACTGCCCGCACTGTGGGCAGAAGTGACCGGGGCGGGGGCGTCCACGACGCCGCCCCTTTCTCCTGCTTCGCTTTCGGCGCACCGAAAAGCTCCCCAACACGCACCCAAATAGGCTGGGGGTATCCGTACCCCACCTCCGCCCCACGAGGCCACACAGCGGCCCACAGGCGGCAACACGGTGGGCAACGGGCGCGAGGCGCGGTGGGACTGTGAATTCCTCTTTTCCTTCCTTGGGTTTGCTCCAAAATCGTGATTTTCCGGAACGAAATAGCATCGTGTACCTCTGCCAAAAATCGGTACATTTTCGCTCTGTGACGGCTGTGACAGGTGTGACGGCAAATTCAACACAGGCACCATATCAGTTTTTCCCGTCACTGCCGTCACTCCCGTCACACGGAAGGCAAAGGATACTCAGCGTCCGCGTTGTCCTTGTGCGTTCGCTGACCACGCGGATGCCGTTCTGCTCCAGTACCTCCGCATACTTCACCAGCCGCTTGGACAGCACACTGGGTGTCAGCTTTTCGCCCGTCTGTGCTTCCAGCAGTGCGCTTAACTCCGTAGCCGTTCCCTCGAAGCCGCCCAGCCCCCGCAGAAAGGCAGAGAGGGAAATTGCCTCCGGGTCGATAGAAATGCGCTCCCCCTCCACCGGCTCTGTCAGCCGCCATGTGTAGCCACTCTTATCGAATACCAACGGTAGCTCGCGGTATTCTATGTCCCGTCCGGTGCAGTACAGGGTCGCTTCACCGCTGCCGCGCCTACGTTCCTTCAGCACGAAGTTGCTGTCTGTCGCTCCGCTGATGCCTGTCGTGCCGGAGATCATGTTCATGGGGTCATCATCGTTCATCTTACGGAGGTGGTGAATGAGCAGGATGGCGATGTGGTGCTTGTCCGCCAACGTCTTCAGTACAGAGATGTCACGGTAGTCGTTGGCGTAGGGATTGCCGCTGTCGCTGCCGGTGCGGATGCGCTGTAATGTGTCGATGACCACCAGCGAGGTGTCGGGGTGCTGCGTAAGAAAGTTGGTGAGCTGCTCCTCCAGCCCCTCGCCGATGCCTGCGGCGAGGGTGGCGAAGTGCAGTGCCTCCGGTGCGTCGTCGGTAATCTGAAACAGGCGGCTTTGGATACGGGTGAGGCTGTCTTCCAAGCAGAGGTAGAGTACAGTGCCTCTATGGGTCGGGAAGTCCCACACGCTTGTTCCCTGCGCCACTTGCAGACACAGCCACAGAGCCAGCCACGATTTGCCCACCTTCGGTGCTCCGGCAAGGATGTGTAACCCCTGCGGCAGCAGCCGGTCTATGATGAACCGTGTGGGCGGCAATGTAGTGGACAGCAGCGTGTCCGCGTCGATGGTTTGCAGTTGTTGATGCGTCATGCATATCATCTCCAATCTAAAGTTTACTTTTCTGTACGACCCAGTGTGTTCATGGTATAATGAATGCAGGACACTATACATGAAAAAGTGATCTTTCTCCGCTGCGGAGAAAGATCACTTGTGGACAAAACGGGAAGGTACGCCAATGGAGAGAAAACTCGGCCTATATGTCACGCTGGGCAACGACGGAAGTCTGAAACGCACGTTGGTTTCCATATCTGGCGAGACAGAATTGGAGGCGACAACGCTGAATGACGAGGTCATCCTGTTCTCTGAACTCATTTTTGATTTCTATGCCTTTATCGTAGATCGCATCCGGCTGTCCGCTGCATATCTAGTCACGCAAGACGGCGACGGGAAGAATACCGTCGATATGCGCGTATTTGAGTTCATACAGGATACGGTGCAGGATTTGATCGAGGAGTTTGAAGAAGACGATCCCCTATATGGAACGCTTACGAGAACCATCATGGAAAACCGAATCCCCGCTGCTGACGGGAGCGACACATACCCCGTGACTGCCGTGGAGAAAATCATTTCGGAATTGTCCGCGGTGATGCTTACACAGTTTTCCGTGAACAACATCCTGCGGGATATGCGCTTCCATGTCCCCATCGATCTGGACAAGAAATATCGGAGCTTGCAGGAGGTAGAATTCACACAGATTTCCAGCTTTTCAAATCTGCATACTCCAGAGTATCTGTTCCGTTCTGCGGCTGACTACTACACGTTTCTGGTACTCCACTTTATCGCTGCCGAACCGCGCGTAGCATTGTGCGAATGCTGCGGCAGATACTTTATTCCAAAGACCGCCAAGAAAACCTTGTATTGCGACAGAGTGCTGAAGGACGATAAAACATGCAAGGACTTGGGTCCTGCATTGAAGCATAAGCTGCAGGCGCAGAATAAAAAGGTCGTGGAGGAATTTGACCGTGCAAAGCAGCGGATGTACAAGCGCTATGAGCGTGCGCTGGACCCAAACAAAAAGGTATCTAAAAGGGATCTGAGCTATGCGGAGTATTATGAGTGGTTGGAAAATGCAACGGAAGCACGGGATGCGTACCTTGCAGGAAAGCTCTCCGAGAAAGCCGCCCTGAAGGTTATTAGGGAAGATTTTGTAAACAGAGACAAAATGTAAGAACAAACGCAAATCAGAAAATGCAAAACAGTGAACGGCACGAAGGGTACCCCTTCGTGCCGTTCGTTGTGTGAGGCCGGTTATACAGTGCAACCACGATGTGTTCACCATTTGCCTGCAGGATTGCCTACGATAGAAAGGCTCCACAAGTGGTAGGCGGGATGCGGCTTAGATATTGTTTTTACAGCCCGTCTACGATAGTTTTTAATGCATACGGTTTTGCATATTTTAAATAGGAGTCGCTCACAAAAACTGTATTTTTTTCGGCGGGTCTCGCCCACATTGCGGGATATACTACGATCCTCTTTCTGCCATGGAAACTCTTTGCCTCAATAGGTTCGTGGTTAAAATCAATATGTACCCCCGAGAATTGAAGTATCTGTTCTACGGATTGCAGTAAGTTTCTTTGTTCGTAGACAGGGAGCATTGGACTCCGAACCCCTTTCTCTGCCCATGTCAGCAAATCAAGCGCAGCGCTGCGATCAAGCAATCCATGGACATATTGATTCCGATAGTGCTTCAAACACTTATGACAAGCACTATCGCAGGTGCAACTACTCAGCAATTCTCTTGTTTTAATCAGCAACTGTTGGATAGATGCTTCAATGCTAACGGCATAGCCTGCACCGCTTGAAAGGCTGTCGTAGAGATAAATATCAATAAAGTCACCCTTCTGATTCTGCCTAACACGAAAGCCAGTAACAAGCTCAGTGAACTCAATATCGAGCTCTTGGCATGCTGACAAGCGTAGTGCTTCTGCAAGAGACTGTCCCGCACGATTTAACCAAGAATTTTTTGCGAGGTCCATGCTAACTTGCTGTCGATCCAAGGCAATTTCCAGCACAAGCATATCTGTAATAAAGTCATATCCGAGATTGACATTCTTTGTTTCATTGTGCTTGCAGCGGGTTCTAAGAAACTTGGATCTATAAGGCCGCATGATATCTTTGAGTACAGATGGATCATCACCAGGCATCGCTGCACCACAGTCGCAACAGATGGTGAAGCCTTTATCTCCAATGCCTTTGTTGAGCATGATGATTCGCTGATTTGGGCGCACCGCCATTTTGGTGTTGGAATATCCCTTAATAGCTACAACATCGTCAGCATCAGGCAATGTAGAATAAAGGGGCTGTTGTGTTGCGGTATACTCTTCGCTTAATTGGGCTTGTTCTATTGCCTTGGCATCGCGAGGCGCAAATCCCCAAGGGCGTAGCATAGGAAGCATATGCGTAAGCTTGTCGTTCCCGCAAAACGGGCATTTATGCGGATGATCCTCATCTAATCCGAACCATACTTCCACAGCGACGATCGTTATATAACTCATAAACCGTACTTCCGCATTTTTTACAGGTCAAATTGCCATCAGTAAAATATACCTCTCCCAATGTCAACCCATTTTCTGTATGGGCGCAGGAACACTCTGGGTTAGTACAGGCGTATACACCTTTGATACCACGAAAAAGCATGTGCATTCTCGCAGGAAATAGAACACTCCCGCTTCCACTTCGCGCCAGTGGTGCAATTGCAAGCATAACACCTACAGCATGAAAAGCATCTTCCAACTCTGCACTGGGGAAGATAGACTGTGCCAACTCCTGCAAAGATGCGGTCGTACCCCGGCAAAGCTTAAACAATTCGCGGAACGGCACATAATCTACCAGATGGTCATATAGCCATTGGTAAGCACTATTATCTGTACTGAATGGGGCAGGACTGTCGATGATCCCCTCCCAAAACTTATTGAGCGCCAAAAGACGTTCCGCATTATCCCCTTCAAAGCTTTCGGGATGTGCTTTAGTGAATCTATCGAAAGGAATATCATATGCTCTGCCACTTCCTATTTCTTCCTGTTGACCCGCAAGGTAATGGAATTCGTGCCCATCATCTGAGGCAGTCAAATCGTTTGCAAATGTTTGGATTACACGTCGATCTGCCTCGTTCTTATTCGGCATACTCGCTGTTGTCAAAATGAACTGAACTCGGCTGCGATCAATGCCAAGGCGATGGAACAACCGCCTAATCAGAAACGAGACTTCTCCACCAGCCGAACCACGATACATATGCGCTTCGTCGATAACAAACAAAAGTTTATTGTTAGAGTCCGCATTCAGCCAATTCTGTGTATCTGCCCATATTTTGGACTCGATAGGGCGAAGGAGCATATATTCAAGCATAGAATAGTTCGTAATGAGAATGTCGGGGCAAAACCGTTGCATCTCAAACCGGGTAACCAATTCTGCATCCTCATCATCGGGGATATGCTTGCTATCATAAAGTTTCCTAAGAAACTCATGGAAATCCTCTTTGACAGGAAATTTTCCATCTTTAATCAACTTTTGCAAAAACGCCTTTTCTTCATCCGTTTCTGCATTAAGCATTTCGGAGTAAGTCGCAACAAGTGAACGATCCGCACTGCGTTTTGGTTCCTTACCAGCATAGGGCGTCCTACCCGTGTACATACCAAACTGGGGGCGGCGCGAATCCTCTCCGCAGGTCTCTCGAAAAACATTTACGAATCTATGCTCGGAATCGCCAATTAATCTCCGCAAACGACTAACCTGATCTGAAACAAGCGCATTCATCGGATACATGATGATCGTTCGGACACCACGCATAGACCAATTGGCAGGTGTATTCCGTGCCTCGGCCGCAAGCTTTGCCAGCAAAGGCCACATAAAGCACTCCGTTTTACCGGAACCTGTTCCCGTGGAAACAAAGAGATCTTTTCCAGCAAACGCGGCTTCCAATGCCTCGACCTGATGGCAAAACGGCGAGGAATAAACCCCGAGGTCTGCGTTGGCCAGAGCGTCAAAATAAGCCTTTACAGTTTAGAAGACTTCTGAATGCCATTTAATTCGCTCTTATATGCTGGTGAGGACTCGATATAAGGTTTTTGATATAGAATGCCCTCTTGATCCAGTTTATTCTGTACTGCCGAAAGCAAAATGGGAGATTTCCCAAAATACTGAGACTTAATGTAGTCTTCCAGAGCTTCGCGTAGCTGTAGGTGGACTCCATTTGCCATAATTACTCCTCCGCAAAACAATACCCAATCGATTCCAGCACATGCCTAAAAACCGGGTATACTTCCTTTGCCATCTGTCTTGTAAATATCTGTGGTGATCTAATTGGAAAATCATAGCGTACAGGCCAGCTGTATAGTTTGAAAAAATCCTCCTCGGATGGTGGTAGGCGGTAACCAATTTTGATATCTACAAGGTCTCCTGCGCTACTTACTCGTACAGGGGGGAGCATGTCATAACTTTTCAACAATGCTGACATGATCCTTGCATGTTCGCCATAACTTCCCGGATATGAATGTGAGAAATCTTGCGTTTTCCATTCTGGGATAGCCTTTTGCTGATATTGTCCATTATAGTAACGGTAGAACGCATATACTCTACTCGGCTCCCCATATCGAGCGAGGGAAATCCTACCATCTTTATCTGGGGTTTGCTTCCAGTATCCCAGCCTAAACGAAGGCCCCAAGTACATAAATTCTGCGCTATCAGGCCAATCTATTGGAACCCACTCACCATCCCCCAGTAGGCCTCCGAGGTAGTCCTCAAGGCCTTGATTTTGCAAGCCAAACACTTCTGCTATCGACTTGTCAGCGGAACTCTTTTGTCGGGAATAGTAGCCTAACCCACTCATAAAGAACTGCGCATCAGGTGAACTCCCGCGGCAAATAGTTAGATTGTTATATGTCGCAAATGATGGCACAGCAGGTGAAATTCGATAGGCGGAGTGATAGAAGAATCCACTTCGCAGATAGATGTGATATATTTCGTCAATTAAGTCGCTCTTTTTCTCAGGAAGTATGAACTTTATACTCGAATAGAGTTCTTCATAGGCGGCAAAAATCTCCGCAATGCGTTCTTTAAAGTGCTGGATAGAAACTGTATCCTCGCCTTCATCATAGTCCCAAAGCGATGCAAGTCCCATTTGGCCCGCAATACTGTAAATCACTCGGCACATCCACTCATTGTCGACCTTCCCTGGAATGTTCAATTGGCGGCCAATCGATATAATCAGTTCATTTCCCATATATCATTCATCCTTGAGATACCTCTCGGCTTCAGCTTTCACGGCACTGGAAATCCCACTCTCCGTTTCCAAGACCTCTCTCATCACATCCAATCGTCCAGTACGCACGCAGATCGGCATCACCCCGAAAAGCATCTCCATATCTTTTGCTCTCTCGGGACTATCAACCATCACCTTCGCATCCGAAATAACACGGCTGAGTTGACGCAGCAGCGCCTTACTAATACCTAACTTTTTAAATGCGGCAATACGCAGTGGATGTGTATCCTTTGGAACATAACCGATAAAATCTTCCGATCGTTTTCCCGCATATAGTTCAAGTGCGGAAACCGTTCCAACGAAGCACTCACTGATAACTGGAAGCATATAGTTGTACAGCCCTTGCGGCTCTATGGCCAAATCTTCTACATAGGGGTGCGTCCAAACGATGTGCTTTTGGGAATTAACAAACATTTGTGGGATTATATCCCTCCATCCCTTGCCAAACATATTCTGCGCTGCAACGATATGTTCATTGACATTATTTACTGCATCCGCTATATCGCAATCGAATTGCTCCCCGAACATCAATTGTCCCGCATTGTCTGCGTATAGGGAGACAGATAATGCATTAGCAATATCTTGCCCACAGGGACCTGCAATTAGGATTGGAGCGTTGTGAATGTGGGCGGAGTACAGAAACGCCGCAAGCATTGTAGCAAGATCCGGTTCTACGCTCAAAGAATAAGATAAGTTTTGAGACAATTCATTAAGTTCATCTTTCCAGTCTTTGGCTACCCCCACTTCATCTTCCGAATACACCGCTGATATATGCCTATATTTCCAACCTGATTCATTGGAAGTCGCCTGAGGGAGTAGTATAGAAAGATCAGCTATAAACCCGGCCACATCCTTTTGAGCCCCGGCAATCTTTTCACGAATTGCCGCCACAGTGTCCTTTTCGAGTATCTTATAGCGTGCAATTTCTGCTTGTAAACGGCATAGCTTATCTTGAGCTTCAGCTACCTCACGCAGTATATCACCATGCTTCTCCTTGGCTGAAGACACATCATTCTCAGCCTGTGCCACCTTGCGTTGAAGCACTGTCAGTTCTTCTTGCGCCGTATTTACTTCGTTGGCATGGTCAGCAATCCATTTATTATAGGCGATGTCATTGCATTTTTGCCAAAGTCCTCCATGTTTGCTAAGGATACGCGTAATGACTGCAGAATCCACATCTTCCACCGTCATATATTTTTCAACCATCTGTAAGAACTCATCCACATGCATTTGGGCTTCTTGGATCGAAATACCATAGGTGTCTGCCACTCTTTCCAAAATGGATTCCTTGGGTATAGATGCCAGAGCCTCTCGGAATTTTAAATAATCGTTTTTGAGGATGGCTTGTGCCTTGAAAATTGGCCATCCCATACTGGAAAGAAAAGCATTCTTTATTGTTTCGCTTATTGGATATATCGGAATTCGCTTCTGCGGTTCCCGAAGATGAATGTATTTATATATTTTTCGAGACTCCCATTCATATTTCCATTCAAAAATATCGCTTTTGCTTAATTTATAGTATGGCAGTGTATAAATGTCATCCCGCAACGCCACTAACTCAGAATTGCGTTGGCGAAGCAAAGAATCACCGGTATCACATAGCACACCCTCAAAAACTGTGTCGTTCTTGGCAGCAAATATAATTTTGCCATGAACATACGAAGGAATCTTCAAGCCGCTTTTCAAAGACATGATGACGCCTTCTATATTGGAAACTTCATCAAGAATAATAACCTCTACAGGGGATGTTTGCTCCATGTAGGTGGATGTTGTTTTCCATCGTCCAGGCTCACTCTCAAATTCTTCCCACTCCCAAAAGCCAATGCGACCAGGTTCCGTTGGTCCGTCATCGCAAAAAATGAACAAGCGATTATTATGTATTTGCTCTTTTTGCTTATCATAATCAGGAGCCACGAGGACACCGCCAACAGCGTCCGCCAGTCTTAGCATCCAAATGTCTCTGTTCTTGTCCAGGCGGTTGACCTTGCACAACGAAATCCAGTGTTTATCCATTTTTCCCTCTCCTGCATTAAGTGCCTGCTCCTTTGCGGCACGACATTCATCTATTCCGAATACAGGTTCTACATGCTGCTGATAATTTGTAGCATGCAATACTTCGCCATTTGCTGTGCAAATCCATTTTTCAGACGATATCAACATTTCTGCTAACTTAGGCGAATTGAATTGCGGCCTGGGCGCTCGTTCCTCTCCGTTACTCGCAATATCATCGTATCTAACAGAATACGATATGTCTGCACTTTTGTCAGAGGTTTGCTCGTATCCAACTTCAGTTGCCCATCTACGAGGAGCAAATTTCCCCCATCTCTTTGGCGGTTCCATAACTTTGCATGCCCACAAATTATGTTGAGCATATTTTACATCTTCGTAATGTACCGTTTCAACGAACAACCCATTGGGATCTCCGAATTCGCTATCTGACAGGAGCGATTTACATGCAGATATGGCGCGCTTAGCAGCAACACCATATTTGCTCTCAAGCCATGTCAAAACATAATTGGATAATTCTTCCTCAATCTGCGTTTCTTCTTTCGCAGTAATAGAAAACTTGATTTGGAAAAAGACTTTCATGATGCACTCTCCTCATTTGTTCCTTTTGAAAAACAGTTCTCTTTTTATCAGTTTGTATGCATCGAGAGATATTTCTCCGCATTTCAGAGTCTTGCGAATCCATCGAATTGTTTTGGGGTAATCCTTACTCGTAAAAGCAACTGCGCCAATCGTGTGCGGAACTGGGATCAATGGAGCCTTACATGTTTTTAGCATTCTAACCAAGTGCTCATCTTGGATCGTAACTTTTCCATGATCTGCTTCTCTTTCAAACCGAATCTTCCTAACACAGTCGCATCCTTGGTATACGAACAGTTCCGTATCAAAATTAAGACCGTCTATTTCCAGTTTCTGTCCTGCGGATAGCTTGTAAATGTGATTTATTCTCCCGCGCTTTTGGATTACCACTTTTCCGTCATATCTACAGAAAACAGATATGCTCTTGAATTTCGGCAGCTTTACGCAGCTGTCTCCATCAAGTACATTCCCATCATAATCCGAAACCTCAATTGATGGTAAAACCACTTTCCTATTTAAGGGTTGGCGAATTAAATATGAGAATCCTAATGCACCAGATTTGCCGATAGCAACCAGTTGCTCGCGATTCCGTGCATATAACTTATACAGTCGTCCAGTTGTGGAGTTTATTAGGTTTTCCGAAGCTGGATACGCTCTTAGTTCTGCATCATCACCATCAAGATAGAAAAAGAACTGATCTGAATTATGATATATAAAATACGGTTCTTTAATATATGCAGGCCAAATAGGATAAAACTTTGTTGGATGTTCAGTTAAGAAAATTGCATACTTGAGAAAGAATTTGGCTGTTATCTCTGAAAACCGTTTGATTTGAATTTTGTAAAGATACCATGTCGCAAGTGAGCCTGTTTTTGTTCCCAGCACCTCGGAGACTTCGAGGCCTGTAGGAGGATATCCCAATGGTTTGGATTGTAGTAAATAGTAGGAATCACCAAAGTACGCTTTTGCCCCAGACGGTAGTATCTGCCCCGTCCTTTCATCAAAAAACGAACCCGATGAACTGATCCCAGGCACTTTTGAAGGCCAAAATTTAACCAAATCAGCGGCTGCATTTATATATTCGAGGTTGTATTCACGACTTGGCGTCTCTCCGATATTTAAATATGTAGTCCCTCCTCGTTCGATGCGCTCAAAGGAATATTCATAGGCTTTGCCAGAATTCGTGGTTATTCTAATTTTATCGCACCGTGCTCCAGAATCGGGTGGGCAAAAAAAGCCCATTTGCAAAGCAAAGGATTCTTTTGCTACTGTGATCCGTAACGGCATCAGATGGCTATTGAGATTTCTAAGCCGCCGGCCATATAAGGGATCGAAATGAGCCTGGCGCTCATCACACTCTTTATTTGGAGAAGACGGATCATGACGAAAGTGTCGTACATTTACGCCCGGTGCCGTAAGCAAAACATTTTGCGCACATAGCTCGCAAACAAAGTAACCACTTTTGGCAGATGCGCCATTTGGATACATTTTACATGCACTCTCGAGACTGATTCGCTTATATCCGATGTCAGCGTCCCATACACATACATGTGATAAAGGCATACAGCTTCACCTCGTAAAAAATATACAAATGCATTATAGCAGAAAATAATTAAATCTGCAACTTTTCAACAATTTTCGAGCGTTAAAAATGGTAATACACTGTCGGATGACCTGTGAATGCATCAAATAGATTGCACTTTGATCTATTGTAAATTTCAGCAGCAAAAGAGCCGACGCAGGAATTTCCTGCGCCGGCTCTTTGCTATACTCACTTTATCGCCTCGCCAAGCACCTGACGCAGCAGGTCTGTCACGCCCTGCGCGGCCTGGATGGTGGCGATCATCAGCAGGTCGCCATCCACCTCCGACCAGTTGAGGTCATATCCCGCGCTGCGGATAAGCTGCGTCAGAAACGCCCGCTGGGTGCGTCCGTTGCCCTCGCGGAAGGGATGCAGGTAGTTGGTGGTGCAGTAAAAGTCAGTGATCTCCTCCGCGAATGCGTCATGGGGCAAGCCCTTGAAGTAATTCTGCTCTTTCAGCCGGTCAAAAATCAGCTTGGCCTGCGGTTCAATCTCCTCAGCAGGGCAGAAATCTGTCCCTTTCTTGCTGAGGTTCACCGTACGGATCTGCCCCGCCCAATCGTACAGGTCAGAGAAAAGAAATTGATGGATTGCCTTGTAGTGGGCAAAATCAAAAACGCCTTCCAGCGGGCATTGTTCCAGCTTGGAGGCGTTGACATAGGTGGCGAGAGCCTCCGCCTCTTGCAGTGCGGCCTCGTCATGGATATGCAGTTTGTTCACCAGCACCGTTGTGCCGGGGTAGCAGTTGTCCTGAATGGGATCGATGCTGTACGCCATATCATCGTCACCTCTCGGCTGGTTTGGAAAAACGCCGCAGCAGCTCCGCCGTGGTCACCTCGCCACGCAGTACCCGCTGGCACTGCTCCCGCATCTGAGGCGTTACCTGACAGCCCTCCATGCGGACGGAGGCCTCTGCGTTCCTCATGGGAAGTGTATATCGTTTGTCGCTGCTCTTGTACATAGAAAAACTCCTCGCGTCATCCGCGAGGAGTCTGGAGCTTGTGGCCGGATTCGAACCGGCGACCTGCTCATTACGAGTGAGCTGCTCTGCCAACTGAGCCACACAAGCATCTCTATGAGAATCGGCTCCTCGCCGTACTCTGTTTGTTAGTTTACCACACCTGTGGGTCGGAATGCAATAGCCGCCCTAAGCAAATCCAGCGGCATAATCGTGGTCAAACACCGGATGATAGTATAACACGCTTTGCCGCCGCCGTCAACCTCCTTTTTCCCGCTGCGGCAAAATAATACATAACGTAATTATTTCTGCCGCCGACGGATTTTTTCCCTTTACGCGAAAATTCCGCGCTTTTCTCCGCCGCCGGCGTCCCCTGTAAATCTGTGCCGCATTTTCCGTTTCGCCCACTTTTGCCGGACAATTCCGCACGGTTTCCGCAAGACATCCCCTTTACATATATTTTACATAATCCGACATGTCATAATTTTTACAAAGAGTTATCCACAGTTTCCACCGAGTTTTCCACAACGCTTTCCAACCTTTATTTTCAACGTATTTCAGTCTATTTTCATATATTTTCCAACGCTGAAAACGCGGTCGTACGCTGTCATTATCCCTCGTTTTACTTTACATAACATCATTATTTGCCGTCCCGTTTACCATAACGACACCTTCTGTGTCCTATCACGGCAGCAGAACGCCCCGCTCCTGACGGAGCGGGGCGGCGCCGTTATTCCAATGTACCCAGATCCATGGTGGCGTAGGCGTTCAGGTCCAGCCCCGCCCGGCGGCCCGCCAGATACTCATAGTATCCCTGGGCGCCGATCATGGCTCCGTTGTCGCCGCACAGCCGCAGGGGCGGCAGATACAGCCGGTACCCGGCCTTTTCACAGGCCCTCTCCAGGTCTCCCCGGATAATGGTGTTGGCGGCCACCCCTCCGGCGGCCACAATGCACCGGCGGCCCCGGAGACGGGCGGCCTCCATGGCC
>ERZ773133.2523-NODE-2523-length-16249-cov-4.379462_pt1 | contig 16249 bp, 14 predicted proteins | sample MGYA00580861_ERZ773133 | MGnify/ENA primary metagenome ERZ773133 (study PRJEB29015, sample SAMEA2737844) | human gut metagenome | biome: human gut; feature: human-associated habitat; material: faeces | place: China | collected 2012 ...
AATGGTTCTCCTTCTCTTGTACTTCTTCTTGTTGCTACACTATCATACTCTGATGTTTGGAGAATTTTGTACATTTTTGGCAACAACGCGGGAGGATCTTGCATATCAGCGTCCATTACCGCAACATAGCTTCCTTTTGCATTACAAAAGCCCGCATACATAGCCGCTTCTTTACCAAAATTTCTTGAAAAAGATAATGCTACAATTGAATCGTCCTCTTCAGATAATTCTTTCATGATTTTTAGTGTATTATCCGACGAACCATCATTTACCAATATCAGCTCGTATGAAATTTCCATTTTCTGTAATATATTTGAAATTTCTTTATAAAATAACGGCAATGACTCTTGCTCGTTATAGCAAGGAACAATTACTGAAATTTCCATTTTTTCTCCTCCATGTATATAATACTGCCTACTTTAATTTGATTACCATCTTATCATTTATCATCCTACAGTATCCTTCTTTCGGGTATACTGCCATTTTATCGATTTCTTCTTGTTCCAAATTTATGAAATTTCTTATTTGTTCTTCATCTTCCATCAAATTAATCGGATGTCCTAATATATAAAGGCAATATTCATTAAACGTAGCCAAATACGTAACACTTGTTCCATAATATCCAGGAAGCTGCATATAATCTTCGAATCCAGTTCTCCAAGTATTAGCAAATGAATCCGTAAATTCTCCTACAAGAATCACAGGAGTATCCTTTGTGTAGTCTGCTTGTTTATTCATATCATGTACTATCTGTGAAATATCACTTTGTGTGCTCATACCTACCAGTCGTTTTAGATAATACGCTGCATTTGAAAACATAACATTATGGCAAACAATTACAACGCTTGAAATTATACAAATCATCTTTACTATTTTGCTTTTTCCTTTTTCTATTAGCAAAAAAAGCAACAAATATGTCAGACAAAAACTCAACGTCATAAGTGCATATACTTGTCCACCACACAATACATAAACTGCATTCAATCCTAGTGGAAATATTACATACAATATACAGAGAAAAATTTTATTTATTTTTGAAATATTATTCTTGGAAATCATTTTTTTTAATACTAAAAATGAAATTACTAGTATTAAAACAAAATTCAATATAGTTATTAGTAAAGAATTAATCCCTTCTTTTCTTAGCAACGATTCAAAATAGTATAAATATGTATCTGGAATCAATTTTATAATAGATCCGATTGATAATCCTGACATTTGTGCTAATCCATTATATGAATTAGACATGTCAATTCCAGACACTTTCAAAACCAATTTAACAATTAAACTGTAAAGTCCCCCCCCCGCAATTAAATCAATCAGATAATTCAATCCTCTTTTCAAAACACAAGAAAAACTTTCTCCATTTATAATATCTTGCATTGAAATGCACATAAATAATCCGATTGAAATAGTTATATAGCTTTGATACATTCCCATAGAAATCACAAGCAGGATAACTCCGATAATATTTCGTATCAATTTGTATTCATCTTTTTTTAATCCTATTAAATAAACGGATACACAATTCAAGAGAAAGCATAAAGCATAAATATCACCGTCATGCATATAAGTCGCATACAAAGAAATCAGAGATACATTAGTAACTACTAATCCGCAAAATATTATCTTATAGACTTCTTTTACTCCAGGAAATATCATAAATATAAATGCAAGTCCCAATGCTATATATATAAGAGAAAGACAACCTATCAACCAAGGTGAACAAACTCTTCCCCTTATCATAACATATAACGGATTCATAAATCTTCCCAGAGATATTTGCCAATTATCATCTGTTGCCACCAGCATGAGCGAATCATGAGATGGATAAAAATTCAAAAAAATAGATGCATGTGCTATTAAACCCATTAAAAAAGTGACCACTAAAGTCGTCTTCAATTTTTCTTTTAACAATCCTATTTCTGAATCAAAAAATTCTTTTAATTTGTTTTTCATATTACTATATCCCTAATAATCATTTTAGCTAAAAACTCACTAAATTTTTCTAAACTTTAACTTATTAATCCTGGTGCAGTTTATCAACGTATTTGCCCTCCAGCACGTCTTTCAGATATTTGCCGTACTGGTTTTTCTTATATACCTCATACGCTGCCAGCACTTCTTCTTTGCTAATCCAGCCGTTTAAGTATGCAATCTCCTCCAGGCACGCAATCTTGCGGTGCTGGTGTGTCTCTACGGTCTTGACGAAGTTGGTCGCCTCCACTAAAGACTCATGTGTACCGGTATCCAGCCAGGTAAAGCCCTGTCCCAGTAAAATCACATCCAGATCGCCGTTTTCCAGATAGATACGGTTCAGATCGGTGATCTCAAACTCGCCTCTGGCAGACGGTTTTAACTGTTTCGCATACTCTACTACACGGTTGTCGTAGAAATAGAGTCCTGTCACGCAGTAATTGGACTTCGGTTTCTCCGGTTTTTCCTCGATGGAAACTGCCTTGCCCTGATCATCAAATTCTACGATACCGAAGCGCTCCGGATCATCCACATAATAGCCGAATACCGTTGCTCCCTCTTTCTTGGAAGCCGCTGCACGCAGGCGCTTGTCCAGTCCCTGTCCTTGGAAAATATTGTCTCCCAGAATCATCGCTACGGAGTCATCCCCAATAAACTCCTCGCCGATGATAAAGGCCTGTGCCAGTCCGTCCGGGCTCGGCTGTACAGCATAGCTTAAATGAAGACCAAACTGATGTCCGTCGCCCAGAAGTTCTTTAAAACGAGGTGTGTCATCCGGTGTCGAAATAATCAGAATATCCCGGATACCTGCATCCATAAGCACCGAAATTGGATAATAGATCATTGGCTTATCATAAATCGGCAACAACTGTTTTGATGTAACCCTCGTTAATGGATAAAGGCGCGTGCCTGATCCACCTGCTAGTACGATTCCTTTCATAAGTTCCTTTTCCCCATTCAATTTTTATTATATAAAAATCTACTTATTCATTTATTTTCCATGGCATTCCCCGATCAAATGTATAACGCCACGGATATACCTGCTTTCCATTCTCATCCTTTATTTTGGTTACGTCTCCCATATTTTTTCCAGGATTTCCCACTATAATTGCCTGTTCCGGAGCATCTTTCGTCAGTACAGTTCCAGCTCCTATCAAAGCATCTTTTCCAATTGAAACTCCTGGTAATACAACGGTCCCTGTGCAGACAACTGCATATTCATTTACCGTAACCCCTTTCATTATCTCAGAAGGGGGTGTCGGATCGTTTGTTAATACAACATATGGAAAAATCCATGCATAATCTTTCACTGTTGATTTCATACCAATATGGACATTTGAATGCATGTGAACATAATTTCCTATCTCACAATCTCCCTGTATATCCGACAAAGTTCCAATATTAACATGGTTTCCTATTTTTGCCTTTTCACGAATTGTTATTCGATGACCTGTTCCAAAATCATCCCCTATTTCTGTATCCCCATAAATAATACTTCCGCTACGAATAATTGCATTTTTTCCAATCTTTAATGGATGTTTTTTACACTCAAAGTCAGAACAAAAATCAGACAGAAATTCTCCTAAAATACAATTGGCTCCTATAAATGCATGTTCTCCAATCTCAACGCCGTTGCGAATAATTGTATTATAATCAATATAACTATTGTCGCCGATTATAACATCATCTTCTATAATAACTCCGTCTTTAAGAATCACATTCTTTCCTATTTTAGCTTTCTTTGAAATCCCCATATATATCAATTTCTCCTCTTTGTAAGAATTAATCTAACTTTTCCTATAAATCAACACATTCAGGAAACTTTTCTTGTTGTCCCAATATTTTTCCTATCAAACCGATTATCCAAAACCCAATTCCAGTCAAAAACATCCCAAAAGAAACTTCGTACACTCCTCTTAAATCAACGTTTTCCAATATAATTTTATAATAAACACTCGTTATAGGAACCAAAAAATATACTAATCCAGACAGCAAACATAATGTATTTCCGATCCCCTGAAATTTCCACCAATTTATTTGTATGATTTTTTTTATAGAATATCCAAAATGAGTAAAAAAGAATATAGCTTTTTTTAGAAATGAATCACATAACATCTCTTCATACCAAAGCTGTTCATTCTTAATATGCTCTTTCACTTCATCATCCATTTTATATTTTTTTAAATATTTCCATTTTTCATTTTTTATAATATTTAAAACATCTTCATAGTACATTTTTTTTGTTTTAGATAATGCTCCTGTAGCACCGTGAGAAATACCACCTTCTCTATGTTTTACAGCCACAAAGTCACAATACAAAATCGGGACTTTTTCTTTTAATAATCGCAAATGAAACGGTAAATCCTCTATCAGTTTATACGTTTCATCAAATTTACCTATTTTTTCAAACAAAGCTTTCGTAAAGCATGTACTGGTTGACGGAAAATATGGATAAAAACATATTTTTTCCAACAGCTGATCAAAATCCTGTTTTTTTAACAGTTCAATAATATCCGGACGACAATAATAGTAGTCCACCTTTGTTAAAGTTTCATCAAACATTGCTGTTTGTGCCATCTGAATCAAATATTGTGGATTTTTTTTGAAATTGTCCATATATGTAGAGATCGTTTTTTCATCGTAAAAAACATCATCTCCCGCCAATGCTGCAAAATAATCACCATTGGCTAAATCAATTACTTTATTTATATGCTTTACTGTTCCTTGATTGACTTTTTCATGATTAACAATAACATTCTTTATATTATTTTTCTTATTCTTCTGAATGTACGTTCGAATCTCATCCTCCGGAAAATTATCACTGCCGTCATCACTGACAATCAATTCTATGTTACTGTAATCTTGAGAAAATACTGACTCCAATGCCTCGTATAAATATCGATAGTTTCTATATGTCAAAATGCTGATCGATATCAACTCATCTTCAGTTTTATTCATCTTCAATCTCCATTAGTTAAAATAATTTTATTTTATTTTTCTCTTTAATCTGAAATTTCCCAGTGTCTGCATAACTTGAAACAGCGCATATATTATTATCTTTCCCAATAAACTTATTCCTGATAGGAAAAACAAAAGTGCAAATAAATACATTCCTTTTGTTTCATGATAAAATATTTGATTCCAATATGCCACACAAGCAAATAAAATCATAAATAACACTGTTCTTTTTTTATCAAAATAAATTCCCAGATTTCTCACATGAAATAATTTTACAAGTATCAGAAAATTAATATTCTTTATTCTCCATCCTATTTTCCGACGTAAGCGCCAATAATTCCATTCATACTCTTTTGTCATTCTTGCTTCAATACATTTAATGGAACACCAGCAACGGAGTTGTGCCAACTTTGAATGTTTTTTTTTAAGTTCTGGCATTCCCTGCTCTTTTAACATACGAATGCATTCCTGATAATGTGCTTTTCCTAATGCCTGATTTAGTTCTCCTGCACCATTCGAAATTCCACCATATCGATAGATTGTAGTGATTTGATCAATGTACGTAATATCATAACCTTCTGAGCAAATTTTCAACCAGAGAGGCCAATCTTCCGTATATTTATATGATAAATCAAATCCACCAAATTTTTTTAAAAAAGAAAGACGCCAGAAAACCGCTGGCGCACAAACAAATGCGCCCCACGGCCGAGTACTCATCATCTCAAACAGTTCATAGGATGTAGCAACCTGTGCCCTTAAAAAATTATCATATGGAGGGTAATATGCTTCTACCTTCTGTCCTTCATGTGTACAAGCCTGTGCCCTTCCAATAATAACGTTATAAGGATTCTTATCAAAAAGTTTTGCTATTTTTTCTAATGTTTCAGCTTCATACAGCATATCATCCCCTGCCTGAAGCTTAAAATAGTCCCCATTTGCAAGTTCCATTGCTTTCTGACAATTTGCAGATGTTCCTACATTTTTTTTCTGCTTATATACAATTACATTTGAAATGTTTTGTTTCTTATTTTTTTCAATATAAGCCTTTACTTCTTCAATGTTAAAATCATAGCTACAATCGTCACAAACAATCAGTTCTATGTTCTCATATGTCTGTTCTAAAATTGAATCTATACAATCCTCTATTAAATCACGTTGATTATATGAAACAATTGCAATCGAAAATAATTTCTTCTCCATTGTTTCTACTCTTAGCCCTCATATCTATTAATTATGTCAATCACATAGTCCACTTCCTCTTTTGTCATTCCAATATACATTGGAAGACTGACTTCCTGCTCTGCTATTTTTTTTGCTATCGGAAGAGAACTTAAATGGTCCGCCTGATAAGCTCCTTGATCAGAAATTGCAATTGGATAATGGATCGCTGTATCAACTCCATTTTGTTTCATATATTCCTGAAATCTTTCACGCTCTTCACACATAACTGCAAATATATGCCAGATATGCGTCCTGTTTTCCCCTACCACTGGAAGTTTAATCATCGGATTTCTAATCTCTGCACAGTATCTCTTAGCAACCTCATTTCTTTCCTGATTCCATGCTTCAAGATGAGGAAGTTTTATTCTCAAAAATCCCGCCTGAATTTCATCTAAACGACTATTCGTTCCTTTATAGATATGATGATATTTTTCAAGACTTCCATAATTTCCCAAGGCCCGTATTTTTTCCTCTAATTCTTTACTATCTGTAACAATGGCTCCGCCATCCCCCAATGCTCCTAAATTTTTTCCTGGATAAAAGGAAAAACATCCCACATCTCCAAATGTACCTGCTTTTTTCCCTTTATACGTTGCTCCATGAGCCTGGGCGCAATCCTCTATTACCCTTAACTCATGTTTCGAAGCAACTTCCATAATTTCATCCATTTCTGCCGTCTGTCCATAAAGGTGTACGACTATAATTGCCTTTGTTTTTTCTGTAATTGCATCCTCTAATCCATTTGCTGACAAATTATATGTAACTGGATCCGGATCAACCAAAACAACCTTTGCCCCTACATAGCTCACAGCTAATGCAGTCGCAATAAATGTATTGGACGGAACAATTACCTCGTCACCCTCTCCCACATTTAATGCCTTGAGTGCTAAATAAATCGCATCCAGTCCTGTCGCAACTCCTACTGCATATTTACTTCCGTTCCATCTTGCAAATTCTTCATTAAACTTTCTGCATTCATCTCCTCCGATGAACCAGTTTTTATCATATACTTCCGTAAATTTTTGAATCATCTCTGTTCGCAATGCACCATGCATTCTTTCAAATGTTGAAAAAGGAATTCTCATTTTTTCTACCTCCTATTTTGAAAATATTCTTTTGCTTCTGCTTCATACTCCGAATAATCTCTAATATAGTCTGAAACAGTATAATGCTCGCTGGCCAATACAAGAAGAACTGCATCTGGCGAAAAATCATACATTTCTCGCCATACCATCGGTCCAATATAAAGCCCTTTCGTCTGATCATCTAATAAAATATTTTCCTCTTCATACGGTGTTTTTACCAATATTTTTACAGAGCCATGAACACAAATCAAAGCCTGGTGCAGATCTCGATGTGAATGAAATCCCCTTCTGACTCCTTCCTGTACATTCGATATGTAATAAATTCTTTTTATAGGGAAAGGAACATCCTTCTCTTCTTCGATCGGAACCAATTCTCCCCATTTATCTAAAAATTTTTTTAAAGTAAACATTCCTGTATTTTTTATCATCGCTTTATCCAACCTTTTATTTTATTTTTGCAAGGGTAATAGTATTTTTCTTTTAGTTGCTTTTCTAACCATTTTGAAAAATCTCTGATATCCCTTCTTTTGTGATGAGAATACGGAAGAATCTCTTTTCGTAAAATTCTTACCGAATCCTTGAAATAGTCCCAATCCATTCTTGCAGGAGAACTGATTCCTCCCCATCGATATTTGATCACTATTCGATTCCAAAAGCGGACCTGATATCCCTGCCGAATCATTTTCAGATTCCACGGATAATCTTCTACATATTTGTAAGATTCATCATATCCGCCACTGTCATCCATACATTTCTTTGTACGTGCTGTTGAACAGCCAAATATAAAATTTCTAAGGCATAGATGATCCCATATTTTCTGCTGATCACCTGTTTTCAATATTTCAATGTCTTCTTTTTCTGGCAAAACACATATTTCTTTTTCCAGTTTTTCGTCATATAAAGCTCTGCAAGCTGTTACAATCTCTGCCTGTGTATCTTTAAAATATGCTACCCACTCTGTTAAAACATTAGAATCATAAAAAGTATCATCGCCAGCCAGATGAAAAATATAATTACCTTTTACATGCTTAAGAGCCCTGTTTAAATTTTTAATGATTCCCAAATTCTTTTCATTCTGCTTTACGATAATCTCTTTTATATTTCCTTTATTGTTATCTTGAATATATTTTTTAACAGCCCCTATATCAAAATCAACTTTCTGAGAATGATCATCAAAAATGATATATTGAATATCTGAATAACTCTGTCTCAACACAGAATCGATTGATTCATATAAAAATGGATTATTATAATTCAATGTTAAAACTGTTATTAAATCCATCCTTTATCCCCCATATGCACCTTTGCTTTTTCATTTACAATGAATTCATATATGCATTGCAAACTTCTTCTACTTCTCCACCTGCTTGTACAACTCCTTTACTGATCCACAGCGCATGATCGCAAATATCTTTCACTGAATCAATGGAATGTGATACATACAGCAAAGTAGTTCCATTTCCCAAAAGTTCATGCATTCTCTTCTCACATTTTTGCTGGAATGCATAATCTCCAACCGACAATACTTCATCAACGATTAATATCTCCGGTTTTACAACTGTAGCAATTGAAAATCCCAGACGTGCAGCCATACCGGATGAATAATTCTTAATCGGCATATCCAAAAAGTCCTGTAATTCTGCAAATTCCACGATTTCATCAAAATGTTCCTGCATGTATTTTTTTGAAAATCCTAAAACCGCTCCATTCAGAAAAATATTTTCTCGAGCTGTAAGATCTCCGTCAAAACCGGCACCAAGTTCAATTAACGGCGCTATGTTTCCATTAATATACACTTCTCCTTTATACGGTTTTAAAATTCCACATATTAACTTCAACAAGGTCGATTTACCAGAACCATTGGTTCCTACAATCCCCCAGGCTTCCCCTTTTTTCACTGTAAAACTAACATCTTTCAATGCTAAAAATTCCTGAAACATCAACTCCCGTTTCATCAGTTTTACAAAATATTCTTTCAAATTATCGATTTTCTCGGATGCCATATTAAAACGCACCGTCACATCTTTTACCTGGATTGCTATATTTTCATCCATATTGTTTTAAACTCCTAGATATATAAAATAAATTTGTCCTGTGTCTTTGAGAATGTCCATGAACCTATCAAAAGCATGAATGCAGCGATCACACATCCTGATAAAATCAACGGAATTTCCGGCATTCTTCCATCTAAGACAATTTGGCGAAACTGCTCGATATAAAAGTACATGGGATTCAGATTCTTTATCAGATTTTGGATGTTTTCCGGAAGTGCCGCTAATGGGTAAAAAATAGGTGTTAAATACATCCATACCGTCGTAATGACCCCGTATATATACTGAACATCCCTAAAAAACACAGACGCCTGAGCCAAAAACATGCCAAGACCTAAACAAAAAACGTAAATTTCAAGCAGTACAAGAGGAATCAGTAAAAAATACACATTAAAATGTACTCTGCAAATCAGAAATACAACAAACATTGCTCCTAATGAAAAAATCAGGTTTACCAGTGAACTTGTCACTTTTGCCAATGTAAACTCATATTTTGGCACATACGTTTTTTTCAACAACGCTGCATTTCCTGTAATCGAAAAAATAGCCTGTGTCGTCGATTCTGTAAAAAAGCCAAACAAAATTTGCCCGATAATTAAATAAACCGGATAATTTTCAATATCAAAGCGAAACATATTTGAGAATACAATTACCATTACCACCATTGTTAAAAGTGGATTTAATATGCTCCATAAATATCCCAAAAAACTTCTCCGATATTTTAATTTGATATCCTTACTTACCAGTTCCTGAAGCAAATGTCTGTACTTCATAAAAACATTAATTCTATCCTTTAGTTGATTCATGTTTTTCTTTTAGATAAGATAACGCATTTATTCTTCGTTATCTTTTATTCTCCTTTCCTATGTCGCAGCAGTTAAAACTATTTGAGACTTGTATTTGTACGCTGATTTATTTACTTGCATCAACCTCTGTCTTCTTTTTCCCATACAGATTTGTTTTTCAATATTTCATATTTCTCTTCATATTCTTTTTGAATCTTCCCATATTGAAAAAACAGCATCTGCATGATATGCAGACAATATCCTATTGCCCGGATAAGTTGTCTTCCGTCTCTAGCAGCTTCTCTTTTCTTCTTTGCCCCAGTATCCCATAACTCAATTTTCTTCTTACGGAAGATTGAAAACGGTGCATCATACGGCCGCAAAATTCCTATTTCTTTATCCGCTGGCAGAAACCATCCATTAAAGGTTACCTTTTTCCAGAATCTTCCCTTATTTCGCTCCAGGCTATAGCATCTCTGCAATTCTTTTATGGTTGGCTGTTCTTCCACATCCATCGGTATCATCTCCTGAAGATGTTTTCTCAACTGATTATTCAGCTGTTCTGCATCCGTCCTGATCAGCCACTCCGCCCCTTTCATGAAGTCTCTTACTCCCTGCCAGGAAAAATAAGCTTCTTCATAACGCATTTTCAAAACTGCCGTTATGATAAATTTAGAGATCCATCTCCACATCCGGATTCGCGACATATCCGGTTCATGCAAAGCCGCAAATATCAGATTATTCCGCACATCGTAGTATGCATTGGTTCCCAAGAAATTGACTTCAAACCCTTTATGCCAGACATTCAATCCATTCAAGAAAACAATTCCTGTTTCTTTATTACGAATCTCATATTCGATATCATCCCGGTGAATGAACAGCGGAAGCGGCAGATTATCGTTTCGAACTGTGTTTAACGAATAGCAGCAGCACCACCAGCCGGAATACATTTTGTATTCATCATGAGGTCTTTCAACCAACGGATTCCGGCAGTTATCAAAACTGCGCATATCTGTCATAACAAGCTGATTGGTAACATTAAAGTTTTCAAACCACTCTCCCATTGCCTGACAAATATACGGATAATCTTCCCGAAGCAGCGTACCTCCTAAGCGGATGTCCTCCCACTCATCCTTCCGCATCCCCAGGAACCCATACGCCCGCACAAACAGTTCTGGATCCATAACAGCATCATCGTCCATCATCTGGACATGTGTTAAGCCAAGACGTTCTTTTTCTTCAATCGCCTCGATCATGCCTCTGGTAAAACCGCCTGCGCCGCCGACGTTACGGTTTGGTATGATCCGGATTGTGTCTGGATATCGGACCGCCAGACGGCTGATCTCTTCATGCTCTGAAAGAGTTCGACCATTATCTACCAGCCAGTAGCAGAGGTTCAGAGAAGCATTTTCCGGCTGTTCCAGAAAACGGAGAACACTTTTCAAATTTCGAAGCACATAGGGTTCCCGTTTGAATGTGCAGACAACCGTTGCGATCCGCACCGGCTTTTCGTTCTGGCAGGTTCCTTCATACCAGCCCCTTACATAAGCAGATATATCGCAAATACTGTTTTCTTCTGGTTTCGCTGCCGATTTTTCAAATCTATTCTCTGCCTCGGAGTTTTTTTCTGGTTTCACCGAAAACCAGAAAACTCCTTTTTCCGTCTCCGGATATGGGAACTCCAGATCCAGAGTTTCTTTTCCCCCCGTCAGCATCTTTTCCTGAATGATATTCTCATCCAGCATCAGACGAATTGCCTGACAGCCATTCAATTCCAGGTGCAGCGTCAAACTTTCCTGGTTTGTGTACTTCTTTCTTTTTTCGATATAGAAAAGGTTGAAATATCCATTGAAATCGATCCATTCTCCATTCCGATGGAAATACAATTCTTCTTCCCTGCAGATATCTGCTTCCGGAAATCGTATATTTTGTAGACGCATCCGCTGTGTCTCCTTTTCAGTCCTTTTAGGAACTGCCGTTCCTCATTCCATGTTTTGGGATTATATAGTTTCTAATCTGTCTTTATACCTCTGACGGATCTATCTTCATTTTTAGAATTTCCTTCCGCTCCGCCCAAGCGCCCACACCGCCGCCCGGTATAGCCCATACCGGCTTACCCGCAGCAGCTTCACCGCCTTATTTCGGTTCGCATGGTAAATCTCCGGATAGTCCCGAAGTAATTCATCTTCAAACTGCACCAATGCATGCTTTACTTCCTTGCCTGCCGGAAGGCTCAGAAGTATCTTCACTCTCCCAGCTGCCACCCTGGCGATTCCATTTTCAAGATACTGTAGCTTTTCCTGACTGCATGGAAGATTCTTTCCGTCTTTTCCGGTAAGTGTTCCGCCCTGATACAGCCGATAAAATGACAGCAGGGATTCCATCACCCGGTCATAATTTTCCTTATTTCTGATCATCTTCTCCGGGCTGACACTCTGTCCTTCTCGGCCGATCCGGTACTGATAGACAAAGTCCGGGATAAAGGATACGGTCTTGACCCACGGAATCGGATACAGGATGTATTCGGCATCAACGTAATAGCAGTGTTCATCGATCGAAAGCGGCATCTTCCGCAGGATCTCTGTTTTCCATGTGATTCCATGCATTTTCATGTAAATCTGATCTGCGATTCCATCGAATTCATAGGAAATCCCATATTTCACCCCTGAAAATGGTTCCGGAATTTCTGCTTTTTTCGGAAAGGAGCTTTCCTCTCCGCTTCCGTTGTCAAATCGCCAGTAGAAACCGCTGACCAGCACATCATCCCGGCAGTTTTTCAGCGCAGCAATCAAGTGATCCAATGCCTCCGGATCCACCCAGTCATCGGCATCGACTACTTTCATATATCGCCCCGATGCATTCTGGATGCCGCAGTTGATCCCAGATCCATGACCGCCATTTTCTTTATGAATGACACGGACAACGGTCGGATAGCGCTCCGCATATTGATCAGCAATCGCACCGGTTTGATCCCTTGATCCATCGTCTATAATCAATATTTCCAGGTATTCGGACCAATCCATACCTGGTTGAAAATCAGACATTCTTGCTGATACAGTTTGAATGTTTGATTCCGTTTCATTTCCTGTCCAGCTCTGATTTTTCTTTTTCAAATCCTGGTCTTTGCATCCTGCGCACAGTGAATCCAGGGTATATGTGATATATTTTTCCGCGTTATACGCCGGGATGACGACTGTCAGAAGCTTTCCCATTGTCTGCGACTCCTTCCGTACTCTCTTTGAGCATCATGATCTTCGGCGTCATCAGGATGAGCTTCAGGTCGAGAAGCAGAGAGTAATTTCGTATGTAAGTCAAATCCAGTTTCAGTTTGTCATAGGACGTTGTATTGTATTTTCCATAGACCTGCGCATATCCGGTCAGTCCGGCTTTCATCTTTAAGCGGTAGCAGAATTCCGGGATTTCTTTCTCGATCTCCGCCGCCAGCTCCGGGCGTTCCGGACGCGGTCCTACGATCGACATCTCACCTTTCCAGATATTGAAAAGCTGCGGCAGCTCGTCCAGGCGGGTTCTCCGAAGAAAATGTCCCACCGGCAGGATCCGGTCATCGTGTTCCGCTGCCAGTCTCGCCCCGGTTTTTGCCTCCGCGTTCTGGATCATCGTCCGAAATTTGCAGATCTGAAATTCTTTTCCGCCCTCTGTGAGACGGGTCTGCTTGTAAAAGACCGGACCGCGGTCGGTCAGGTAGATCGACAGCGCCACCAGAAGGAAAAATGGGGATAATACCACGATTCCGATGCTCGAACAGATGAAATCCATCGCCCGCTTAATAAATCGCTGAAGATCCGATATGCCATCATTTCTCGATAATAGCAGAGGACTGTCAAAGATATCTAATTCCTGGGAAGTCCGGATCAGAATGTCCGATAATTTCGGCACCGTGTAGGTCCGGATATCCTGCTCAAAACATTTCTTTAAAAGCGCATTTCGATCCTTCGCCGGAATATCTCCGATAATCAGGGCATCATATTTTTTCGCCTCTTCGAGAATGGCTTTTATGCCGACGCCGATATGAATCGCCGTTTCCAGATAATACTTGTCCTCTCTGGAATGAATCTTTTCCATCAGATGAAAGGCCGGACGGTCTCCGCATACCAAAAGCATTCTTCTTGGCGGAAACAGAATCCTGTATATCTGCTGAAACAGGAACGTCCAGATCAGTGCAATCAAAAGCTGGACAACCGTCATCCCAAGCAGTATCCGGGGATCATGAAATTTTTTATCTAACAGAGAAATCTGAATATACGTAATCAGATTTAAAAGTCCGATCGAAAGGATCTGAGAACAGAGTAGATTTCCTTTTTTCAGGTATCCGATCCGGAATCCCCCGTAAGTCAGCAGGAAAAATAGTAATAGTCCCGCATACAGGGCGATCATCAGCCAGTTTCCTCTTCTCCAGAACGGAAATTCGATCATTTTGTTGAAATATCCGTTCCAGACATATCCATAAGCGCCAACTTCTGCCCCCATCAGGAGCAGCGCACCTATCAGACGGAACAGTCGTTTGAATGGTTCATATTGTCTCAAAATAGTTCCTCTTCTTTTTGTTTTTATTCAGGCCGAACTCCACAGAACCCAACGTGTAATTCTATTCCAGGTAATCTGCCTGTTTCTTTTTATAGGAACACTAAGCATCCTCAGAAAGCGTTCCTCTCAATTTTTTCTGATAGAGTATTCCACGCACGGATGCCGGAATCAGACTTGCAGTAACGCGGATCACGCAGTTTCGCAGATACTCTCTTCTATTTAAAAATCCACTTTTAAAAAACGTTTTCTGCAGATTCAGAGCGGCCCTGGCATAGGACAGACCGCCGCGGCGTTTGATCATCCCATTGTCCGTTCTCGCATACACCAGAATATCCGAAAGATTTTCTGCTTTATATCCTGCCTGCAAAAGACGGACCCACAATTCATAGTCCTCCGCCCCCGGAACCGGATGATAGTTTCCCACCGCCAGCACAGCTGAACGCCGCATCATGACGGCCATATGGTTCATCGGATTGCGCTTTCTGGCAAACGTTAAAATTTCTTTATATTGGCAGGGAAGTGACCGAATTCCAGTGATTCTGCCCGGCGGAAACAATTTTCCATTCATCCCACTTCCAATTTCACCTCTATCTGGCGCATTTAGGTTATCTACATTTTCCTGTTCTGGCACTTCTGCTGCGACAAATTCTGCAATTTTTCCGCTCAGAAGTCCGAGTTTCCCCTGTTCTGCTTTCTTTCCCAGCAATTTGCCCGCTGCTTCTTCTGCATATCGTTTCAGCTGCTTTTCACAGCGATCCGGACAGGCAATATCATCACTGTCCATGCGGGCGATCCATTCATTTCGGCACGCTTCTACACCTGCTGCCAGCGCCCGTGCGATTCCGCCGCATACAGGAAGGCGAAGCACCTGCAGAACTCCCGGCCATTCCCGGTCAATCGTCTGGATCGTTTCATCCAACACTGGTGTCAACGGTCCATCGCATACCAGGACAAATTCATCTGGAGGAATCGTCTGATTCATCATGCTGGCTGCCGCCTGATAGAAATACGCTGGATTTTCTTTGTGATATACCGGCATCAGAACCGAATATTTCATACACTCATACTCATTATTCTGCTGCCAGCTTTGTTCCATCGTTCTCCGCTCCATGTAATCTTGTTATCTTTTTTGATGGGTTCTTTCCAGAGACCGATACCCGGCTAAAATCGTTTTCCTGGAAATCTCCTGAAAGATTTTTAGGGTTCAGGGGTCCTTTCTTTGGGAAAACTGCCTCCGGATCATCTTCCATCCGGATTGCCAGCTCTACCTGTCGTGCTTCGTTCAGCAGTTCTGCCTGAATCGTCACGATTCGTTTCCGCAGCCGCTTCCGGATGATCTTTGGCAGCATCTCACCAAGCACCCCCTCCGCCCATTCGATCTCCCCCGCGTCATTTGCCCGCACCAGAAACCGCCGGACGGTGTGAGAAGAATCCTCCCGAAGAAGTTCTTTCAGAAATTTCTCTTCCTCTTTTTTCAGGGGGACTGCCGTTCCATATGGATGCGCTTCCGAACCAGCATTCAGAAATCGAACCAGCCCCGCCAGACATTTCACTCCGTCTTCCAAAACCGGCTCATCCGCCGTGTCCACAAACACATAGCCCGGAAACATGACTTCCGTATCTACAT